>Ga0224555_1003383_pt1 | contig 16398 bp, 13 predicted proteins | sample 714S23034metaG_FD_180687 | JGI IMG/M metagenome (GOLD analysis project Ga0224555, IMG submission 180687) | Peat soil microbial communities from Stordalen Mire, Sweden - 717 S2 30-34 | ecosystem: Environmental > Terrestrial > Soil > Wetlands > Peat | place: Sweden: Norrbotten County, Stordalen...
GCACGCAATTTTGTGCTCTTTGTGAAAACCAACATCACTCTCAAATTGGATTCCGATCTACTGCGCGAAGCCAAGGTCCTTGCGGCCGAGGATGGCACCTCAGTCAGTGCGTTACTGGCGGCGCGCCTGGAGCAAATCGTGCGCGAGCGCAAGAGCTATGAGCGCGCCCGCAAGCGCGCGCTGGCCCGTCTCCGCCAAGGTCTGGATCTTCGCTGGAGTCCTCCTAATTCCCGCGACGAGCTTCACCAGCGCTGAGTCCGATGGCAATGGCCGAAAAATTCCTCCTCGACAACGTTTTGATCTATGCCCATGATCGCTCGGCCGGGCGCAGGCACAAGGTCCCACTCCGTTTAGGCGGAGTTGCGCAGCACACGCTAATGGCGTATATTTTGGAAGCATACTCTCATAGCGTACACAGTCTGTATGGAGTTCATCGAAGCACCAGCTTTCACGCGTCATGTGTCGGAATATCTGCCGGACGATGATTATAGGGAACTGCAGGCCCGGCTGGGAGCTAATCCTGAAGTGGGAGATTTGATGCCGGGCACAGGCGGGTTTCGGAAAGTCCGCTGGGCGGATGCGCGGCGAGGCAAGGGCCGCAGAGGCGGATTGCGCGTGATCTATTATCACTTCAAATCCGACAGCCAGATATGGCTGCTGACCATCTACGACAAAAGCGAAGCTTCAGATTTGACGGCGGGAGAGAAGAAGGCGCTCAAGGCTGCGATCGAGAACGAAGCGGAAATGCGCGCCCGTCGGAGAAAAGCACCCTACAGGCAACGGAGGACACAGTAATGGCGAAGCGGGACATTTTCAGCGAGATGATGGAAGGAATTACCGCGATGAAGGGTCATCGCGAAGGCAAGCTCACTCTGCGCAGCTACAAAGTCGACGTTGCACCGCTGCCGAAGGTCGATTCAAAGTTGCTTCGCGACACGCGAAAGAAACTACACTGCTCGAGAGCGGTGTTCGCGCGCAAGCTGCGGATCAATGAAAGGACGCTAGAAAAATGGGAGCAGGGGCGCGCGAAGCCGAACCCTCAGGCCGCGGCGCTGGTGCTGCTTGTGCGCAAGTACCCGGATACGCTGGCTCGGCTGGATGCGCTGGCGGGAGGGTGATGTGCGCCCCCGACCCCCGGGCACAACAGCAGACCTTCGCAGGCACCCGAGGCGGCTCGGGAACTCGGCACCGGGGCGGCCGAGGGGTTAAAGTAATCTTTCTGCGCCGCAGGGAGTAAAGGGGATGCCGTCTGCAGATCAATCGATAAACGCAGCCACTGAGGTGGCCCGGATTTCGTGGCGCGAAGCCGGGAAGCGGATTTTGGCCCTGTGCTGCATCTATGTCGCTGCATACTTCGTCGTCGGATCGGCGTTCTTCGGGGACTGGTGGTACGGTTTTTTTTGGGGCGGACAGTTTGCAAACCCGCGCTGGGTAGCGCTGGGATGGCGACTTCTTGTCAACGGGCATGTCGCAGCCGTCACGTGCATGGTGCTCGGGGCGTCTCTAATTATCTTTCTGTCCGTCTGGAGCCCAAGACGGATCACTGTGTTCCTCAATCGTTTCGTCTCGCTTATAGTCGCGCTGTCGCTGGCTGCGATTATCCTAAGCGCCCTCGCCGTGTATCTCATACCTGTAAATGCAGAAGTCTACGGAACTCTCCTTAGCCAGCTCCCGTTCCTCGATCGGAACTATGCGGTTTCCCAGCTCCGCGCAACCCTACAAGAACCTGGGATCACTGCGCCTATCTACTTTCACTACCTCAACCATGAACGAGTAGACCAACTCTACAACCAGCTAGAGCCTGAATTGCAAGAGGTGTCCAAGGACGTTAGAAGCGCCACCAAAGTAAGTGGCGGCGCCGAGGCCGGGACTGCCGGTGGCAAGGTGCAGGTTGGCGGAGAGCAGTCAGGGGAGGAGGAAAAAAAGTTCACCCGTGCTGAATTCACACCTGAGAAAAAATGCATCGCGGTTATGAAATACGTCAGGGCAACGTGGCCAGCGAACTACTACACTGCCTTCAACGACTGGTTGACCAGATATCAGACCCAGCTGATTATCGATGCTAATAGGCCAGAGATTCGCCCCGGGGGAAGCGGCTGGGGTCCGACTGCCAATTTGAACGAGAGATTCGCGGCGGATCTTAAGGAACAATTGCGATCCGTGAGGGGCCTGATCTTTGTCGATGGTGAGTTTACCGAATCGCTTCAGGGAGATAAGGCGGTTTTAACCTCCGACTTTAGCGTCCCAACAACGCCACCGAGCAAAGCGGCGTCCTTCAGGGTCAGTCTTCCCAGGAAAGAGATTGCGAATCTCCCGAAGCAGCGGCTCCGGCTCACGATATTTGGGGACGTAATCAAGCCGTTGGGCGAAGACGGCACGGTCGATATCGCCCCGATAGCCATCTACTGACAGTAGGCCCGGAAAGGCCTGTAAACTTGAAGGATGACCGCCGCCACCCTCAACTCCCTCGCCCACGCCTCCTCCGCCTACCTGCGTTCCGCCATGCACCAGCCGATTCGCTGGCACGAGTGGGGCGAAGAAGCCTTTGCGGCGGCGAGGCGCGAGAACAAGCCCATGCTGCTCGACATTGGCGCGGTGTGGTGCCACTGGTGTCATGTGATGGACCGCGAATCCTACGACGACCCCGAAGTTGCCGCCATCGTGAATGAGCATTTCATTGCGGTGAAGGTTGATCGCGACGAGCGTCCCGACATCGACAGTCGATATCAGGCTGCGGTGAGCGCCGTCAGCGGCCAGGGTGGATGGCCGCTCACAGCGTTTCTTACTCCCGATGGCAAGCCGTTTTATGGCGGCACCTATTTTCCTCCGTCAGATGGCTACGGACGTCCCAGCTTCAAGCGCGTGCTCCTGAGCATCGCCAACGCCTACAAAGAGAAAAATGGCGACGTGGTCGAGCAGGCCAAAATGGTGGAGTCCGCCATCGCGCAAGCCGAATCTTTTGCCGGACGCGACGGACGGATTTCGCCGAGCATCGTCGACGCCATTCAGAAATCGGCGTTCAGCATGTTCGACGCGGAAAACGGAGGCTTTGGTTCAGCCCCGAAATTTCCTCATCCATCCGTTCTGGATTTGCTAATCCACGTGGCGACGGGCGCCTTCGTCCGTCCCGCGGAGCGAAGCGATGCGGCCATACGCGATGACCACAGCGAAAAGCTTCGCAACCTGATCGTTACCACTCTCGAGCACATGGCCAACGGCGGCGTCTACGACCAACTGGCAGGGGGATTTCATCGCTATTCGGTCGATGCGAGCTGGGTCGTGCCCCACTTCGAGAAGATGTGCTACGACAATTCCGAATTACTGAAGAATTATGTTCACGCCTATCAAGCGACCGGCTCGGAGTTTTTTGCAGACGTAGCACGCGACATCGTTCGCTGGATGGATGAGTGGCTGAGCGACCGCGAGCGTGGCGGCTTTTACGCCTCGCAGGATGCCGATATCAATATGGATGACGACGGCGACTATTTCACTTGGACACTGGACGAGGCGCAAGCCGTACTCACTGAAGAAGAAGCGCAGGTGGCAGCGCTCCGCTATGACATCAACGAGATCGGAGAGATGCATCACAATCCGGCAAAGAATGTGCTCTACATGCGCGCCTCGATCGATGACATCGCACGCCGCCTGAATCTCTCCGCCGAGCGCGTCCGCGAGTTGCTCGATTCCGCCAAAAAGAAAATGTATGCTGCTCGCCTTTTGCGTCCCACCCCATACGTCGACAAAACGGTTTATGTGGCATGGAACAGCATGTGCGTCTCCGCCTACCTGGAAGCGGCGAAGGTGCTCCGCCTGGAGCCGGCTCGGCACTTTGCACTGCGTTCCCTCGACCGTGTGCTGGCCGAGGCATGGCACGCAAAAAAGGACGCGGGCGAGGACTCCCGCGCCCCGCGACTTCTACATGTGGTGGCCTATTCCGATCCCAACGCAGCTCGGCGCGAAGTTCCGGGACTATTAGAAGACTACGCGGCTGCGACGCTCGCTTCTCTCGATGCCTACGAGGCTACAGCGGATCTCAGCTACTTCAAATTTGCGCAAGCCATTGGCGATGCCATGATCACCCGCTTCTTCGATGCGACCTCCGGCGGCTTCTTCGATTCCGAACCGGCTCCGGACGGCAAAAGTCTGGGAGTGCTGGCAACGCGGCGCAAGCCCCTACAGGACTCGCCTACGCCAGCCGGAAATCCCATGGCCGCGATTGCGCTCATGCGACTCCACCATTACACAGGCGATAGCGGATATCGGGATAAGGCCGAGCAGACGCTGGAGGCTTTTGCCAGCGTGGCCGAGCAGTTTGGAATTTTCGCCGCGACCTACGGAATTGCGGTCCTACATTGGTTGCAGAATCCGGTGCAGGTGCTGGTGATCGAGGGGGATACGCCCGACTATGCCGCTTCGAAGCGGACAACCGCCAACCTCGCGGCCAGCGCTACCAGCGCATTTGCCTTGAACAAGAGCGTAATTCAGATTAAGGCGAGTCAGGCCGTGCCCGAAAACCTTCCTCCATCTCTAGCTGCCACCATCCCAAACTTGCCTCAGTTAAAAACGGGAGCATCATTCGCGGTAGTTTGCTCCGGCTTTACCTGCCAGCCCCCAATTACTGACACGGCAGAATTGCGCAGCGTATTGCAGTCGGCTCTCAGCAAGTAACTTCTAGAAAGTCTCCGGCAAAAAATTAGGGCTGACGGTTTATGTATGAAGTCCGTCAGCCCAAAGATTGCGAGCCCTAGATTATCCCAAGCAGGTTCGGCCCAAGTTACTACAGGTTACTTTGGTGACTTGCAAGCACCGCAGATATCCGTTTTACTGCAAATTACATCGGCGGTAGTTGGCCACCGGTGCATTTGGTTTGAAGTTTCTGTTGTGGTGGGCACGTTAGAATCGGGCCTCCGTCCGGGGCGGGAACCTGCGGAACGGCGACCGAGGCATATGTGCCCACTAGTCCAAACATCAGGATCGAAATCCTGAACGCCTGCTTCATGAGTATTCTCCTTCCACGCGTTAGCTGCCCATTAAATGGTGCCTTCCGCGCGGACAGGAATTATACGGCACCCGTCAAGCCCTTCCGCAAATATTCTGCACAGCGTTAAACCAACGCCTGGGCAGATCGCTTTCCCGTTCGCGCCCAATTGCCGCGAAGTCCTTGTAAATACACGGAATACCCTAGCGGGGCAATTCGTTTTCTGGTTTTCGAGAGGGCGGCAAGAGGTGGATCGGAGAGAAAGAAGTGTTACGAAATCCGGAAAAACTCGCGGGCCAGCTAAAACTGGTATCAGCCATTCACTTCAGCTAATCAACTCCCCAAGCCCTTGGATGTAACCTGATCGACCATCCGGGAAACGCTCAGGCCGCCCATAGAAGCCCCAGCCGCAGCGGCCGCCGCCTGGACTGGAGCCACGTTTTCAGAGGCCAACGGCGAGGCGTGAGTGCGCGAAAGGGCTCGGTCCACCATGCCCTCAAACATCGGAATGAGTGAATCGGCCGGCAACGGGTGATGATGAATATCCGTGAGGCTTTGTTCCCATCGTTGCGGCCGCAGCAAAGTAGACGCAGCTTCGCGCGCCGGACTTTTGACCAGGGTATATCCCAGCCAGATGAGCAATGTGGCGTTATACGCCGTCATGTTGATCAGGCCCATCGCGAGGTTGCTGAGGTGCTCGCCCGCCCAGGAGGCGATCAGCAGCAATTCCACCACGGCGAACGTGCCGAAACCCATGGCGATACCGAAGCTGTGCTGGCGCCGGCTCACTCCCAAATAGCGGGCAAAGAACAACAGGAAAAGCACCATCCCGACCTGAATAATGCGGACACAACGCTGTGCCGTCATGATCGCTTGCACCCACGGCGCGTTGTCCGATGAGTTTGTGGAAACTGATACTACCCCGGCGACCAATAGCATCACTAAGCCGGCCCACTTAAACAGAACCGTGCCCAGGTCGCGCAAGGTGTGGAATGGCCGGAAAACATCGAGAAAGGCCTCGTGAATCACTTTGAATCCCAAGGCGACACTGATCGCAGTGCTGAACCAGGAAAGGTAAAAGACGGCGGAAATGTGATTGAGATACGCGGGAAAGACCACCGCGAAGGTCACGATCTGAGCCACCACGTACGCGAAAAAAAACTTGAATTCCCGGTGTTGGCGACGGCGCAACATCGCCACGGCAATGGCGATTTGCAGGATCGGATGGGCGACCCATAGTGCGTAATACAGAATTTTGATTGGTGCGCTCATCCTTTTTCGCTCACCGGAATCATCTTTCTTGACACCCGAAGCGCACGCCCGTGGCCGGAAACATCTTCGCTGGTCACTCGCAGCAATCTACAACTGTGGCGTTAAGAGCAAGTTAATCCTTTTGCCGCAGGTGTTCAATGTACTCAGGTAATCAAAGGTAACGTTACTTTCGGGCCATGGCGGCCTTCACGCGCAATATTCACCTTGGGGAGAGCGCACAAGCTAGCGTTATTTGATCTAGTCGTCCTGAGTCTAAAGTTCGTTGATTAAGTGGCGATGCTTTGAAAGGGCGCGGCTTCAAGCCGCGCCGATAGGCGCCCCTTTTGAAAATCGGGCTTTAGCCCTGCGTCTACAATCTTGCGTGTCTTCTGGTTCGACATCTTTTTATCGACGAACTTTAGACTCAGGACACTAGTCGTCAAGAAACAGGAAGTACGAGCAGTTCCACAACGCAGTAGGTAAACTTCCCCGCGGACGCGCAGTCAGCACGATGTTGTACTCACCCGTGCTGCCCAGATCAATCGAGCGCAGAACATCTTCCCGCAGCAAACTTTCTTGTGGCGCCTTCACTGCGCTCGCGCTCAAACCGGATTGAGCGTAATTGAGCGGCTCAATCACAGCCAGTCTTGCCAGGAACTCATGTAGCTCTGAGCTGCGGCCGAATCCCGATAACACGAACGAAACCTCGGCATCCTGTTCGCTGAAATGCCAAGCGAGTGATGCCGCCAGATTCACCGCTCGCTCGTATGCCTTCTCGGAAATTGCCCCGGCAGCAGGATTGTCGAAAACGATGCATAGCTTGCGCTCATCTTCGCGGCTGAATTCGCGGACCTTCAATGAGCCTGACTTTGCCGTCGCCTTCCAGTCTACGTGGCGCGCCGAATCCTCCGGCATGTACTCGCGGATACGGTGCAAGTCAGATCCCCGCCCGCGCACAAAACTCTCCCACTCCCCTCGCACCAGCGGAAGAATTGCAAACAGTTCATCGGGCGGATCGATTTTGGGGTAGACCAGAATCTCGCGCTCCAGCGCCACATCTCGCGTCTTTGTGAGAAAAGCAAACGGGAAGCGCGTCGCCACCCCAAAGCCCGATTCGCGATAGCGTCCGCGACGTTCAAAACATAGATCGACTTCCGCCGTCAGCTTCGACCCCGGCGGCAAATAAGCGAAATAGACCATTCCTTCAAACAACCCGGGAGCGGGAAGCGCCACCGTAACCCGTCGTACTTGCCAGTCGCGCAACCGCACCCATTGATTTTCCGGAGGACGGTTCAGCGGGAACGCAAACGTCGTTCGCTCTACCTTCCACTGCTTCCCCGCCTTCTTTTCCGCTTTCCTTTTGCGCGCCGGCACCACGCGTATCGAAAATGAAGGTAAGAAGCGGCGCGGATTGCGCATCCCGATTCGCCCAACTACCGGGCGGCCGGCAAAGACATGCTCAGGCAAACGCACGTCGAGTTCAAGACCGCGCAGCACCAGGGCAGAAACTACTCCTGACACCAGAATCGCCGCCAGCATTGCTGCCACCACGATATACAGCAGATTGTTTCCCGTGTTCAGCGCCGCGATGCCGATCACCAGCGTGACCAGCACATAAACTACACCGGCCTTCGTAACTTCGTAGTGAAAGCTCTGGCGCAAGCGTTCGATGGCCACGCGCCGAGCCAAATAAGGCACAGTGACCAATCCCACAAACGCAGCCATCAACAACGCAACAGATGCCAGAATCTCCGACGCCCAAATATGGCCAGCCTCGCCCGATGCGGTAGAAAATAAAGCCGCCCCCAGCGCCAGCCCCAGTCCTGCCAATGCCAGCAGGAATTTTATCCACACCTCCACGCTGGTGGATTGCAGCCAGGAAATCGCCGAGACCCTGCCGGATGGGATCGAACTGACGGGACTGCGGTAAGCGGTGCTCACTTTTCCGAGCCTAGCATCGCCCATGAAGAACGGGCAAATGCCCAAAGGCTTGCAGCCGAAGCCTTCGTAACCTGCCAACGTTGTGGTTGCCAGTCCTCAAATCAAAAGGCAGAAGTGCGAGCCAGGTGTGCTCTCACTTCTGCCTTAGGACTGGTTTCGATCGCCTCTACTTCTTCGAGCTTGCTTTCTTCCCGGCTAACAAACCGAAGATCTGAAGCTTCTGATAGCTGGCGACGTACACCTTGCCGTTCGCCACGGTGGGCACCTGATTGGAGTCGCCGCCCGTGTTGGGCCAGTAACCCGCCGAGGTGTTGAAGAGTTGCGCCATCTTCGACTCCGGGTTAAAGGCGAGCAGATTAATCGTGGTGGAAGTCGGCCGCGACAGCGCCCAGATAATTGGGCTCGCCGTACCGTTCGACGAGACGCTGGTGAAAAATCCTCCGTTCTGCCCGGTGCTGATTCCGGCAGAGCGCTCCGAGATCACCAGCTTGGTCGTCGGCGAAGTTTCCAGCTTCCAGGTGGAAATCTGGCTGCCGCCGCTGCTTACCACGCGCGCCGCACCGTCTTTGGGGTCAACATAGTACGACTCTCCGCACCAGCAGCCGCCAATCCCGTAAGTTCCGAGAACGTTATTCTTCTTGGCAGAGTATCCTCCCAGATCATCCTCATTCATCAGATACATGGACCCATTCTTGCCCGCCGCTACCGCCAGATGCGGATAGGTTCCCGTTTGATCGGGAAGCACCATCACTCCCCCGGAACCAAAATCCGTATCACCGCGGTCGAGGGTACCGAAATCCGAAGGAGTGAACAGGTCCACGACTTCACTCAGATTGGAAGCAACTTTAATTGTGCTTTCCTGGATGTTGGTGGTCCCCGTGTAGGTGTCTCCGAAATAGTCGGAATTTCCCGTGACGAATACGATGTTGCTGGAATCGTCCAGCGCCAAACCATAGCCGGACATCCAAATTGACGACAGGAAGAAACTGCCGTTATCGCTGGCCAGACTGTTAAGCAACTGGTTCGAGGCCAGCGGTTCCAGTGTGGCCGAGTCCCATCCCAACAGCCAGCCGCGCGATTGGTTGGCGGCGAAATCGCAGAAGCTGCCGAACCCAGCATAGATGTTGCCGTTCGCCTCCAGCAGCGCCGGCCGTTGCCGTTGATAGGTGGCATTGAAATTGAAAGTATTTCCGTTGCTCAGCGTATGCGACGCGCTCACCAGTTGCGGCGTGATTTTGTCGGTCAAGTTTCCCAGATCCAGCGCATGCACATAATACGCGGGGCCCGTACTGCCCTGAACATAGGCAATCAAGTAAATGTTGTTGGCCCCGAGATCAATGACCGGCGTCGAGGTGATGCCCACATTCGGCCCATTGTTGTTGCACCCGAGAGGCTCGCTGACGGGAGTGCCCAGGTTCACGTTCAACAGTACGGTTCCGGCATCCGCGTCGATCGCATATACCGAATTATTACCGGTGACCACGTACGCTACGTCGTGCACTCCCTGATGGATTCCCGCAGTGATCGTCACATTCGGAACGACCAGCGGTTGCGCGTCCACCTGATCGTCCACGGCGATCGTGGCCAGCAACCCGAACTGCGAAGCGGTGACGTTCGCCGGGGTAAGAGTGGTTTCTGTCGAGTTCCATCCTGTACGGTACGTGTCGTTGTGATAGGTCGTGACGGCAGTCTGCGCCGCAGCGACGATAGAGGCGGCGAAAATAAGGATTAAGGCAAGGCTGGCAATTGCGGCCACACCGGTAACGTTGGCATTGCGACGAAGTGACATTTTCTTTTCTTGTCCCCTTTGGAAGTTCTGGCGGATAAAGCGGCGAGCAATTCTAGGACGCTCGAACGGCTCAGTCAACGGAGACGTATAGCCTAGAGATAGAAGCCTCCAAGCCGCCCGAAAATACGACCCTAATCGAGATCAACATCGCTTCAGGAGGGTAACGGATGGTACCAACTTAGGAACCGCTTGGGGGTCGAGAATAAGAAATGTGTTGACCTTCTCCTGGTTTCTCGGTACAGTGTGGTGTTCCACGGACATCCGGAATGTAAGTCCGTTCTCTGTAGCTCGGCCTGTGAGCCCAAACCGGGAAATACGAGCATCTTCCGAGTCCGCTTGAGCATCTATTCTGGGTAGGAATTGCGCTAACTCCTTAAAAACCTTATTGGAATCAATGGCTTGGGATGACTTGTGGGGTTCCGGGCTGATTCAGGGGACAAGGGCGAGGCGAAATGCCCATACTTATAAAGGAAGGAGCAGGACATGCGCTCTGATCGTGTGTTTGACGCTGTACAGACGTTGCGGAATCGTTATATGTTATGCCAGCTAACCTCCAAGGCTACGCGGAAGTTCCACCGGCCCAGCACCAGAATCCAGGAAACGATGAATGGGGTGTTGGATCGTATCGCGGGCGCGGAGCGGCAGGATGTTCTGTCGGAACCCGAAAATTTTGCTGAGGCACAAAGGCGGGCTGCTTAAGCAGCCCGGTCCGCCCTGCCTTGTTGTTGTCTTCCCTGACTGACCCTCCTTTGAAAATCTCCCGCCAACGCTGAAACGGATACGTTTAAGTGACCGGGTTTAGGTGAATTCATCCAATGACCATTGCTGAACTAAAAGAGAAAAACATCACCGAGCTGACCAAGATCGCAAGGACCTTGGAGCTGCCCGGAGCCAGTGGACTGCGCAAGCAGGACCTCATCTTTAAAATCCTGCAGGCGCAGAGCGAAAAAGAAGGCCACATCTTCGCCGAGGGCGTGCTGGAAATTTTGCCCGACGGCTACGGCTTCCTGCGTTCGCCCGACTACAACTACCTTCCCGGCCCGGACGATATCTATGTGTCGCCGTCGCAGATCCGCAAATTCGATTTAAAAACCGGCGATACCATCAGTGGCCAGGTGCGGCCTCCGCATGAGGGCGAAAAGTATTTCGCGCTGGTCAAGATCGAAGCCGTGAACTTCGAGTCGCCGGAAGAAGCACGCAACAAGATTCTGTTCGATAATTTGACGCCGCTGTATCCCCAGGAGCGCCTCAAGCTCGAAACCACGCGCGAAAATGCAAGCGCCCGCGTCATGGATCTGCTGACGCCGCTCGGCAAAGGCCAGCGCGGCCTCATTGTTTCTCCGCCCCGCGCCGGCAAGACCATGTTGTTGCAAAACGTCGCCAACTCGATTACCACAAATCATCCGGAAGTCGTGTTGATGGTTCTGCTGATCGACGAGCGCCCGGAAGAAGTTACCGACATGCAACGCTCAGTGAAGGGCGAAGTGATCTCTTCCACCTTCGATGAACCTGCCGCGCGCCACGTACAAGTCGCCGAGATGGTGATCGAAAAAGCCAAGCGCCTGGTCGAGCACAAGCGCGATGTGGTGATCCTGCTCGATTCGATTACGCGCCTGGCGCGTGCCTACAACACCATCGTTCCGCCCTCAGGCAAGGTGCTATCGGGCGGTGTGGATTCCAATGCGCTGCAGCGCCCGAAGCGCTTCTTCGGTTCCGCGCGCAACATCGAAGAAGGCGGCTCGCTCACCATCATCGCAACCGCATTGATCGATACCGGTTCCCGCATGGACGATGTGATCTTTGAAGAATTCAAAGGCACCGGCAATTCGGAAATCATCCTCGAGCGAAAACTGGTCGACAAGCGCGTCTTCCCTGCCATCGACATTCAACGCTCCGGCACGCGTAAAGAAGAGTTGCTGATTCCCCGCGAAGACCTCTCGCGCATCTGGGTGCTGCGCAAAGTGTTGAACCCGCTGTCGCCAGTAGAAGCGATGGAGTTGCTCATCGACAAGCTCAGCAAAACCAAGTCGAATGCAGAGTTCTTGTCGAATATGAGTTCGCTGTAAGACGGCACACATCCTATAAATAGCAGAGCCCCGATGGCCAATCGGGGCTTTGCTACTTTAGAGATCGGACGTCGCTTGCCAACCCGAATCATAGCTGCCGGCCAAGAACTGCCAGCCTTGACTGCTCTTGCTTCAATCCCTACCAGCCTGTACTGTCCTCCTTCGAAAATGTCATACTCTGAAAACGGGCCGGCCCCGCTTTCGAGGACACTGTGTACATCCTGCGACGATCTTGGACACCTTCTCTTCTCCTGCTGTCCGCTTTTTTATGGTTCGCCATTCCCAGCGTTGCCCAGGCCCCGGGACTTCCTCTACCTCCGCCTCCGCCGCCACGTAACTTACCGGCCTCCGGCTCCGATGAACTCCGCGAGCGTCAGGCCAAAGAAGCCGCCAAGAAAGCCAATCTGCAACGGCAAGAAGCGCTCAAGAACGATACCGACAAACTTTACAAATTGGCGACCGAACTGAAGGAGTCCGTCGACAAATCCAATGCCAACGTTTTGTCGCTCGACGTCATGAAAAAAGCGGAAGAGATTGAGAAGCTGGCGCACCGCGTGAAGGAAAAGATGAAGGGGCCGAGCTAGCCGCCAACTGAATAATTTTGCAATCGGCTTATTGAATAATTCGAAAGCACCCACCTACCGCCAACGCAACTCCGTGCCGGCCGCCGTGTTTCTATTCACTAGAATCCGCTGAGCGCGGAGGAGGGACGGGATATGAAACGCACAATCGCTGGGGTTCTGCTGATGTTAGGGCTGGGCGCAGGAACAATGTTTGCCGATGATGGCTGGCGCGATCGGCGCGACATTCGCCATGATGAGGTCCGGATCGCGCATGACCGGCGCGAGTTGCGCCGCGATTTATACGAGGGAAAATATCGCGCGGCGCGCCATGAACGCAGAGACATTCGCCGCACCGAGCGTGACATCGCTCGCGACCGCGGCTGGCGATGAAGCGGGATTGAGTCCTTGCGCAGCCGGATCATTGCTTAGCCGGATCATGGAAACTCCAGGACCCTTTGCGCGAATCAAACAAAACGCCATCCGAATTATTCGGATGGCGTTTTTGTTTGAGATGGACTAACAACTATTCCGCGCCGCCGCTTTTGATTCGCATCCCGTAAAAGCTTCGGTAAACGAAGACGAACGAAATGGCGAAAAAGACCAGGGCCAGAATATTCGTGAGCATGGGGCCCTGGTCGTGGGTAAGAGTCACGGCCAACTCCACCGCCAGCAATCCAAACAAGGTGGTGAACTTGATCACCGGATTCAGCGCCACCGAGGAAGTGTCCTTGAACGGGTCGCCGACAGTGTCGCAGATGACGGTGGCATCGTGCAGCGGAGTTCCCTTCTGCTTCAGTTCGACTTCCACGACCTTCTTAGCGTTATCCCAGGCGGCTCCGGCGTTGGCCATGAAGATTGCCTGGTAGAGGCCGAAGATCGCGATCGAGATCAAGTAGCCCACGAAGAAAAATGGTTCGACGAAGGCAAACGCCAAGGTGCCGAAAAACACCGCGATGAAAATATTCAGCATGCCCTTCTGCGCATATTTCGTGCAGATCTCCACCACCTTCTTGCTGTCCGCGACCGAGGCTTTCACCACGCCTTCGAGCTTAATGTTGGCTTTGATGAACTCCACCGCGCGGTAAGCGCCGGTGGTCACCGCTTGCGTCGAGGCTCCGGTGAACCAGTAAATCATGGCGCCCCCAGTGATCAGTCCCAGGAAAAATGGCGCGTGCAGCAGCGAGAGCTTGTCTACGTTTTCGGTAAGCCCAGCGGTCAAAGCCATGATGATAGAGAAAATCATGGTCGTCGCGCCCACTACCGCGGTTCCGATCAGCACCGGTTTCGCCGTGGCTTTGAACGTATTGCCTGCGCCGTCGTTCGCCTCCAGCAAGTGTTTCGCGCGGTCAAAGTTCACCGCCATGTTGAAGTTTTTCTTAATCTCGGCTTCAATGTTCGGCACCTGCTCGATCAACGACAGCTCGAACACCGACTGCGCGTTATCGGTCACCGGGCCGTAGGAGTCAACCGCAATCGTTACCGGACCCATGCCGAGGAACCCGAATGCGACTAAGCCGAAGGCGAAGACCGCGGGCGCCAGCATGGTGGCGGCTATGGCCAGGCCTCCCATGCTCATGTAGTAGCCAATCGCCATCAATATCATCATCGAAAGGCCGAGATAATAAGCGGAGAAGTTGCCGGCAACGAAACCCGACAATATGCCCAGTGACGCGCCCCCTTCGTCCGCCGATGTCACAACTTCTTTGACATGGCGCGAGTCGACCGAGGTAAACGACTTCACCAGTTCCGGAATGAGCGCCCCTGCCAGTGTTCCGCAGGAGATAATCGTCGCCAGCTTCCACCACTGCGAAGTGTCGCCGCCAATTTCAGGGATAATGAAATAGGATGTCAAGTACGTAAGCGCGATCGAGACAATCGATGTGATCCATACCAGTGAGGTCAGCGGGGCTTCAAAATTCATCTCGTTGGCGTTGCCATATTTGGCCTTCGCGATGGCGCCGTTGAAGAAGTAGGAGATCGTGCTGGCCACCAGCATGATCACGCGCATCACAAAAATCCAAACCAGCAACTGCACCTGCACTTTCGGATCTCTCACGCCCAGCAGGATGAACGTAATCAGCGCCACGCCAGTCACGCCGTAAGTTTCGAAGCCATCGGCCGAGGGTCCAACGGAATCGCCGGCATTGTCTCCCGTGCAGTCGGCGATCACGCCGGGGTTGCGGGCATCGTCTTCTTTAATCTTGAAGACGATCTTCATCAGGTCGGAACCGATGTCGGCAATCTTGGTGAAGATGCCACCCGCGATGCGCAGCGCAGCCGCGCCGAGAGACTCGCCAATGGCGAATCCGATGAAGCAGGGGCCGGCGTAATCTCCAGGGATGAAGAGCAGGATGATCAGCATCATCAACAACTCCACCGAGATCAGCATCATGCCGATCGACATGCCGGCTTCCAGCGGAATCTGGTAAACCGGATACGGCTTGCCCGGCAACGAGGCAAACGCCGTCCGCGAATTGGCAAACGTATTGACGCGAATTCCGAACCAGGCCACGCCGTAGCTGCCCGCCATTCCAATTACGCTGAAGGCGAGGATGATGGGAAGAGTGATGCCGATCGACTTGCCCGGCACCGGCGCCAGCCAGCCAAAGTAAAGCACAATGACCACCGCAATAAATGCCCAGAGCAGCAGCAGAAATTTTCCCTGCGTGACCAGATACGTCTTGCAGGTCTCATAGATCAGTTCGGAGACCTCGCGCATGGAAATATGAACGGGCAGGTTCTTGAGCCGCAAGTAGATCACCGTTCCGAACAAAAGGCCAAACATACAGAAGGCAATGCCAATCAGTAGCAGGTTATGGCCGTTGAGGCCGAGAAAGGAAACGCTGGAAAGGTCGGGAACTTTAAGCGCAGCCTCGCCGCCCGCTTCCGGTTGCGCGAAAGCCGAAGCGGCGCCAGCCACCAGCAGCACGGCCAGAGTCCAAGATTTCTTGAGTAGGCCCGTCAGGAACCCGCTGAATTCGCGGCGTCCTTGGGACGCCTCAGGAGCGAGCATGGTTCGCATCGATAAGTCCGTAAATAAGCCCCGCATAATGTGAGTCCTCCAAAATGAATCGGCTTTCAAGAATCTCCAAACGTGTTGAGGCAGCGCCTTCCGGAAAAACGTCCGTGCAACCGCCTACGGAACCGAGCGAAACCAGGAATCTGCACCCCGGAATTCCGAACACGCTTCCACCGCAAAACCTAGAACGGAGTGTTGGAGCTTGGCCGCGTCGGAGCCTGCCCCGCCATCCCGGGGCAATTAGACCGTGCTCCCAGGACGCGAGTGCAAAACGGGCATTTATAGCAGGTTAGAGCGCAAGGGTCAATCAAAGTTCTCTTTCAGTCCCCCGGTTATCAGTTCTCAGTTCCAGTTCCGGAACGTCGCCCTCAAGCGTTTACGACTACCGCTGATCGATGCTCAGCCTTGACTGCGCAAATTCCTGCAAGTTTTCTCGGCGCTAGAGTCCAAAGGCCTTATCCAACGCCACTTTTCATGTACCTCAGCAGAATTATTGATTGCGTTCCATGCAATCACAGCATAAACTTGCGGACGCTCTTGCAGTGCTTCGCAAGCGCATGTTTCAGTTCTGCTCTACAGAAACAACTCCCAGAGGAGGAACATAGTGAAAACAATGTTTTTCGCAGTAGCGTTAGTAATAACGCTAAGCCTCTCCGCGGCGGCGTCCGAAAAGCCGCCAATGCACTTGAACCAGCGGGGCCACATCCCGTCAGGAAAAAACCCAGCCAAGCCCGGCAAGCCACAACCACCGGCAGCGTGTAGCCCATGTTTATTCTATGGTGGCGATCTGA
>Ga0224555_1003384_pt1 | contig 16393 bp, 10 predicted proteins | sample 714S23034metaG_FD_180687 | JGI IMG/M metagenome (GOLD analysis project Ga0224555, IMG submission 180687) | Peat soil microbial communities from Stordalen Mire, Sweden - 717 S2 30-34 | ecosystem: Environmental > Terrestrial > Soil > Wetlands > Peat | place: Sweden: Norrbotten County, Stordalen...
TCGACCGCCTGCAACAGGAAGTAATCAGGTATGCGAAGTACTGCCGCCCAACGGAACACGGCACACAACCGGACACAGCGGGAAGCAACCAAAACCGTCTGCGCTTAATCAGCGGGTCCGGGGTTCGAAACCCTGACGGCGCACCACCTTGAAACCGCAGGCCAGGCATGCTTTGCCTGGCCTTTGGTGTTTGTCGGCATACCCTGCCGGGAGCCACGAAGGGCGCTGAGCCGCTTCTGGCGTTAAGTGGAGAGCTTGCCGGGCCAGTTATCGGGGTGTGCGGGCGTACTGCTCCTCGATACGGGTCACGCGGCGAAACTCCACGACGAGCCATAGCGCTCCGGCGACCGTTCCGAGCACGGCGACGAGCACCGTCGTGGCGAGCCACTCGTAATGTCGGTAGGCGGCTGCTGCCACCGTACTGATGATCCCAAACACCGCCACGGCCAGCAGGATGAACCCGGGCCAGAAGAAGTTGTCTTTCATCGTGATACCAGCGTGCGGTTGGGTGGTCCGGGAATGATCCGTCGGATCGTGATGCGTGTCTCCCATCACGTCTCCCTCCGTCGTCGGACGAGATAACAAAATGCTACTCACTCGGCGGATCCCGCGAAATGCAGAACTTTTGCCGCGTATCAGCGGCTGAGCCGACGGGCGAATACGGTTGGTCGCCCTGCAGCGGTGCAGCGCGTGCGGTCGTCGTCAGCACGACCAGCATCAGCACTCCGAAGATGGACTCGCGCAAGGAGATACCCAACGTCGAGGGTGCGTACACCTCATCGAACAGCTGCGGGCCAACAGTGACGCGCTCGCATTGGAGACGGCTGCGCGCGATGCTCCGAGGCGGTAGCCGAATTTGCACGGTGTCGCCAATTACACGGCTCTGGCGTGCCCCGGCCTCGAGTTGGTCAGGTCGAGCCGGCCTCATCGCGGGCGAACAGCTCGGGCAGCGAAATTGCCCCAACCGTTGTCACGAGCCACGCTACAACCGTTGTGGCTACCCAGGATGCAATGCCGCGGATGGTGAGCCCGTGAGTTAATAGCGAAGCGAGACTCAGCGCGACGATGGTCAACGCCAGGCCGGTGCCCCCAAGGAGCAGCGACGCATACCCATGGGGCAACTTCAAGATCAACAGCGACAGGATCGCCTGCGCCACCGAGAACACCACTACGGCCACGATGAACCCCGACAACGACAACGAAACACCGGGAACAACCCACGCCGCCACCAGTAGTCCGATCGCCCACGATCCCAGAAGCACAACTGCCCGCAGCAGGATTTGCGTCATGGCAATAAGCGTAAGTCTCGGGGTGATCTTGGTGGTGTCGGTGGGTCATAGCGGCGTCGGTGGGCCCGGGGTGTCCTTTCAGCACTCGATCACCATTGATTCGGAGACTTCCTGCCAATGGCCGACGACCAAATTGGTAACTCAGCCGACCAACGCGCCGCCGGACTGCTCCACCACTAGCTCACCCTCGACGGCGCAGCGGTCAACCTTCGCAGCCACCACCGCCCGCTGTCTTCGACCTCGTATCAATCTGGTACCTCGAACGGAGCGTTCAGGCGTGTCTTGACCCTGTGAAAACGAGTCCATTAGGGAAAAGGGCGGGGCAGAATCTGAATGCGTACGGTCCAAATTCTCCTCGTCAGCGCCGTCGCGGAGACATACATCGGAATCAGATGCTCGCCCTGAGTGCCGCGCTGGCCCGTCACGTGGCCGTCGACGGCAACGCGAAATGCAAACGGAGCTTTGTAGAACCAGGAGGCCAACGTTTGAGGAAGACCACCAAGCCCTTGGCCGCAGGACTCGCGGCAGGAGGCGTCGCCGCCCTCGCACTAGCCCTGGCGGCCCCTGCGATGCACGCTTCCCCAGGCGGCCCGGGCACCCTCGACGACTGGACCGCAACGGTGTGCGTGCCGGGGACCTTCAAGGGCGGCAGCGGAGGAGGTCCGGTCCAGCCTCATGCGACCTGGCGCGGCGGCTGCGTCGCCCGCGAGGACGCCACGCCGATTTTCATAGGCAAGTATGGGTCGCGATCCGACGAGGTGGCCAGCGCCCCGATGCCGGGCGTGGAACGGGCCCGGAAATGATCCTCACCCGGATTCCCGAAGGGCTGCTGATCGTGCGCCAGACCGACCACGGCACCCAGACCGGGCTGTTCGCCTCCGCCTGGGGAAACGAGGAGGTGAGCCCACCCTCGGGTGGCGACGACGCCATCTTGGCGGCCCGCCACCACGACGACGGCTGGGCCATCTGGGAGCGGCGGCCGAGTATGGATGACAAGTGCGCCCAGCCGCTGCAGTTCCTTGCCGTCACGCCGTTGGAGCACATACCCGCCTACCGGGCGGGCATCATGCGCGCCGCCCAGCACAGCCCGTGGGCGGGCCTGCTGGTGAGCATGCACGGCGCGGGCCTATACAACGATCGCTACGGCACATTCCGCCTAGCCGAGCAGCGATTCAACGCGGAAGAACAGGCCCTCGTCGACGAATTCCTCGCCGACATGGAAGCGTTGCAGGATCGCCTGGCCGAAGTGGCGGGGCACGGTTCGTTCGGGCCGGGGCACCACGCCTGCGACGACCCCGAGGTCCGGGCCCGCTATCTCCTCTTACAGGTGTGGGACCGCCTGTCGCTGCAGTACGTCTTTCGGTTGGCCCGCGACGGCGACATCAGCCCCCTCCCCGGGCCGGGCGGCCGTGCCCTCACCCTGACCTGCCGCCACGACGGCGCGTTCGGGCTCACGCTTGACCCCTACCCCTTCCGCGACGACCAGATGGTGTTCCCGGTCAGCTCCTGCATCGTCCCCGACCGCCGCTACCGCTCACCCGAGGACTTCCTCGAAGCGGTATCCGACGCCGGGATGACCCAGATCGAGTGCCGTGCCCGTGCTGCAGGGTAGGTGGCTCACTGGTTGTTGCTGACAACAGGCTCCCGCAAAGTGGCGGTGGGATGTCGTCGTGCCGACTATTCAGGATGCGCGCGAGCTGGCCCTAGACCTTCCCTGATGTATGCGATGAATGGTGTCGGCCCAGCGAGGCATCTGAGATTCAGAAGCTTCGTGACAAGCAGTTGGGATGTCCCTGGCTGATACCAGTGAGCCGGTGCCCGGCCATCTCGAAATAGACGAGTTTTGAGACTCTCAAAACTTGGTGTCGTAGCCATCATGTTTGCCGCCGACTAATGACGTCTCCGACGGCATCCAGATGGCTAGGGACGACCGCTCTGGACTGGTCGAGTCGATGGCCTGTGTCCGCGAAGGCGACACCGTTTGCGTCAGATGGAGTTTCGGGCGCAACGAATTTCGTCGCCCGGTCCCGTTGCCTTGGCGGGTCAGTTAGATTGCGCAGATGCGAGGGCGCGGAAGGACGCAGGTTCTGGTTGCGCTGCTTTTGTTCGTCTCGGCGCTCGCAGTCGCTTTCGGCTAGCAGCCGTAATTCAGCGCGTCGAGTTGCAAGACAGACACCTTCATGCGAACTGGGGGAAGGTTCCCGACTATTTGGCAGGTCTGGGAGCGGTCGCGGCGTTCGGGGCGCTCTTAATCGCCGCACTGGAATGGCGGCAAAGCCAAGCTGAGCGCCGCGACAGAGAAGCTGACCAAGCACGCCTCATCGTGGCGACCTTCGAAGGCCTCATCATGAAAGACATCCCTCGTAAGCGGGTAACTATTCGTAACCACAGCGACAAGCCGGTGTTCACGGTCCGCATTTACGGCATCCCGACAAAGGATGGCGACGGCCGGGCGAACGGTGGAGCCGACGCTGAGTACAAGCAGGCGGTGTTATCACCCGGTGATGCAACCGATCCACACGCGGTCGGCGGCGACTATTCGTCAACGCCCATAGCCGAAGTCGTGAATTTCAGTTTCACCGACGCGCACGGCCGCCGATGGCGAAGGAAGGGCGGCGGCCAGCCAAAACGGGTGCTCGAAACCGGGCCCTTGAGCTGAGGCATTGCGCGTGGTGCTGCAGTACAGCCCTGGCCACGTGATCGATTTGGGGTCATTGCTCCAGTTTCCTACCTGTCGTTGGTACAAAGGTAATTACTAGACGTCTGGCTGTGAGTTGAGGCAGCTGACTTCAGAGGTGCTCCCCGCTGAGGGTTGCCCTCAAAGCTGCGCGGGAGCTTATACGCCGCAAATGACACGCAATCGACCGGAATCGACCGGCCGCGACAGGAAGTAATGAGGTAGGCGAAGCGTTGCGGCCCAAACGAATAGGGCACACAACCGGACACAGCGGGAAGCCACCAAAGCCGCCCGCGCTTAATCAGCGGGTCCGGGGTTCGAAACCCTGACGACGCACCAACCAAAGGCCCTGCTTCACGCAGGGTCTTTCGCTTTCCGGTCCGTCTGCCGGGTCGTCACATTCATTAGTTGGCCCGAATCGGGTCATCGGTGGCGCCATTTATCGCAGCGTCTAAACCTACGTCGGCCGGGCCCGCATGACCGGAGCAAGCCGACGGCAAAATTTACGGCGTCACCTGTTGCGGATCTTTCGCACCGCCAGGGCGACGGCAAGCGCGGCAATACCGGCGAGGGAGATCGCCACTGCGGGCTTCTTGACGAACCCGATCGCCCGGGCTTTGACGTCGTCGGCGATCCGGCGGGGATTGGCCCGTTCAGCCAGTAAATCGACGGTCGATGCGAGCTGGTCGCGGGCCTGGTCGATCTCCTGCTTGATGCTGTCGGGATCCCGCTCCGCCACTCTCGTCCTCCCTGTCGTCGGCGAACCCAGGCCAGGCTCGGTCTAGGTTGGTGCCTGCCGACCTACCCTAGATCAGCCGGCACTGATCCCACGTGCCGGTGAACAGAAAGGCACCTCGTTGACTGACACCGCACGCCTGGCCCCGGGCGACAAAGCGCCCGCCTTCACCCTGCCCGACGCCGACGGGAAGAAGGTCTCGCTCGCCGACTACAAGGGCCGTCGCGTGATCGTCTACTTCTACCCCGCGGCATCAACCCCCGGCTGCACCAAGCAGGCCTGCGACTTCCGCGACAGTCTTGGCGAACTCAACGGGGCCGGCCTCGACGTCCTCGGCATCTCCCCCGACAAACCGGAGAAGCTGGCTAAGTTCCGCGATGCAGAGGGCCTGACGTTTCCGCTGCTGTCCGATCCCGACCGCAAGGTGCTGACCGCATGGGGCGCCTTCGGCGAAAAGCAGATGTACGGCAAGACCGTCACAGGCGTGATCCGCTCGACGTTCGTCGTCGACGAGAAGGGCAAGATCGCCGTCGCGCAGTACAACGTCAAAGCCACCGGGCACGTGGCCAAGTTGCGCCGCGATCTGGCCGTCTAGGCCAGGTTGGCCAGCAGCAGCGCTTCGGCGGTGGCGGCCCGCTCCAGCACACCCAGGTGCAGGCTCTCGTTGACGCTGTGCGCCTGCGTCGCGGGATCCTCGACGCCGGTGACCAGAATCGCCGCCTTGGGGAACGCGGCGGCGAACTCGGCAATGAACGGGATCGAGCCGCCCATCCCCATGTCGATCGGCTCGGCGCCCCAGGCCTGCCGGAACGCCGCTCGGGCGGCGTCATACACCGGCCCGCTGGCGTCGATGGCGTACGGCTGACCGACGTCGCCGGGAGTGACGGTCACGTGCGCTCCCCACGGCGCGTGCTGCTCCAGATGCTCGCGCAGCGCCGTCAGATGCGCAGCGGCGTCACCGCCGGGGGCGATCCGCATGCTGACCTTGGCCCGGGCGCGCGAGATCAGCGTGTTCGACGATGCGGCAATCGATGTGGTGTCGATGCCGATCACCGTGATCGCCGGCTTGGCCCACAATCGCTGCGGCACCGAGCCGGAACCGATTTCGGTTACCCCGTCCAGCAAGCCTGATTCGGCCCGCACCCGGTCGGCGGGGTAATCCACTGCCGCGGCTGTGCTTTCGTGTAGACCGGCCACCGCAACATTGCCGTCGTCGTCGTGCAGGCTGGCCAGCAGCCGCGTCAGGACCATCAACGCATCGGGAACCACCCCGCCCCACAGCCCGGAGTGCAAGCCGTGATCCAGGGTCGCCACCTCGACAACACAGTCGGCCAGACCGCGCAGCGACACAGTCAGCGCCGGAACGTCGGTGCTCCAGTTGTCCGAATCGGCGATGACGATCACATCTGCGGCCAACGCGTCACGATGGGCGGCCAGCAGCCGGCCCAACGACGGCGAACCGGACTCCTCTTCGCCTTCGACGAACACCGTCACCCCGACCGGAGGCTGGCCACCGTGCGCCCGAAATGCCGCCAAATGTGTTGCGATACCGGCCTTGTCGTCGGCACTGCCGCGACCGTAGAGTCGGCCGTCGCGTTCGGTCGGCTCGAAAGGCGGCGACGCCCACTGGGCAGGGTCGCCCTCGGGCTGCACATCGTGGTGGGCGTACAGCAGCACGGTCGGCGCTCCCGGCGCTGCGGGATGCCGTGCGATGACGGCGGGCGCACCGCCCTCGCTGACGATCTGCACGTCGCCAAACCCTGCCTGCGACAACAGATCCGCGGTGGCCTGGGCGCTGCGGTGCACTTGGTCGCGGCGGGCCGGGTCGGCCCACACCGACTGGATACGCACCAGGTTCTCCAGATCCTCGCGCACCGACGGCAACACCTGACGCACGCGTTCGACCAGATCGCTCATGGTCTTCCAGGCTAGCTACGGCAACTCGAGGATGGCCACCGCGGCCGCGGTATCGGCTTCGTGCGTCAACGACACGTGGATCGTCACGTCCTTCAGGTGTTCGGCGATGGCCCCGGTCAGCCGGACCCGCGGCCGTCCCCACATGTCGGTGATCACCTCGATGTCGCGGTGGATGTCTTCGCGCAGCACCGGCCGCTGGGAAAACCGCGACCCGGACCAGGCCTTGATCACCGCCTCCTTGGCCGCCCACCGCGCCGCCAGGTGGCGTGCCGCCGACGAACTCTTGTCCGAGGCATCCCGTCGCTCACCGGGCGTGAACGTTTCGGCGAAGACCGTTCCGGGCTGGTCGACCTGCTCGGCGAACTCAGTAATGGAGACAAGGTCTATCCCCACTCCGACGATGCTCATTGGCGCCGCTCCTCCTCATCTGCATCGTCGCCGGCGGGGCTCACGAATTGCGAACCTAGCGGGTGCTCACTGAAGGTAGACGTCGTCCTCGCCCAACCGCGCCTCCGGGTCGAGCAGCATCGCCGCTTCCTGCCGCTTCTCGGACACCTCGTGATCGAACCGACGGTCCGCCGGCCGCTCGTACATCGGGCGGCCGCCGGCGATCGCCGACGACAGCCGGCGTTGCCCGGCCAGCAGACGAGCATCGGCCCGTCGCTGGTAATCGGCGCGCTGCTCGGCATCCAGCGTGGCCAGGAAGGCCTCCGGATGGACCAGCGCGACCAGACCGGACACGTGGCCGAACCCGAGGCTGGTCACCAGCCCCGCCTTCAGCGGGAATTTTTCGCCCAGCCGCAGCGTGTCGCGGACCCAGACGAAGTGCGCGGAGCTCGCGAGTTCGTCATCGACGCAATCCAGGCTGCGGTTGGGCGGGATCACCCCGTCGCGCAGGATCTGGCACAGCCCCATCATCTGGAAGACCGCCGCGCCGCCCTTGGCGTGCCCGGTGAGATTCTTCTGCGACACGATGAACAGCGGCGCGCCGTCCGAGCGGCCGAGCGAATCGGCCAGCCGCTCATGCAGTTCGGTCTCGTTGGGATCGTTGGCGAGCGTTGAGGTGTCGTGCTTGGAGATCACCGCGACGTCGTCGGCGCCGACGCCCAGCTTGGCCAGCGACCGGGCCAGCGCGGAGTCCTTGCCCCCACGCCCGGCGCCCAGCGCGCCCAGGCCCGGGGCCGGGATCGACGTGTGCACACCGTCGGCGAACGACTGCGCGTAGCCAACAACCGCGAGCACCGGCAGACCCATCTTGACCGCGAGATCCCCGCGGGCCAGCAGAATCGTGCCGCCGCCCTGGGCTTCCAGGAAGCCGAGCCGGCGCCGGTCGTTGGGCCGGGAGAACCGTGCGTCGCTGATGCCCCTGCCGCGCATCATGCTCGTGTCGGCGGTGGCGGCCATGTCACCGAAGCCGATGATGGCCTCCAGCGTCAGGTCGTCGAAGCCGCCCGCAACCACCAACTCGGCCTTGCCGAGGCGGATCTTGTCGACGCCCTCCTCGACGGAGACCGCCGCGGTGGCGCACGCCCCGACCGGGTGGATCATCGCGCCGTAACTGCCGATGTAGGACTGAACCACATGTGCGGCAACAACATTCGGCAGCACTTCCTGCAAGATGTCGTTTGGCTTGGTCCGGCCGAGTAGGTTGCCGTGATACATCGTCTGCATCGACGTCATGCCGCCCATGCCGGTGCCCTGAGTGCTGGCTACCAACCCCGGGTGCACCCATCGCATCAGCTCGGTCGGGGTGAAACCCGACGACAGGAATGCGTCGACGGTCGCGACGATGTTCCACAGCGCCACCCGGTCGACCGAGTTGGCCATGTCCTGGCTGATGCCGAACACGGTCGGGTCGAATCCGGTGGGGATCTGCGCGCCGACAGTTCGCGACAGCTTGGCCTTGCGCGGCACGCGAATCTCGGTGCCCGCCTTGCGGGTAACCTGCCAGTCGCTGGAATCGGGGACCGGCCGGACCACCGTGTGCTCGGTGTCGAACTGGGCGAACCCGCGGGCGTCGGCCTCCGAGGAGACGACGAACGTGAAGTCCTTGTCCAGGAACACGCTGACCAGCACCGGCGATGCGTGGTCAGGGTCGATCGCGCCATCATCGACGAATTCACGGATGCCGACGCGTTCGACCACGACGTCGTGGTAGCGCTCGACCAGCTCGGCCTCGTCGATCAGGTCACCCGATGCGGTGTCATACCAGCCCGGCGTCGGGTCGTCCTCCCACTTGATCAACCCGGTGGTCCACGCCAGCTCGAGCACACCGGCGGCCGACAGTTCGTTGTCGACCTCCATCTCGAAGCGCGTCCGCGACGAACCGTACGGGCCGAGTTCGGCACCGCCGACGATGACGACCAACTCGGAAGGGTCGACGTCGAGGTGGTTCCACACCGGCGGCGGGGCCGGGGTGAAGCCGCGCGGCGGCGACGGCAACGCGGCCACTGTTCCCCGGTTTCCCCGCCGCTCGGTGTCGTCGTCGGTGGCAGCTTCGGCGGTGATCTCCTCACGCGCCTTGGCGGCCAGTTCGGCCATATCCAACTTGGCGTCCCCGAGCCCGCCGGTGAAGTCCACCTTGATCGGTGCGGTGGCCGCAGCCGCCTTCGACTCGATGTCGCAGAGCCCGAGCAGGAGATCGGCCATCTCGTCGGTGGAATACGTTGTCACTCCGGCTTCTTCGACGGCGCTGACGATCGCGTCGTTGTGCCCCATCAGCCCTGTGCCGCGGGTCCAGCCGATCAACGCGTGCGCCAGACTGACTCGCTGCGCCCACGACGACTCAGCCCCCCACCGGGTGACCACCGCATCCAGCGCCGACTTGGCTTCACCGTAGGCGCCGTCGCCGCCGAACATGCCGCGGTTGGGCGAGCCGGGCAGCACCACGTGCAGCCGCGAGGCGATGTCGCGTTCGGCGCCGATTCTGGACAGACCGCCGATCAGTCGCTGCACCGCCCACAGCAACACCTTCATTTCCATCTCCGAGCGCGAACCGGCTTCGGACAGATCGCCGACCACCCGCGGCGCCGCGAACGGGAACAGCAGTGTCGGGGTCTGCGCGTCTTTGATGTGAATCGACTGCGGGCCAAGGCTTTCCGTCTGCTCGTTGCCGATCCATTCGGCGAGCGCGTCGATGTCGGAGTAGGACGCCATGTTGGCCGCCACCACCCACAAGGAAGCGCCGAAGCGGGCGTGGTCGCGGTAGAGCGTCCGGTAGAAGGCCAGCCGCTCGTCATCGAGCTTGGACGTCGTCGCGATGACGGTGGCACCGCCGTCGAGTAGTCGTCCGACCACTGATGCGGCGATCGAGCCCTTCGATGCACCGGTGACCACCGCGACCTCGTCGCAGTAATGGCCGTTCGCGGGGTTCTCGGCGCCGGCAGCGATCCGGCCGTACAGCGACGCGTGGATCTGACGCCCGGCTGCCAGCGCCTTGCCCTGCCACCAGGTGGCCTGAGTCGCCACCACATGGCCGGCGCCCTCGAAACGCTCCGACAGCCGCGCCCAGTCGGCGTTGGCCTCGTCGTCGTCGATCAGCCAGAGCTTGACCAGGTCTTCGCGAGCGCTGGCCCACCGATCGTCGAACACCACAGCCTTCTTGCCGTCGAACACCGGCGCAACCAGCCGGGGCCAGTCCGCGCCGAGTTCGGTGGTGATCAGGTCGATCAGCTCGGCATCGTTCGCGGTCGGCGGCACGTTGACCGGGTCGTTCAACCCCAGCTGTCCCAGCACCAGGCGGGCCGCTGACGCGAGCACGCCGTCGCGGCCGGTGATCTGCTCAGTGAACTCACCCAGCGCGGCCGCGTCGACGGTCGCACCGCCGCCGCCACCGGTCGACGGCAGCGCCACCGCGATCCCGCGGCGTGCGGCCACCGCCGCGACCGCGGCGTCGATGGCGGTGTCGACGGCGGCGGCGTCAGCCAGGGCGCCCTCGTGCAGGTTCCCCATTGCGCCGCCACGGACGCTGGTGCCCTCGCGAGTCCCGAGTGCGACCTCGACCGTGACGTGTTTGACCCATCCTTGGCCCAGCTCCCAGGTCTTCGTCACCCGCTCGGCGATCGCCGCAGGCCGCTTACCGGACGGACCCAGAACCGTGCGCAGCTGGTCGTTGATCGCGTCGGAAAGCACTGGCCCGTAAGGCTTGTAAGTACGCGCCAGCTTTGTGACCTGAGCCCGCAGCCCGGCCAGGTCGGCTTCGGCGGCGCCGTCGATAGCGCCCAGATTCAGCTCGGAACCCAGGTCAACCAGCAACTGGTTACGCCGTGACGATGCGCCGTCGGTGATGGACTCGATGGAGTCCAACTGCTCAATCTGGTCGATGCGCATCTTGGCCGACAGCGCGATCAGCGCCAGAGTCGCGTCGGCGGCGTCGAACGAAATGTCATCGGGCCTTGGAGCGCCGGACGGAGCTACGGCTGGAGCCGGAGCGACGGCCGGGGTGACATCAGGGCTCGGCGCGCCGTCCGACGCGGCAGCGTCGGAATCGTCAACCTCGTCGAGTTCGGGCTCGGGGTCGGTGTCGGTGGCGAACAGCACCGCCGCGTCGCGCTCGGCGTTGAGCACTTCCACTGTGCTGTGGGCATATTCAGGCAGCTTGAGGGTGTTGGCGGCCAGGCCCGCGACGGTCGGCGACGACTTCACGCCGATCTCGACGAACCGCTCCACACCCAGTCCGCCTGCCGCCACCTCGGTGAACAGCAGGTCCTGGGTTTCGATCCAGCGCACCGGGCTGGCGAACTGCCAGGCCAACAGCTCAATGACGACTGTCCGCGCCATCTCACGCGGCCGTTCGGCAAGCCAGGTGTCGTAGTCGGCGAGGATCTCGTCGAGCGGCTCGGCCGGTACCAGATCGCGGATTTCCTGGATGAAATCGCGGTCGAGGGTGAAGGGCCGCGGCACCAGGTTGGGGATGTAGCGTCCGATGATCAGATCAGGATCCGCTTCGCGCGGCATGACCCGCTCCAGTGACCTGCGGAAATCGGCCACACCGACTCGCAGCACCCGCGAGTGGAACGGCACGTCGATGCCCGGCACCAGGATGAACGACCGGCGACCGCCGACGAGCTCACGGCGCCGCTCCACCTCAGCTTCCAGTGCCTCCAGCCCGTGCACCGTGCCGGCGATCGCGTACTGCGAGCCGCGCAGGTTGAAGTTCACGATCTCCAGAAACTCTCCGGTACGCGCCGAAATCTCCTGGACGAACCCCGGCACGTCGGCGTCGTCGAGATCGATCTGCGACGGGCGGATCGCCGCCAGCCGGTAGTTCGAGCGCCCCAGCTCGTCACGCGGCACAATGTCATGCATTTTGGAGCCGCGGTGAAACACCGTCTCCAGCAACCCTTCCAGCTCGTAAATGCCCGTCACGCAGGCCAGCGCGGTGTACTCGCCGACGGAGTGGCCGCAGGCGATGGCGCCTTCCACAAAGGCGCCCTGCTCCCGCATCTCGGCGACTTGAGCCGCCGCCACCGTCGCCATGGCGACCTGGGTGAACTGAGTCAGGTAGAGCACGCCCTCGGGGTGGTGGTAGTGCACGCCGCTGGCGATGAGGCTGGTCGGGTTGTCGCGCACCACGTGCAGCACGGAGAAGCCCAGCGTGTCGCGGGTGAACTTGTCCGCGGAGTCCCACACTTTGCGGGCGGCCTTGGAGCGGGCCCGGACTTCCATGCCCATGCCCTTGTGCTGAATGCCCTGGCCGGGGAAAGCATAGACCGTCTTGGGCGCGGCCAGCCGCGCCGTCGCCGACATCACCAGGTCTGAGCCGATCCGGGCAGCGACCTCCAAAACCTCTGCACCCTGGTCGATTCCGACCCGATCGACGCGGAAGTCCACCTCGTCACCGGGACGCACCATGCCCAGGAAGCGGGCTGTCCAGCCGATCAGCCGGGCCGGAGGACGGGCCTGGCCGTCGGTGGCGGTCACCACATGTTGTGCCGCAGCCGACAACCACATTCCATGCACGATCGGCGATTCCAGACCGGCCAGCAGTGCGGCGGCCCGATCGGTGTGAATCGGGTTGTGATCGCCGGACACCATCGCGAACGGCCGCATGTCGACCGGCGCGGTAAGCGTGGCGTCCCGCCTGCGGCGCCGCGGGGTGTCGGTGGCGTTCTCGGACACCGCGCCACCGGCCCGCAGTGGGTCGGTCAACTCGCCGGCACCGGTGCGACCGCGAATCGCGAACCGCTCGGCCATGGTGGCAAGCACCGTGCGGTCCGCTGCGGCAACCGTCACCGAGATCGGGACAACTCTGCCGACCTCGGTATCGGTGGCCACCGAAGCCGTTGCGGTGACCGTCAATTCGGCCGGCACGGTGGGCAGTGCGGCGACCAGGTGAGCGGCATGGTCCAAATGCACCAGGCTCAGCAAGCCTTCTACGACCGGGACACCCGCGCCGGTGACCGCGGAACCGATGGCCGCGAAAACCGCGGGCCAGCACCGACCGACCAGAGCATCGGGCACCGTCGTCAAGGTCGGCGCCAACGGCTCGCCGAAGATGGCAGTGACCCCGGTGTGATCGGCCACCCGCTCGGGGTCCCACTGCACGGTCACGGTGGCTGTCCCGTTGTGCACCCGCGGCAGCGTCTCCGGGCTGTCGGCGCCGGCGGCGATCGCGAGCACCGAACGCATGGCCTCGATCGCGTCTTTGGTGCGGATCACCGGAATTCCGCCGTCAATTGTGCTGGCGGGCAAGCTGAATCGGATATCGATCCAGACGCCGGCGATCGGCACACTCAAGACAACCTGGTCGCCGTCGGTTTGCAGACGCGCCCCGGTGGACGAGTGAGTGGCTCGTGGCTCGTCGGATCCGTGTTGCACCTGCCAATCGCCGGGATCCGCGATGCGGTGCACTGGGTTGGTGGCGGTGCGGCCGGCCCACAGCACATCTGGCGCGTCGAGCACGGTGGCCAGCGGCCCGCACACATCAATGCGACCCTGCCGCCGCGCGGTGACCGGCGTCGGCGTCGCCCCGGTCGAGAGCACCTCGTCGATCGCGGCTTGCTCGAAGCGGTCCAGCAGCTCGCCGACGGGTTCGTCGAGCCGGGTGATGCCGGCCACCGCCGAGGTGCCGGGGATGATGCACACCTGGTCGGCGTCGTAGCGGGCGTCGTGCGCCTGCCACAGCGAATCGCTTCGCCACCAACGGCGTACGTCCTTGTCGATCACTGGCACGAAGTTGACCGGCTTGCCCAGCGTCTTGCACAACGTGACGAAGAACGGAACATCGGCCGGGTGCAGCTGCACTGTTTCGGCGTCCGGGTAGCGGGCCAGCAGCGCGGCGATGGCCTCGTCGGGGTTCTCCAGCAGCGCCTCGTCGCTGAATAGCGTCTCGATCGGCCCGGAGTCCAGCGGGTGCAGCCGCGCCTCGGCGCGTTGCAGCATCTGCTCGAACCGCTCCCGCCACGTGTCGGCCAGCCACAGGCTGCCCGGCGCGGCGGTGTCGGCGGTGGAATTGCCGTCACCAATGGCCAGCTCGACGTAACGCTGCAACCACTGCAGGTAGGTCATCTCGCCGAAGTCGCCGAAGTATGGCTTGGCGGTGTTGGCCATCGCGGCGATGAGCTCGTCGCGACGCGCGGCGACGGCCTCGGCGTCTCCGGCGACCTCGTCGAGCAAACGGCCACAGCGGGAGGCGGCGTTGTCGATCTCGTGGATGTCGGCGCCGAGCTGACTGCGGCTGGAAGCCATGCCACCCTGGGCTTTTCCGGCGCTGATCCACTGGTCGGTGCCCTGCGTCTCGACCAGCATGCGCTTGACCGACGGCGACGTGGTGGCCTCGAGCGTCGCCATGGCCGCGGTCCCAACCAGAATGCCGTCGACGGGCATCAGCGGGAAGCCGTAGGCCTCGGCCCAGCGCCCGGACAGGTATTCGGCCGCCCGCTCGGGAGTACCGACGCCACCGCCGACGCAGACCGTGATGTTGGATCGCGAGCGCAATTCCGAGTAGGTGGCCAGCAGCAGATCGTCGAGGTCTTCCCAGGAATGGTGGCCGCCGGCTCGTCCGCCCTCGACGTGCATGATGACCGGCTTGGTCGGCACTTCGGTGGCGATGCGGATGACCGAGCGGATCTGCTCGACGGTGCCCGGTTTGAACACCACGTGGGTGATGCCGACCTCGTTGAGCTCCTCGATCAGCTCGACGGCCTCTTCCAGCTCGGGGATGCCGGCACTGACGACAAGGCCGTCGATCGCCGCGCCGGACTGGCGGGCCTTCTGCACCAACCGTTTTCCGCCGACCTGTAACTTCCACAGGTACGGGTCGAGGAACAGCGCGTTGAACTGATAGGTGCGACCCGGCTCGAGCAACTCGGAGAGCTCCTCAACGCGGCCGTTGAAGATCGGTTCGGTGACCTGCCCGCCGCCGGCGAGCTCAGCCCAGTGCCCGGCGTTGGCCGCGGCGGCGACGATCTTCGCGTCGACGGTGGTCGGGGTCATCCCCGCCAGCAGGATCGGTGACCGGCCGGTCAGCCGGGTGAACTTCGTCGAGAGTTTGACCCGGCCGTCGGGCAGTCCGACCAACGACGGGGCGTAGCTCGACCATGGCCGGGCCACCTCGGGGACGGCGCCGACGGTGAACAGGTTGCGCTGGCCGCCGCGGGTCGCTGCGGGCACGATCCCGAGGCCGAGCCCGCGGATCACCGGCGCGGTCAGGCGGGTCAGGATGTCGCCGGGGCCCAGGTCGAGAATCCAGCGGGCGCCTGCCTCGTGGACCCTGATCACCTCGTCGACCCAGTCGACCGGCTGGACGAGGATGGCCTCCGCCATCGCGCGGGCTAATCCGACATCGATGCCGACCTTCTCCGCCCAGTCACCGACGATGTCGATGCTGTCGGCGAGCCTCGGCGTGTGGAAGCCCACCTCGACCTGGACCGCGTCAAAGGCCGGCGCGAAGACGTCGCCGCCGCGGACCTTGTTTTTGCGGTCGGCTTCTTCCTTCTCCGAGATCTGCTTGCAGTACAGCTCGAAGCGGGACAGCTGCTCGGGAGTTCCGGTGATGACGACCGAGCGCCGGCCGTTGCGGATCGACAAGACGGGCGGCAGCACGGTGCGGACGTCTTGCGAGAAGTCTTCGAGTAGCCGGTAGATGCGCTCGGGGTCCGCGTTGCTGATCGACACCATCGGTGAGCGATCGCCCAGAACGGAGATTCCTCGCCGGCGGGCCACCAGCGTGCCGGCGGCGCCGATCAGCTGCGCGAGGGCCAGCAGCTCGACGTCGCGTTCCCCCGCCGCTTTCAGGGCCTCCACGGCCAAGATGCCTTGCGAGTGCCCGACGACGGCCACCGGCGGGGTGGTCCTCAAGTCCATGCCTTGCCGCGCGAGGGTGCGCACCGCGGCGATCTGGCTGAGCAGGACGCCGGGCAACGACACCGCGGCCGAGGTCAGTTGCTTGGTGGACGGAACCGGGTCCTCTGCAGCCAGGGCGCGTACCCAGCGCAACGGCTCAAAGCCGATGGGCCGCACGACGACGAGCTCGCTGGCAACCGGCTCGAGCAGCAGTTCCGCCTCGCCGACCAGCGTCGCCAGTTCAGATTCGATGCCGGCCGATGACACCAGCTCTTCCAGCGTCTCCAGCCACGCGCTGCCCTGCCCACCGAACGCGACGGCGTAGGCCTCGCCGGCGGCAAGACGATCGACCAGCGCATGAGCGCCCTGGCTGGCATCCCCGGTCATCCCGTCGTGGTCAGCGGACACTCGGTGGTGCTCGTAGATCGTCACGTGCGTATCTCCCTAAAAAGCGCTATCCGTGCCTGCGTGCCAGAGCCGCGCTGCCCC
>Ga0224555_1003386_pt1 | contig 16376 bp, 13 predicted proteins | sample 714S23034metaG_FD_180687 | JGI IMG/M metagenome (GOLD analysis project Ga0224555, IMG submission 180687) | Peat soil microbial communities from Stordalen Mire, Sweden - 717 S2 30-34 | ecosystem: Environmental > Terrestrial > Soil > Wetlands > Peat | place: Sweden: Norrbotten County, Stordalen...
ATACGGGACGCCCCTTAGCGCAATGCAGCTCGATGCAACCAGCGGTGGCGTAGTGGGCACCTTCATCTACACTCCGGCCTCTGGCACCATCCTCCCTGCGGGGACCCAAATCCTCTCCGTGGCATTCACACCGTCAGACTCGGTGGATTACAGTTCCGCAAACACCACGACATCGCTGACGATCAACAAGGCTACTCCCACCGTGACGCTCACCTCCTCGACCAATCCAACGGTCTATGGAAGCCCCGTAACCTTCACCGCACAAACGGCAGTATCAGCGACCGGAACGATCAAGTTTTACGACGGCGCAACGATCATCGGCACAGGCACTTTGTCGAATGGGACTGCGACGTTCACGTTGAACAGCCTGGGTGCGGGAATGCATAGCATCACCGCAAGCTACGGCGGCGACTCCAACTATCTGTCAGCCGTCTCCGCAGCCGTCTCCCAGGTCGTTACGAAGTTTCCGGTGAATATCACGGTCACCTCGAGTCAGAATCCATCGAACTATGGGCAGTCAGTCACCTTTACATTCACGGTTACAGGCGTTCCGGGTCTTGCGATTCCGTCCGGCTCAATAGCATTTTCGGACGGATCAACCCTGCTCGCCTCGCCCACCCTCAATGGATCAGGCGTCGCGACGTACTCCACCGTCATGCTCACCGGTGGAACCCACTCTCTAACCGCTGTATACGGAGGTGACGCCAACTACCACTGAAACTCTCCACAACACCAAAGAGAAGGGCGACCACCTCAGGTCGCCCTTCTCTTTATTCCGTCACCCGGTACAACACCATGTCGCCACTGGATTGATTGCCGAACGAGGGTTCAAAAGAATCATCCGCGCCGGAGGCGTGTAAGGGAATTCGAACTTGCTGGCACCCTATTTCGGAGACGTCGCTTCTCATTTCGCGGTAAGCACTTTTAGCTCCAGCTGACGATCTGCTAGGTTCCCCGGGTGTTGTGAGACAGTGATTCCTCTATGGCTGCTGCAAGTTGACCATTCTCCCGCTGAGTGCGGACGGCTGCGCGAAGATGCCCCCTCGTCGGCCAAGATCGGGTTCAGTCTTCGCCCATTGCAACTCTGTCTTTTGAATCATCTGCAACCACAAAGAACCCGGATCGGAATTGAATACTGAGGCGGTGTCTGCCGGAAAAACGTACCACGCGCCCAATTGCACCTCGGCCCGCAATTGATCTTGCGTCCATCCGGCATATCCCAGGTAAACGTGAAAAACATTCGGGTCAGGCTGGGCCGACAGTACTTGTTCGAAGAGATCTTTGTCAGAAATCAAATAAACCCCACCGAAGATGTTCTCAGCTTTTTCAATCTTGACCGAGGACTGAAACAGTGCGAATACGGTCGAAGGTTCCATAGGACCCCCGAGATAGACCGGGTCGGAGCGGTCTTTCGCGGCCTTGAGATCAAGAACCTGAGAAAGCGGCACATCGGTGCGCCGGTTGAGAATCAGTCCGAGTACGCCTTTTTCATCGTAGTGAACTAGCAGGACCACTGTTCCAGCGAAATTCGGGTCGCCGAGGCCGCGGCTCGACACCAGGAGCTTTCCAACACCCAAATCCTTGGGGTCCTTGAACTGAATTGGAACAAATAACTGCGGCAGCGGTTCGCCTTTCCCGCGGAATGACGTGAGCCATCGACCTGGCGTGCATGCCGGCTGGCCGCTGTACCAGCGCAATGCCGCAGCGGCAGGCATCGGAGCGCGCAACCATGTATTCGGCTTGGGCACATCAGATTTTGCTTTGAAAACGTTGACCCTTCCGGATGTCTCCAAGGCAACGATCGTGAACAGCGTTGCGAACAGCAAGCATTTGTGCGGCGACATGATCGGTATCCTTCCCTGAGCCGACTGCATGAGCTCATCAAGGCGAAGATTGAGGGCAAGCAGAGGGTTCATCTTTCGCGGTCAAGAACACCAGCCGTCAAAGAAGTCACAGCCGTTCCGATGCCCCAAGCCCCGGACAACTAACACGATTGCCGGTGTGCTCCCGTTGACGCTGAAGTCGGCCCAGCCGTAGAGCTTGGTGCGGCTGATGGCATTGTTGATGGCAGTCATGAGGGGATAGGAGTTTGTGTCGGGTTCGCCGATCACGGGTGAGCCGCCGTAGGACCAGTCGGCGTTCGGGAAGGGCGGGGAGTCGAGGGGCGAAGGCAAGCCTCGGCGTGGCGGGCTCGCCGATGGGGGGACGGTGTTTGCCCAGTCTCCACGGTAGAAGATAGTGAGTCGGCCGAAGAAATCGCCTGGTGCAGCGGCGGGTGGCTCTGGTGCGGAGGGTAGTGCTTGAGCGGTTGCGGCGATTGCCGCCGCAGTGATGAGAAGTGCAGCGGCGATGCGGGGTAGACCTGCGTGCTTCATTTGTTGGGACCCGGCTTATTTTGCCTTTGTATGTTTTTGAGGAGTGGGCGGGCGAAGCTATGTGGCCGGGAGGGTTTCGTAGGTGTCGATCTGGCTGGGGCTAACACCAGCCTCACTCTACACCAAATCGCCGTTTCGCCAACTGCCTGTGAAGTCTGCCTTTGAGCAAGTTTGCCGGGCAAGCAAGTTCGGCGCGTTGAACTTGAAAAAAGCGCCGTTTCAAGGAACGTGCCCTTGCCGAGCTGTTATCGAGCCTTGATCAGCTCATCCAGCTGGAAGGCATGGCGGATGGGGTGCATGACGGCGTGCTCCAGCATCGCGTCGATGCAGTAGCGCGTTTGCCATCGCGATGGGTACTCGGGAGTCTCCAATCGGTCGCTGGAAACGTCACATAGCGGGGCCCGCATCGCTCCAAAACGTGCTCCATGTATTCTTCCGCATCGCGGACGATTGCGGTCGCCTCAGGGGCAGGTTGGATCCCGGGATCTGGTAACTCTAACACCTCGCACATCCACACCATGTAGCCGCCGGCCGCGCCGAGCACGTGCTGTCCTAAAGCGCCCAGCGAGGCATAGGCGGGGTCGTCGCTCGCGGGCAGGCTTACTGAGGCTGCCAAGGCTCGCCTCCAGGTAGCAACGAAACGGCGAAGATGCTCCTCGTGCAAGAGCACCAGGGCGCGTACAGCGCGAGAGTGGTAGGTCAGGTCAGCCGACATGAGGAGAGCATAGCCAATTTCGAGTTTCCCTCGGGAAGTTCGTCCCTCAGTGCTCGCTAAGGGAGCTCAACCGCCGGCACGATCGAAATCAGCAGGCCGGCCGGTCCTCGGCTTCCCCGCCAAATGATTAACGCCGGTCCGCGCCCAGTCATGCGTGGTTCTTCACCAGGTGAATGCACCCGTGATTGGATGGATCTCACGCCCGTTCGTTTGAATCGATTTCACCTCCAACATAGGTGAAAGCAGGCAAGTGACATTGACCGCATCGAGATCGGGCCCGGAAGACTTGTAGAACAATTTGCCCTCGACTGCGATGTCATATCTCTCCGCTTTCATTCCGGCGATCGTCGTACCCGGGCGATACCATGGGGTTACATTCAATGTGATTTCATTTACGTCTGTTCCGGAAGTAAAACCATGATCGAAATCCTCCCGCTTCGCCTTCTGGCGACCTGCATTCAGGCACACATCGGCTGCTTTCCCTTGCCCAAGAGCGGTCTTTATGCCGGGCGTGAACTGCTGGGGACGGGGTAGATGCCAGTACGACTGTTCCGAAACCATCGCGTCAGCTTCATACCTTCCCGTGCTCTGGCTCACACGGCATTCAAACAACTCGGGGATAATGCCATCCGCTGCGATGAACGTAGTATCCGGATGAACGGCCCTGGAATCGTCCACATACTTCTGATCGATGAAAAACGCAACCGGCTTCACGTTTGCTCTCGCAGCGCAGAGGCTTTCCTTCGCCGAATCGTTGTGAATCGTGCTGTTAGAAATCATCTGACCGCTCGCTGTCGCTGATACAAAGACCAGAGAGCAGACGAAGACGAGTAAGAGTCGAGTCATGTTGTCTCTCCTATGGGTTGAAATAGATCCACGTCGTCCGCGTTGATATTCGCCTCAACTTGATTGACTCCTTCCTCAAAGCAACTTAGCACCACGCAAGAATGTCGACCGCATGTTGCCAATCCTGCCGTGAACCCGAAAGCAATCTCCGTGTGGAATCTGGCTCGGGGCATCACTCGCTGTGGATACGTGCGCCGCGAATCGCATCAAGGAATCTGCGCGCCAGTTCGATGATCCACTGGTCCTGCCGCGCAAGCAGCGCCTTCCTGGGCATCAGTTCCGACCCGATCCCAATCGCCGCGGCGCCGGCAACGATGAAGTTTGCCGCTGTCGCCTGGTTGACGCCTCCGGATGCAATCAAAGGGACCTGTGGCAACGGAATCTTCAGGGTTCGAATGTATTGATCTCCGCCCAGTTGCGCGCAGGGAAATATCTTCACAAAATCGGCGCCGGCTCGCCACGCAGCAATCACTTCGCTGGGCGTCAGCGCGCCCGGAATGACGACCGTTTCATTCTTGAGCGTGAATTCGACCACGTCTGGAATCAACCCGGGACTGGTGATAAACCAGGCGCCCGCGTCCAGGCAGCGTTTTGCGGTTTCCGTATCCAGCACGGTTCCCGCGCCAACGATGAAGTTTGGGTAATTTCGCGTGAGCTGGGTAATGACATCGATTGCGTTTGGCACTGTGTTGGTAATCTCAACCACCGGGATGCCTGCTTCGTAGACCGTCTCCGCGGCGAAGAGGGCCAACTCGGCCGCAGAGACACGGACACTTGGCATGATTCCGATCTCCTCAATGCGGGCGCAGACCTCTTTTCGGTTCATAGCGATTTCCTTCCCACGCGCTGGCCAGTTGTCGGACGATGAGAGTTATTCGGCAAAATGAGCTTCCGGTTCGGGCAGCACATCGTGTTCTCCTGCCATCCAGACGTAGAGTGTGGGAAGCAGGAAGATGCTCAAGAGCAGGTCGGACATAAGGCCTCCGACGATGACAATGGCGAAGGGACGCTGCGAGTCGGATCCAATAGCGTGGGACATCGCTGCCGGAAGCAGTCCCAGAGTGGCTACCAGCATGGTCATCATAATGGGGCGCAAGCGAAGAACGGCGCCTTCGATCGCCGCCCCCACGGGGGTCATGCCGCTGGCGCGAAGCTGGTTGATGTACTCCAGCATGATGACGCCGGTCTGCACCGAGACGCCGAAGAGCGCCAGGAAGCCGACACCGGAAGATACGCTGAAGAATGTGTGTGTCACAAGCAGAGCGAGCAAGCCTCCAACGCGAGCCATGGCCACGTTGGCGAGAATCAGCAGCGCCCATTTGAAGGAACGAAACATGGAGTAGAGAATAATGAAGATCAAAAAGATGGTCAGGGGCACGATCATGAGCAGCCTGCTTTCGGCTCGCTTTTCGCTATCGTATTCTCCCGTCCATTCGAGGCGATAGCCACGCGGCAACTGCACATTCTTGGCGATCTTGTCGATGGATTCCCGGACCGTGGTGCCCAGATCGCGCCCGCGAACCTCAAAGCGGATGGCCACATAGCGGGAACCGTCTTCCCGATAAATGTCGTAGGCGTCATCGCGAACCTGGACTTTGGTCAACTGAGCCAATGAGATGCGCTCTCCCGAGGGAGAGAGCAATCGAATATTCTGGATAGCCTCCCTGGTATCGCGATACGGCTTCTGATAGCGCACGACCACATTGTAGACTGCCTCTCCCTGCAGGAGTTGGCTGACAGGATTGCCGCCGACGGCGGTCTGGATCGCGTCCTGTATATCGGCCACGTTGATGCCGAAGCGCGCAGCCGCCTGACGGTCAACGGTGAGATCGATATTCGGTTGGCCCGTATCGCGTTGAAGTCCCAAATCCTTGACCCCGTCAATTTTGGACATAATCTCTTTGATCTGTTCGCCCTTTTCCTCGAGAACGTCCAGGTCCGGCCCGTAAAGCTTGGCAGCCAGTCCGCCTTTCGTTCCGGTAAGCGATTCATCCACGTTGTCCTCAATGGGCTGGGAGAAATTCCAGAAAGCCCCTGGCTGTTTCTCCAGTTCGCGGTCCATCGCGGCGATCAGCTCCTCTTTACTCTGATGGAAGACCGGGCGCCATTGGTTTTTGGGCTTCAAGTCGACGAAATACTCGGTGTTGCCGAATCCTCCCGTGTCGGTTCCATCGTCGGGCGCCCCGGCTTGCGAGACGACCTTAATGACCTCCGGAAACGAGGCGAAGATATAGCGGGATTGCTGGGTGAAGCGCGCGCCTTCCGTCTCGCCTACACTGTTTGCCATCTCGCCGCGCGCCCAAATGGCGCCCTCGTCCAAGTGGGGCAGGAACTCTGAGCCAATGACGCCGCTGAACGTCAGGAACAGAGCGACGGCCAACGAAATCACGCCAACGCCGACCACAATCACGCGGTTTCCGACAGCCCAGCGCAGGCCGTTCCGGTAGCGTTTGGTAAGAAAAACCAGGACCGGATTGTGCCACTCCTTGACGCCTTTCCGGAAAACGATGGCGCAAAGCACCGGCGCGATCAGGATTGAGAAGGTCATGGCGCCGAGAAGTGCGAAGGCAACAGTCCAGGCCATGGGCCTGAACAAACGCCCTTCGACCCGTTGCAGCGTGAAGATCGGCATGTAGGCGGTGATGATGATGGCGATGGCGAAGAAAACCGGCCGTTGGACCTCGTGACAGGCCTCCCGGATCATCTCCGCTGGCGTCTTGGTGTCGTCCGCGTCACGGCTGCGCGAGAGATGGCGAACGATGTTCTCCACCATCACCACTGCGCCATCCACCACCATTCCGAAATCGAGCGCGCCAAGGGAAATCAGGTTGGCGGGGATATGGCTCAAATTCAGAAAGATTGAGGCGAACAGCAGGGCAAACGGTATTGTCACCGCAACGATCAAGGCCGCGCGAACATTGCCGAGGAAAAGCAGCAGGATGATGGTAACCAGGATCATCCCCTCGCCGAGGTTGTGCAGCACCGTGTGCAACGTGTAATGAAGCAGATCGCTGCGGTCCAGCATGGTAACGACCTTCACACCCTCGGGCAGGATGTGATTGTTAAGCTCGTCCACCTTCTCGTGAATCCCTTCGAGCGTGGGGCCTTCTTCAGCCCCCTTGCGCATCAGCACGCCGCCCTGGATGACGTCGGCCTCATCTACGATGACGCCGTCCGGACGGTGATCGGCTCTGGCCATGTGCCCCAGCCGAATTCTGGGGCCCCACTCGACGACCGCAATGTCCTTTACGCGAACTGGAGCCCCATTCGAAGTCGTCAGCACGGTGTTCTCGATATCCTGCACGCTGCGGAAAAGTCCGAGTGCGCGGACGTTCAGTTGCTGCATGCCTTCTTCGACGAAGCTGCCGCCGGCGTTCACGTTGTTGATGGCCAACTGGTTCTCCACCTGGCTGATGCTCAAGCCATAGGAGATGAGCTTATTCGGGTCCACGCGCACCTGGTATTCGCGCGCGGTACCGCCGAAGTCGCTCACGTCCACGACGTTCGGAACTTTCCTGAATTCCTTGTACAGAGTCCAGTCTTCGATGCTCCTCAAATTCATCAGGTCATACGCCGGATTCGTGCTCCGGATCGTGTACCAATAAATCTGGCCGGTTTCGCTCCAGTCCGTACCGATTTGAGGCAGCACGCCCGCCGGCACATTGACCTGCGTAAGCCTTTCGAGCACCTTCTGCCGGTTCCAGTCGTTGACGGATTCGTCGTCGAAGATCAACGTAACCAGGGAAAGACCAAAAATCGATTCCGACCGCACCGTCGTGAGGTGCGGAATCCCAAACATCTGAATTTCGACGGGAACCGATACTTGCTGTTCCATCTCTTCGGCGGAACGCCCGGACCACTGGCTGATGATGGTCACATAATTATCGGCGATGTCCGGATAGACCTCGACGGGCATGTTGTGAAACGACACCGCGCCCCAGCCGAGCAACAGCACTCCAATCGCCAGCACCATGTACCGATTATTGAGAGCAAAATCTACGAGATTACGAATCATCGTTCTTCCTCGAGTCCCGGAGTTGAGCGTCATTCATTGTCGATCACATTTTGGAGATTGATGGCGTTTGATACGACCTGCTGGCCCGGCTGCACCCCGGATAAAACCTCCTGCATACTGTTCGGCAACTGTTCGCCACTGACGACTTCAACCCGCTTAAACTTCCCTTGCACAGGGGTGTAGACCCAATCGCGGTCGTGCAGATGCACGATCGCGGACGCCGGGACAGACGTGTAGGTCCGCTTCTCCTTGCCGAACAGAATTACCGCGGCGAACATGCCCGGCCGCATCATCTCGCCCGGATTGGCCACTTCAATACGGACCTTCGCGGTGCGGATATTCGGATCGAGAATCGAGCCTATGTTGCTGACCGTGCCCTTGAGAATCTTGTCCGGATAGGCGTTCAGCTTGATTTCGGCGGGTTGCCCGACGCGCACGTTGGCCATGTCGTTTTCGAAGACGTCACAGACGATCCACACGCTGGTTAGGTCCGAAATAGTGAATGGGTTCGGCGTAGAGTAGGCCTGCACGAACGCCGCATTCGTCACTTCCTGATCGGTGATCACGCCGGACACCGGGGCGAGGATATCGACAATTCCCTTCGGGTTATCGGGATCGCTGCCAAGCAGGTGAAGATGCTCAGTGGCAGTATCGAGGGTGGTCTTGGCGTCATCCTCGGTGTCTTGCGCGACCTCCAGGTCTTGCTGCGCTATGGCCCCGTGCTGGTACAGATCCTTCGCTCGATCCAATTGCTTGCGCGCAAGCAGCTCATCGGAGATGGCCTTGCGGTAAGCGTCGAAGCCTCCCGAAATGTCGTCGCTGCGAACACGCAGCAAGAGCTGGTTCTTCTTTACTGTGTCGCCGAGGCGAGCGCGGATGTCCACAATGCGGCCGGAGGCCAGCGAAATCACCGGAACCGTTCGCGCGATGTCCGGAAATACAGTGCCGGTCACGGGCAATTGCGACTGTGCTTGGTATTCGGTCGCGGTTACGATCGGATACCACTCCGGATGCTCGACCGCGAAAAAGGAGACGTCCACTCCGGGAATCACCTTGGCCGCTGGCGGCGCCTCTGCGTCCGCATTGACCTTATCGCTCTTGCAGCCAACGGCGGAGAGAGATGCGGCAATCAGGAGTATGATTGCCGGCCGAGCCTTCAATGAATTTTTCCGAACTGCAGATACGATCATGGAATCACCTCACGCCCTACGGCAAGATTCATTTGCCCGGCGGCGGTCAGATACGCGCCCACCAGTTGCAGATACGCCAGTTGCACCACACGGTAGTCGCTCTGCGCGTTCAGGAAGTCCATCAGCGAGGCGCCTCCATGCTGGTAGGCATAGGTCACGGTGTCGCGTACGCGCGTCGCCTGGTTCTTGTATTGGTCGCGATAAGGGACCAGCAGCGCGACGTTGCTGCGCACCTGCTCGTACGCTGAGTCAACGTCGTTGAACACCTGTGCGCGCGCCGCATCGGTCAGTTGCTGATTGCGGTCGATGTCGATCAACGTGCGCTGCTTCTCGCCCTGGTTGCGGTCGAAGATGCGCAGCGGGATCTCCACGCTCAGGCCCAGCGTCTGCGTGGCGTTCGGGTTGGCGTTCGACGAATTGTAGGTGTACCACGCGCTGTAAGTCGGATCGGTCGACCCGTTCGAGATCGCCAGCTTATGGTTGGTCTTCGATTGTTCGATCCCCTGGATGGCGGCGCGCAGGTCGGGGCGCGCATCCAGCGCCGCCTGCTCGAAGTCGGTCAGCGGCTTCAGGTCGCTGGCGAAGTCGAACGGCCCAACAACATCGAACTGGTCCACCGGCGTGCGGTCGTCCAGCAGTTGCAACAGCGCGATCTTCGACGTGCGCAGGTTGACGATCGCCGTCTGAATCTCCGTCTCGTACTGCACCCGCAGCAGCTCGATGCGGTCCAGGTCGATCTGCGCCAGGTCGCCGTCCGCGAACATCGCCTTGCTGATGTCGATGATCTTGTCGTAGGACTCCATATCGGCCTTGGCCAGTTCCAGCACGGCTTTGGCCTCCAGCGTTTGCACAAACGCCGAGCGCAGCATGAAGAGCAAATTCCGGGTTAGGTCCTCATGCTGCGAGACAGTGATCTGCGTGCCCTCCTGTGCACTCTGCAGGCGCAGCTCCCGCTTGTGGTCGCGCTCATGCAGATAGCTGAAGTTGGGAATCAGATAGGTGCCCTTCACCGGCTGCCAGGTACCGTCTTTTGGCGCAAACTGGGTCCCGTCTGCTGTCATGACGAACTGCGGATTGGGCCGCAGATACGCCGTGATCTCCTCCGCCTTCATCTCGTCCACGCTCGACTGGTCAGACTTCAGCATCGGGTTGGCCGCTTCGAACTTCGCCTTGGCCTGGTCCCAGGTCAGGGCCGATGACCCCGCCGGCGGCGCTGCAGGCAACCCCGGAATGGCCGCTTGCGCCAGCTGCAGTTGTGGACGAGGCTGGTCCGGCAGATCCTGCGCATTCGCCTGCCCAGCCTGCTGGGCAGCCGCGGAGGAGGGAGCTAGCAAGGCTCCTAGCATCACGGCGCTGCAGGTGGTCCGGAAAGCTGGTCTCATGACACTCCTGAAATGATGTAGCTCTCGGTTTCTGACGATGGAACACAGTGCTTTTCTTAATGCAATAAACGTGTTGCAAGAAGTTGCTTGCGACTTGTGTATAGCAAAGAATGTTCAGACTGAGATATGTCGTTTCCTAAACGCCTGGATCTCCTGCTCTGGAATTAACGGTGTCTTAGGTTCTGCAGCAACGGCTGGTGTACGAACATCTCCGGTCATTGGAGCCGTTATCGCAGGAGCGGCTGACAGCGCGGCCTGAGTCTGATGGGCCGATACATTAGGGCCAGCGAAAGCGAGACAAACGCAGATTGCCACTCCAATTGCTGCATACGACCCTAAGTGATGACCGCGGGGCATTCTAGGCCCTATTTCTAGAGCAGGCACACACGTTCTCCTGCAGCTTTTCTTGGGCACTTTGCCTATTTCTTTTGGAAAATTCGTTTTGCCGCTACTTCATGCGCGCGATGCGCCTCTGAACTACGTCGATGACACGTTCAATCTTGCCGATCTGAACGGCTGCGCCAGAATCTCGTCGCTTCACTGCCTTGTCACGCAGCCGCGTCACGCGGTCCATCGAGTGCTTGATTTGCTCTTCAAGAGCGCCTAACTCCACTGTGTAGAAATACTGCATTTGGCCGGACGCCATAATATTCAATCTCCCCTGCCGTCCCTTGCTTAGGACAGTCCAACACATCCCCAAGAAGGGTCCATGTCTGGCACCGCCTAGTGAATGATTGATAAGGACGTGACACTCTCAGTAAAACGTAGTCGCAATAAGAAATGCATAACCTTGTTTTTGATGGTTTGCTTATGAGGCAAGCCTTATAGTGTGAAGACAAGGAACGAAAAACGGATGATTAGCAAATCCATCCGCAAGACATCTCTTAGAATCGCTGCGGGGAGTGGTGCGGCCGTACTGGTCGCATTCCTCTCCTATCGCGCGGACTTCAATCTCTCGTCCGCTACCTCCGTTCAGCTCTGCCTTGTAGCAGCAATCGCGCTGCGTTGGGGTCTCATCGAAGCCAGCGCCGTTTCATTGCTCTCCGTAGTCTGCATTGACTTCTTCTTCGCTAAGCCGTTGTTTGTCTTCTTCGTTAACGACGCGCACGACTGGATAGCTTTGGGAACGTTTGAGACCGTAGCCATATTAATCAGCACGCTCTCGAACCAGGTGGGCCATCATGCTCGCGAGGCGGAGAAACGCCAGGCACAGCTTCAGAAGCTGTACGAGTTGAGTGAACGACTTTTGCTACTTGACCATGGCGAGGCAGTCGAGCAGAGGCTCGCGAACCTGATTCAATCCACCCTCAATGTCGGAGGAGTGGCATTATGGAACGCCTACGACTTCAATCTCGCCAGATGCGGAGACTGCAATCTCTCCGACCAAGAGGTGCGTGCCGCCTGTTTCGCCAACACAAACGAAGACGACCCGGCGGTGGGACTATCCCATCGGGTTTTGCGTCTGGGCACACGAGCCATTGGGTCGTTGTCCCTATGCGGACACACTCTCGATCCTTCCTCGGTAAGCGCCGCTGCCTCGCTCGCCGCCATTGCAATTGAGAGGGAGCACTCCTTCTCAACCAAAGCCACCGCAGAAGCTGCAAAACAAAGTGAACAGCTCCGATCCGCCATATTGGACGGACTGGCGCACGCCTTCAAGAGCCCGCTCACAACAATTATGGCCTCAAGCTCGGGTCTGCTCGCGATGAATACGTTGGCCGGAACCGAAAAGAAGCTGATCGACTTGATCGATCGTCAGGCCACTCACCTTAATGACCTCACCAACCACCTGCTGCTTACGGCGAAGCTGGACTCGGGTGGCCTCAAGGTGAGCCGGGAAGAAGTGGACGTTGCGCAACTTATTCAAAGCAGCGTGGACGCATGCTCGTACGAACTGGATGGACATGCCATTGATGTCCGGCTTGCGGGGTTGCAAAGCATGGTGTGGGCAGACAGAAAACTCTTTCAGTTGGCGCTCGTGCAGCTTCTGGATAACGCCGTGAAATATGGGAGCCCCGGCTCGCCCATTGCCATTGGCGTTCAGCAGGGGCGCGAAGAAGTGCTCATCACGGTTAAGAACGAGGGATCGTTCATTCCTGCGGGCGAGCGAGAGAAGGTCTTCCAACGCTTCTATCGCAGTTCGGGATCGAGCGGGGCGACCTCAGGCACTGGCATTGGTCTCTCAGTTGTAAAGCGCATCACAGAGGCGCACGAGGGCCGTGCCTGGGTCAACAGCGATCCCGTGAATGGTACGACCTTCGTGATTACTCTGCCACGCGTAGCGAGGGGAGCATGATGGAGCAGAAAAGCAAGGTTCTTGTGGTCGAAGATGACACTGGAATCCGTCAAAGTCTTTTTGAAACGCTCGGCGCATTGGGGTTCGCGGTTGGAGAAGCCAGCAATGGAGAAGAGGCGCTCTTGCGCCTTCGTATGGTCGATTACAACGCCGTGCTACTTGATATCGCCATGCCCGGTATGGGCGGTAAAGAGGCATGCCGCAGAATACACCGGAGCTATCCTCAGATTCCTGTTGTCATGTTGACCGTACGAGATGGCGAGGACGACGTCGTGGAGTCCTTAGAGTTGGGAGCATCTGACTACGTGACCAAGCCCTTTCAGATTCGGGAACTGACCGCAAGACTCCGTGCGGTCATTCGAAGGCACCAAGCTCTGTCTGCAGGGCCATCTGCAGGGCCCGTCACGGTTTTTGCGGTTGGCGATCTTTCGCTCGACATCGCCCATCGTCGAGTCGAAAAGAGAGGAAAGGAGATCATTCTCGCTCCAAAGGAGTTTGAGACACTGCGATGTTTGATCGAGAACGCAGGCCGTCCGGTCCCCCACCAGCATCTGTTAAAGTCGGTTTGGGGACCACACTACAGCGGTGAACGTGAATATCTACGAACCATTATCAACCAGCTACGAAAGAAGCTTGAGGACGATCGTACCCGGCCGGTATACATATTGACCGAGAGTCATATTGGCTACCGCTTCCGCGAAAATGATGAATAGGAAGCTCATTTGCTACGGCTATCCAACTGCCCGGTCATACGCTGGATGCGGACAGTGCCCGGCCAGCCGCCGAAACCTGAGAATCGTAGTTGCCGACAACGCAGACATTCTAGCCACTAGGGGTGTCTTTTGTTCACAGTCTTGTCCGTTTCTCCGGTCCTTACGAAGTCAGCAGGTTATCGTGGGGTTAGTCTCTTATCCGCCACCATCGCACATACCGTCACTGCCTTACAAGATCGTGATCAGCCGATCATCCTTCGGACCTATCTCGATCGTTATGTCTTTGTACTCGTCGAACAAACCCGCATTGTGCATCTGCAGCGCGATCGGCCCCACCCTCCCCGCAGTTGCGTCCATGAAATCCAGCACCTCTTCTGCCTTGCTTCCCGGTGGCTGCGCAACCGCCATGCGCGCGGTTCCCTTGGTCGCATCCACAAAAAGTTCGATCTGGCTCCACGAGTGAGCGTCGAACTTGGTCTTCGACACGGCCGTGTACTCCGGACCTCCATCCTTGTTCATCCCCGGCCGGTAGTCCCAGTGGCCACCGCCGAGGACATCGAACTGAATCCCTCCCAGTGCATCCAGCGGATGCCTCGTCCCCTTGCGGTCGGGCGCAGAATATCAGCACGCACGCCGGATGGTCGGGGCTGCCCTTTACATGCCTCATCGTAAACATCAGCCGATAGCGGCTGTAGTCGTTCGCCGTATAGATCACGCCGCGCCCCACGCCCGTGCTGGCAATCGCGCCATCTTTCACCACCAGATTCAGGTCGTCCGCGTTGTGATTCGATCACCGCCGGATTTGCAGCCGGGCGCGGCGGTTTCATTTGCCTGTGACCCGGTACAAAACTGTCAGGCGTCCCCCGTCTTGCGTCACGCGTCCTGATGGCCCTGGACTTGGGGTCCGGCTGCAAAGAGATTAGCAGCAAAATCGTAAAGATTGGCCCCGGGAACCGATCGAGGCCGGTGCGGCGACCCGCCCCCTCGCGCCGAGTGGGGAAGGCTGAAGATCCTTAAGCAGGATCATCGGGATGATCATCACGATGATCACAACCAGCCGCCGCCGCCGCCGCCGGACCACCACGACGATCACCACTAGGTCTGGGCGGCCGACCTGTTGTGCGGCGCTATGTCAGTCGAGGTGAAGATTGTTGCGGTAGACTTCGGCCAGTTCGCGGAGGCGGGCGCGGGACTGGCGGATGGTGCATTCGCTGCCCATGAAGTTGACGATATTGCCGTCGCTCCACTTGACCTGCTCGGCGTCGCATTCGGTTTTGGTGGAGGCCTGCCAGGTGGATTCAGCGGCGTCGAAGGCAGGGGCGCTGGAGGCGGGTGTGGCTTGCGGGCTGGGCGCGGGCGGCCCGGGCAGGGCGAGGAGACTGCGGAGAGCGGTGGTGAAGGCCTGGTAGTTGGCAGTGGTGATGTCGTTCTCGTGAGCGACACAGCCGTTCATCTCGGTTGGGTCGGCGACGTTGGGGCAGATGAAAGCTGCTTCATGGGTGTCCTCGGCGGCGAGGGCGGCTTTCGCTGCGGCGCGGAAGGCGTCGGCCTGGGCGTCGTAGCTGTTGTGGGCCTGCTGGTAGGTGGCCTGGTCGGCGGCGGGGGCGTTTTGTGGTGGGGGTGGCGGGGGGGCGGTTTGGGCGGCGGCGAAGGCGGCGGTGAGGAGCACGGTGAGAAGAGTGGCGCGCATGATGCCTCCAGGGATTGGGACTAACATCCTAGTTGCTGGGAGGATTAGATGGCGGAAATGCAAAAAGAGAAGGCGGAACACGATTCCGCTACGGTGATTGTCAGGTCAGCTTAGGTGTTTCATCTTAAGCACAAGCCGACTTGAACGAAGCCGCTGGTGCTGCGGACGCTGCCGTGTGGGTGTCTGCTGCGGTCGAACTGCCTGTAATGCCCGCCTTTTCAGCAAGTTCGCGGATGGCGCGCGTCGAGTTGTTAGGCTAGCGGGCACGGGAGCCTCCGCATGGCGAAGTTGATCCGAGACTTCCGATCTAGGCTGTGAGCCCATTCTGTGTCTGTTTGGTAGACGACGGAAAAACCGGCTCTTGAGTCTAAACTGCTTTTATACTGCGACCCCAAGGGTGAGACATGGCCACAACGTTCAAGGACGTGCGGAAGCTCCAGGGTGAGCGCGTACGAATGCAGTTCGATGACGGACGCGAAGTAGTGGCCCTGCTGTTGTGCGCGACAAAAGACATCGACGGCTCCAAGCATCTGATCTACGACAAAGTTGAGTCGGCCTCGGGTGCGGAAACCTCAAGAACCGGGGCAACCGGCCACACAATCCTATGCGACCAGCCGATTGAAAATGAAGGCGATGACACCGGGATGACGCCTCCGGAGCTAATCCTCGCGTCCCTGGGCTCCTGTGCCGCCTTCTATGCCGTGCAGTATCTGAAGGCCCGCAATCTCGCGGAAACTGGCGTCGAGGTTTCGGTGACAGCTGATAAGCTGATGCAGCCTCCCCGGCTCGGCAACTTCAAAGTCACCGTCGTATGCCCGGTCTCCCTCACCGAAGACCAGAACGCGGGGATCATGCGCGCTGTACATCGCTGTCTCATCCACAACACCCTGCTGTCGCCGCCTGAGATCCTGATCGAACTGACGATGAGCGAAATGGCCATCCAGCATGCCTGACCTGATAGATCGTCTCGGCACACTCCAGCATGCCCATTCAGCTCCTCGTCGATGACCAGCATCTCGATTTTAGTTATTGAGTGACAGCCTGAGTGACGCTCCTGGCAACTGTCATGATCTGCTCACCGATCGCTTTACGCATGTCATCCGGCATCAGGTTCTTTTCATCGAGGGTCTCCCACGCGGCAACGGTGCGTTCGG
>Ga0224555_1003388_pt1 | contig 16376 bp, 12 predicted proteins | sample 714S23034metaG_FD_180687 | JGI IMG/M metagenome (GOLD analysis project Ga0224555, IMG submission 180687) | Peat soil microbial communities from Stordalen Mire, Sweden - 717 S2 30-34 | ecosystem: Environmental > Terrestrial > Soil > Wetlands > Peat | place: Sweden: Norrbotten County, Stordalen...
CATTGGTTTGGTGCAAGTTGGCCGGCAGGCCATGGCGGATCGTTACACTTACATTCCGTCCATCGGGCTTTTTGTGGCCGTCGTTTGGGGAGCGGCCAGGCTGACGGAACGCTGGCGCAACCGGGAATCCATCGCCTGGGCGGCCACGGGCGCCGCGATGATGGCCTGCATCGCTTTGACGGTGCGCCAGATCGGCTATTGGAAGGACTCCAGGGCGTTGTTTGGCCGCGCGCTGGACGTGACGCCAAACAATTGGATCGCGGCCGCCTATCTGGCCGACGCCTTGCAATTCGAGGGCGAGTCGGACAAGGCCCTGGCGATGTATGAGCGATCGCTGCAAATCAACCCGCAGCCCGGCGATGTCCGATGCAAACTGGCGAAAATGCTGTTGGAGCGGCGGCGTTTTGACGAAGCTCTGGCGCAGTATCAAATCGGGGTTTCCCTGCAACCTGGCGACGCCAATCTGCGCCTGGGATTGGGCGCGGCCTTGCAAGACGTGGGCCGTCTGGATGAAGCCATTGAGCAATGCAACCAGGCTCTCCGGCTCAAGCCCGACGAGGCCGACGCTGACAGCAATCTGGGGAATTGCTATGGCCTGAAAGGCCGGCTGGATGACGCCATCCGCTGCTTCGAGCAGGCAGTGAGGCTGAAGCCAAAATCGGCCCGGAACCACCGCGATCTGGGAGTGGGCCTGGCCCGCGAAGGGCGTTGGGACGAGGCCATCGGCCAATTCCAGCAGGCCGTGCAATTAGACCCGGCCGACGCCCAGGCGCGCGCGTACCTGGCAGGCGCCACGCGGGACAAAGCCAAGGCGGCGCCCCCGGCGCCGCATTAAAAAACGGCACCCAGCGATTGCCGTGTTGCGGTGGTCAGTGTTCATAACATTTCAGGACGTCATTTTGCGGTTTTTTCTGGCCGCCCAAGGGAATGTGGCGGATGATGCGCCTGATGAAAACCCGCTGGCTTTTATGCTTGGCTCTTGGTGGTTGGATGTGGCTCTCCCAGCCGTTGTCGGCGGCGGACGCGCCGCGCAAGGTCAATGTGCTCTTCATTGCCATTGACGATCTGACCTGCGCGCTGGGGTGCTACGGACACCCGGAAGTCCATTCGCCCAACCTCGACCACTTCGCCACGGAAAGCGTCCGGTTTGAACGGGCCTACTGCCAATTTCCGCTCTGCAATCCCAGCCGCTCTTCCCTCCTGAGCGGCTTGCGGCCGGACACCACGAAGATTTTCGGCAACGGCATCCCCATCCGAAAACATTTTCCCGACATCGTCACTCTCCCGCAGCTTTTCAAGAACAACGGTTATTTTTCGGGGCGGGTTGGAAAAATCTTCCATTATGGCGTGCCGGACCAAATCGGCACCAAGGGGCTGGACGACGACCCTTCCTGGAACGAGGCGGTCAATCCGCGCGGCCGCGACAAGGATGACGAAAAGGACGTCATCAATTTCACCTCCTGGAACAAGAACCTCGGCGCGTCGCTGGCCTGGATGCAGGCCAAGGGCACTGATGCGGAACAAACCGACGGCAAAGTCGCCGAGGCCACCATCAAGATGCTGGAAGCGCACAAGGATGGGCCGTTCTTTATCGCGTGCGGTTTTTACCGTCCGCACGTGCCGGACATTGCGACCAAGCCGTATTTCGACATGTATCCGCTGAGGAAAGTCACCCTGCCCAAGGAACCCGAAGGGCATATTGCGGGCATCCCGCCGATAGCCCTGACGGTCAAGCCGGCCAATTACGGACTGGAGCCGAAGAAGCTGCGGATTTTCAAGCGCGCCTATCACGCGGCGACCAGTTTTGTGGACGCGCAATTGGGCCGCGTGCTGGCGGCGCTGCGCCGGCTCAATTTGGAGGACAACACGGTGGTGGTGGTCTGGAGCGATCACGGATGGTGTTTGGGCGAGCATGGCCAATGGCAGAAAATGCTGCTCTTCGAGGAGTCGGCGCACGTCATGTTGATGGTCAAGGTTCCGGGAGCGCATGACGACGGGCAGACTTGTGGGCGCACGGTGGAGTTGGTGGACCTTTATCCCACGCTGGCGGATTTGTGCGGGTTGACGCCGCCCCCGAACCTGGAAGGGAGAAGTCTGCGGGCGCTGTTGGAGAATCCGCAAGCGGAGTGGCCCTATCCGGCTTTCACGCAGGTCACGCGCGCCAAGGGGATCATGGGCCGCTCCATTCGCACCGAGCGCTGGCGCTACACCGAATGGGCCGGTGGCGACAAGGGGAGGGAACTCTACGACCAGGACGCCGATCCCCGCGAGTATCACAATCTGGCCGGCGATTCGAAGTGCGCCGGCGTGGTGGCTGAACTTTCCGCCCAACTGCCCAAGGACAAAGCGCCGCCGCCCGCCGACAGGACACGCTGAGTCCAACAAACGCGCCGGACGGCGTTTCTTTCGTAGCGCAGCCGAATCGTAGCGCAGGTTTCTCCCGATTCAGAATCGGGAGAAACCTGCGCTACGAAGACGGAGAACGCAGTTCGTAGTTGAGGATGGAGAGCGCGCACAGCGCGGCCGTCTCGCTGCGCAACACCAGCGGGCCCAAGGTCATCGGCAACGCTCCCGCGCCTTGGATCGCCTCCATTTCTTCCGGGGCGAAATCGCCTTCGGGGCCGATCCAGACGCAGACGGTCCGGGGCCGCCGTCCGCCGGCGGGAAAATAGGCGCGCGGATGGCGACTGTCGTCCTGCAGCGACGCCACCAGAGTCAAATCGAATGTTTCGCCGCGGGCCAGCCAGGCCGGCAGGGTGGCGGGCGGGTCCACCCGCGGGAGCCACCGCTGGCCGCATTGTTTGATCGCTTCCACGGCGGTCTGACGCCATTTCCCGGCCTTGGCTTGGATGGAGCCGCCCTCCAAATGGGTGGTGACGCGTTGGGAGAGCAGGGGAACGACGCGCCCAACGCCCAACTCGGTTGCCTTTTGAATAATGGCTTCGAACAATTTGCCCTTGGGGATGGCTTGCACCAGCGTGATTTGCCAGGGCGGGGGCGGCTCGGTCGTCCGGCCTTGCACTTCCATTTCCACTTTCTGGCGCGAAACCGTTTCGACGCGGCAGGCCAGTTCGCCGCCCGCGCCATCCAGAACCGCCACGGGATCGCCCGCCTTGACGCGCAAGACGTCGGCCGCATGATGCGCCTCGCTGCCGCTCAGAGCCAGGTGATCGGCGCGGCACTCTTGCGGCGGCAGGTAAAAACGGTGCATGGGAGCGTTTCAACTGAAAAGGCTTTTGGCCTTTTCCAGAAAGCTTTTGCTCATGGGGTGGACGTTATCGTCGCACAGCTTGGCGAACTCCTCCAGTTTGGCGCGTTGGGCGGCGTTAAGGCGGGTCGGAATCTCAATCTGCACGCGCGCCATCAGGTCCCCTTGCCCGTAGCCCTGCACATTCCTGACGCCCTTGCCTTTGAGGCGGAAGACGGCGCCGGCCTGCGTGCCGGCGGGCACGGTGATCTCCTCCGGCTCCGTCAGCGTCGGCACCTCGATCACGGCGCCCAAGGCGGCCTGGACAAAACTGATGGGAACGTCGCACAGCAGGTCGTCGCCGTCGCGGGTGAAAATGTCGTGGCGTTTGACATGCAGCACAATGAACAAATCCCCGGGCGGCCCTCCGCGGACGCCGGCCTCGCCGTTGCCGGCGGAACGCAAGCGGGAACCGCCCTCGACGCCGGCGGGAATCTTGATCTTGATTTTGGCCGCGCGTTCGCGCCGGCCCGCCCCGCCGCAGGCCGGGCAAGGCTTGTCAATAACACGTCCGAACCCCCCGCACCGGGGGCAGGTTTGGGCGATGCTGAAGATGCCGCGGGAACTGACGACCTGGCCGCGCCCGCCGCACACGGAGCAAACCTTGGCGCTCGCGCCTGGCCCGGCCCCGCTGCCGTTGCAGGCCTCGCAGTGGCCGGGCTTGGTGACGGTGATTTCCTTCTCGCACCCTTGGGCCGCTTCCAGGAAAGTCAATTCCATGTCGTAGCGCAGGTCGTCGCCCCGCTGGGCGCCGCCGGCGCGCCGTCCGCCGCCGCCGAAGAAATCCTCGAAGATGCTGGAGCCGCCGAAGACTTCGCGGAAGATGTCGGCCGGATCGTGGAAGCCGCTGCTGCGGGCGCGGGCGCGGGAGTCAAAGGCGGCGTGGCCGTATTGATCGTAGGCGGCGCGGGACTGGGGATCGCTCAAGGCTTCGTAGGCTTCGCCCAGCTCCTTGAATTTCTCCTCGGCCCCTTTGTCGTTGGGATTGCGATCGGGATGGAACTTGAGGGCCATCTTGCGGTAGGCCTTTTTAATCTCCTCCGTGTCGGCGCTTCGGTCCACGCCGAGGACTTCATAATAATCGCGCTTTGACATACGCGATCAGGCGGCCGGCTTTTTGGCCACGACCACTCCCGCCGGGCGCAAGAGCCGGTTGCGAAACTTGTAGCCATGGCGAATCTGGCGCAGCACCTGGCCTTCGGGCGCGTCCGCGCTTGGTTCTTGCGAGACCGCCTCATGGAGGTTGGGGTCGAAAGGCTTTCCACTGGCGTCAATCTTCTCCAGACCGGCCTCCGCCAGGACGGATTTGAGCTGGTTGGAAATCATCACGATGCCGGCCTGGAGGGATTTGGCGGCGGGATCATTGTTGGCGGCGGCCAGCGCCATTTCAAAGGCATCCAGCACGGGCACCAGCCTGGCCAGCAAATTTTCGTTGGCAAAGGCAACGGCTTCCTGGCGCTCGCGCGCGGCGCGTTTTTTGTAATTGTCGAAGTCCGCCGTCAGCCGCACGAAGCGATCCCAGTTTTCGCCGGCTTTGGCGGCCTGGGCCTTGAGGTCCTCCAGTTCGGCGGGCGCCATCTCCGCCGCCGGCGGCGGAACCTCCAGTTGGGTGGAAGCCTCATCCTGACCGGCGGGAGCATGGCCCTCGCGCCCCGCCGTTTTCCTGTTCGTTGCGTCTTTATCCATGAGTACAGACATAAACCATAATTGGCCCGGTTTCAACTTTCCCCGGAGAGTATGTCAAAGAACAAACGTCGCATTGGGAGTGTCCTGCGAGGTGGGTTCGACCAGAACGTGCGCGCCGCCCAGCCGCGCCAGGCGTTCGGCCACGGCCTGCAGGGCCAATTCCGGCCGGTTGCAATCACGGCTCAAATGCCCCAGGTAAAGCCGCCGCAGGCTTGGGGAAAGGATTTGCTCGACCACGTCCGCCGCGCTGTCGTTGGACAGATGGCCGTGCCGGCTCAAAATGCGCTGTTTCAGACTCCAGGGGCGGCGGGGGTCTTCCTGCAACATTTTGACGTCGTGGTTGGCTTCCAGCAGCAGCACGTTGGCCGCGCGGATGCGTTCCACCACCAGCTTGGTGGCATGGCCAAGGTCGGTCACAAAACCGATGTTGCCCGCCGCCGTATGCACCAGGAACCCCACGGGATCGTAGGCGTCATGCGGGATGGCGAACGTATCCACCGTGACATCGCCGATGTCGAAGGAGCTGCCGGTGGTGAAAATTTGGGCGTTGACGGTGATGTTCAATTGGGCCTCGATGGCCTCCTTGGTCAGACGGTTGCAGTAAATGGGCAAATCCAGCCGCCCGGCCAGCCGGGCCAGGCCGGCGATGTGGTCCGAGTGTTCGTGCGTGATGAGGACGCCGGTCAGGGTTTCCGGCGCGCGCGCCAGGGTGGCCATGCGCAGGCGGATTTGGCGCCCGCTCAAGCCGGCGTCCACCAGAATCCGCGCCTGCTCCGTTTCCAGGTACGCGCAATTGCCCCCCGAACCACTGCCCAAAATCGTCAATTGAATCGGCACGGATTGACCTTAAAAGGGCCGTTTCCCGCCAGCAATCTTTTTCGTAAAAATTGACTTCTTGGCTTGAGCTTGGCGGAAATGCGGGTAAAATGGCCCCGATGTCACAGGGCTTGCATTTATCGCAGAGAATGTCGCTCTCGCAGGTACTGGCGCCGCAATTGCAGCAGTCCTTAGCCCTGCTGCAAGCCCCTACCCTCGAACTCAAGGCGCTGGTCGAGCAGGAATTGCAGCAGAATCCCATCCTGGAAGAAGTCCCCGCCGCCGAGGTGGAAATAAGCGAGCGCAACAAAAATGACGGCGACAGCGACAACGACACCTACGCCGCCGACCTGGCCGAGCCGCCGGCGGACGTGAAGTTCGATCCCGCGACCGAAAAGCCCAGCAGCGCCCCGGTGGATGATTTTCAGGCCGAGTTCGAGAAGCTGGTGCAGTTTGACCAGGAATGGCGCGACCATTTTTCCCAAACCAACCTGCCCGTGCGCCAGAGCCAGGAATCCGAGGAAAAGCGGCAGTTTATGTTCGATTCCCTGGTGGCGGGCACGTCGCTGCAGGAGAACCTGCTCGAACAGATGCGCTTCTCCGACATGACCGAGGAGCAAAAGCCCATCGCCGAAATGATCATCGGCAACGTGGACGATCGCGGCTATCTCAAAGCCACCGTGGATGAATTGGCCTTCTCCACCAACATCGCCCCGGAAAAAATCGTGGAGGTGCTCAAGATCATCCAGGAATTTCATCCCCCCGGCGTGGCCGCGCGCAACCTGCAGGAGTGCCTTTTGTTGCAATTGCAGCGCGCCGGGCGGCAGGAGACCTTGGAATACCGCATTATTCACGATTTCATGGACGCGCTCTTCAAGCGCAAGCTGCCCGAAATCGCCCGCGGCCTCAACGTCAGCGTGGACCAGGTGCAGTCCGCCCTGGCGCGCATCAAAAACCTCGAACCCCATCCGGGGCGCGACTTTCTGCCCGACAACGACCGTTACATTTTGCCGGAGGTTTTCGTGCAGAAGGTGGGCGACGATTACGTCGTGACCACCAACAACGAACAAATCCCCCATCTGCGCATCAGCAACACTTATAAGGATTTGATGTCCAAAACCGGCTCCACGGACGAGGTGCGCGATTACATCCGGGACAAAATCCGCGCGGGGAAATTCCTGATCAAGAGCCTGCAGCAGCGCCAGCAAACCATCCTGAACATCGGCAACGAGATCGTCAAACGCCAGCGCGAGTTCATGGACAAAGGCGTCGCCTGCCTCAGACCCATGACCATGGTGCAGGTGGCCGAAGTGGTCGGCGTCCATGAAACGACCGTCAGCCGGGCGGTGTCCAACAAATATATCGAAACCCCCCAGGGCATCTTCGAGTTGAAGTACTTTTTCACCTCCGGCCTTCATACCGACAGCGGCAGCGGGGTCTCCAACACCAGTGTCAAAGACATGGTGGCCGAGATGTTCAAGGGCGAGAACACCAGCAAGCCGCTTTCCGACGCGGACATCGTCAAGATGCTCAAGGAAAAGGGCATCGTCATCGCCCGCCGCACCGTGGCCAAATACCGCGCCGAGTTGAACATCCTCCCGTCCAATCTGCGCAAGGTCTATTGAGCCGGCGGCGGGCGCGGATCAGATTTCACGCGTTTGTCACCGTGGACGTATTGCCTCCGCCGTTCGTTGGGTTAAGCTCTGCGCCGTGATGAGTGACACTCTTTATGATGATTTGGTGTTGCTTTGTTCCGCGGCCATGCTTAAATATCCATACAAACTGGAACTAAAGTGCAATTTATGATGAAAAATAAGACTGGTCTCGTGTCTCTAAAACTGGCCGCAGCCCTGCTCCTGGAAGCGGGCGCCCTGACGGCCCTGGCTCAACCTTATCCGTCCGCCGTGCTGGCCGACGGCCCCGTTGCCTACTGGCGTTTGCAGGAAACCAGCGGAACGGTGGCCTTCGATTCCTCCGCCGGCGGCGCCGACAGCGGCACCTACACCAACGCGGCTCTCGGCCAGCAGGGCTACGCCGAAGGTCTGGCCTCGGAATTCAATTATTCGCCCGCGACCGACACCAATGCCTCGGCCGGCTTTGGCAACACGGCCGGCTATTCCGCCAACAGCTACGTCACCGGGCTGACGCTGGACGAAGCTTCCTCAGCCAACAAGGAGTTTTCGGTGGAAGCCTGGGTCAATGGCGCTGGGGAGACCGCCAGCGCGGGCATCGTGGGCAAAGGATGGAGCGGCGCAGAGGAGTACTATATAGACTGCGGCGGCACGGGCAATGCCTACCGGTTTTTCATCCGCAACCAGTTCGGGGCGTCGTTCGCGGCCGCCAGCGCCGTCGTGCCGGATGGCAATTGGCATCACTTGGTGGGAGTTTGCGATGAGAACAACAGCTACATTTACTTCTATGTTGATGGTCAACTGACCGCGAGCAACCAGCCCTCGGGCGGCATCCTTGCCACGACGAACCTTTACATGACCATCGGGGCGCGCCAAAGCGCCCAGAACGGCACTTTCAATTATCAGTTCTCGGGCGCCATCGGCGAGGTGGCCGTCTATCCTTACGCCTTGAGCGCGGCGCAGGTGCAAACTCACTATTTGGCGGCGGGCATCCCTCCCACCTTCATCGTTGAGCCGACCAACTCCGTGACGGTCAACGTAGGCGGCACGGTGATTGTTCCCGTAACCGTCCTGGGAACCGCGCCCGTGTCCTACCAGTGGCTTAACAACAACAACGGCAACGCGCCTCTTGCCGGGCAAACCAATGCCACCCTCGACTTGACGCATGTTTCGGCCAGCCTGAACAGCGCCTACCTGGTTTTGGGCGCGACCAACGCCTACGGCACGAACTTCTCCTCCGGCGTGGGCTTAAACGTCATTTCCGGCGGCCCGCAGATTGTCACGGACGTGCAGCCCCTCCAGATCGCCCTCTATCAGGGCCAGTCCGTCACGTATTCGGTTGTGGCCGGCGGCAATCCTCCGCTTTATTACCAGTGGATGTTGAATGGGACGGCTATTAACAATGCCACCAATTCCAGCTATACACTCGCCACGCCCGCGGGCACCAATGCCTATTTCGTCACCGTCAGCAACACCGTCAACGGCGGCAGTGTGGCCTCCAGCAGCACGGCCACACTGGCGGGGGTGCCGCTGCCGACAAAACCTTATCCCGCGGCCATTGTGGCGGCCGGCCCCATCGCCTACTGGCGTTTGGATGAGCCGGACAACGGGAGCGGCAACTCGGGAAGCACGGCCAACGAATACATGGGGGGCCACGACGGTTCTTACAACCAGGTCGTGCTGGGCGTGCCGGGCTATAGTCCCAATGATCCGGATACGGCCGCCGAATTTGGCACCAACGCGGGCTATGCCAGCAGCAGCTATATGCAGGAAGTTGACAGCTCCGGCCAGGGCATCCCCAACATTGATTCTTATCTGCAAGGAGCCAACGTGGAGTTCTCCGTGGAATGCTGGGTGAAGGTCCAAGCCAACGCCAACTCCACTTCCGGCTCAACCATTATTTCCCTGGGCAACAGCGGCAGCGAAGCCTTCTTCATTGACGCCAGCGCGCCGAGCGCCAAGTTCCGCTATGTCTTTCGCCCGGCTTCCGGCTCCGCCGGCTATATTTACAGCACGATCGGGCCGGACAACAATTGGCATCAACTGGTGGCGGTATGCGACGAGGCTAACACCGGCGCCACGGCTTTTTATGTGGATGGCAATATCGCCGGCACCCTCGGGGCCCTTAGTGGAGCAGGCGCTTACAAGCCCAGTGCCCCGCTTTCCATCGGGAACAATTCAGTTTACCAGTTCAACGGGACCATTGACGAGGTTTCCGTTTACAACTACGCCCTTTCTTTGGGTGAGATACAGGCCCACTATGCCGCCGCGCCGCTGCCGCCGGCCTTTGCCAGCGTGCCTCCCGCAACCGACGTGGCCTACCCCGGGGGATCCGTGACCCTCTCCGCCTCCGTGGAGGGATCGGTGCCGCTGACCAACCAGTGGTACTCCAATAGCGTGCTGCTGGCGGGGCAAACCAACGCTTATCTGACGCTCAACAATCTTACCAGCGGAACCAACACTTACGTCTTGAAGGTGTCCAATGCCTACGGCTCAACCAATACCGCCGGCACCTTGGTCGAAGTTGCGGCCGGGTCCGGACCGCCCACGCTTCTGAAGGATGTGTCCCCTCTGACCAACTGGATCTATGAGACCCTGCCGATCTCTTATTCGGTGAGTGTGTCCGGCAGCACGCCGATCACTTACCAATGGTGGTTTGACGGCCAATCCTTGTCTGGCGCCACCAGCTCCAGCTACAGCATCGCCAGCCTGGCCGCCAGCAATGCGGGCAGCTATTACTGCGCGATCAGCAATCCGATCAGCAGCATCGTCAGCAGCACGGCCATTTTGAATGTCGTGCCGCTCCCGACCAACCCCTACTCCCTGGCCGTGTTGCACGATCAACCGCTGTCCTACTGGCGCCTCGATGAGGCCAATGGCAGCGCCATCGGCTATGATTATGTTGGCGGCAACAATGGCGTTTACAGCAACACCGCCGGCATCGTCCATTCGACCGGCCTTTTTGGCGCGACCTATGACGCCGACCCGGCGGCTTACTTCAACACCAATACTCCTTATACCCACCAGATTGCCTCAACCTCCAATTATCTGGGCGCCACCATGACCAACTTTGACTTTGGCAAGCCCAACGGCGCCAACGCGGAGTTCTCCGTCGAAGCGTGGGCCAAAGGCTACACCAATGTGACCCAGGCCAGCGGCGGCGGCATCGTCAGCAAAGGCTTCGGCAATGGCGACGAACAATTCAATATTGACGCCCACTCAGGGTTCCGCTTCTACGTCCGCAATGCCGCCGGCGCCGTGATCGCCTCGGCGCAGGGCTGGTCCAACTACTGCGGAACCGAGGTTGCGGGAAACTGGAAGGCGGACGGCAACTGGCACCATCTCGTGGGTGTGTGCGACGAAGTCAACAACAACCTCCTTCTCTACGTGGACGGCACCCTCATTGGCTACCCGATCATCACCAATGGCGTCGTTCCGCCTGGTGCTTACACCTTTGATCAAGGTCACAATGGGTCCACAGGCACCAACGGCGTGATTTATGCGGGGACTGGCGTCGTGGCCAATACCAACGGGCAGGGGGCGACTGCGGGTAATACAAACTGGGATGCCAATTCCATCGGCATCGGCGCCCGCAACTCAGGCACCGGCACCACGGGCCTCACCCTTGCCTTCCTGGGCGCGGTGGACGAAGTGGCGATCTACAACTACCCGTTGACCCCGTTGCAAGTCTCCAACCACCACGCGGTGGCCATGAACCTGGCGGTCACGCTGACGGCGCAAAGCACCAACGGCCAAACGGTCCTCTCCTGGCCCACGGCCTACAGCGCCACCCAGACCCTGCAATCGGCCGCCAACCTGTCCGGCCCGTGGACGACCATTCCCGGCGCGAGCAATCCCTACACGGTGACCAACTCCGGCCCGGCCTTGTTCTATCGGCTCAAACTGTTCTAAGAGCCGGGAGCAACTGTTTTCGGATTCAGGCCCGCGTTGGTTCTCAGCGAACGCGGGCTTTTTGTTAGAAGGAGGAGGACAGACTTGGCTGGCTGTCTGTCAAACCGGCATCAGTTGAAGGGAGCGGGTGGGTCGCCATGAAAACAGACTCTCCGGCGGTTGGCCAGGGGCGCGCGGCCGGCGCTTCCGCAGCGGAGGCGGGGCGGCTGGAGAGCATCGTCGCCTCGATCACCCGTGCCGCCAGTTTGTGGCCGAGCAGATCGGTGTTGATGACCAAATGGTAGAGCAACGGATCGTCTATGTCCTGGCGGAAGTACTTCTTCAAATACCGCCGGCGGCCGCTCTCCTCCGTGCGGATAAACTCCAGCGCGGTTTTCCTGCCGATGTCATAGCGTTTTTGGACATATTCCATGCGCTTTTCCAACGACCCGACCAGCTTGACGTGAAAGACGCAATTCAAATGGCGCGTGACGACATTGGCGCCGCGTCCTATGATAATGACGTTGCCCAGTTCCGCCAGGCGCAGAATGGTGGCCGACGTTTTTTCCACCAGGGTCGAAGAGAGGGGATGCAGCCCGCACATATCCTCCAGCACGTCGTCAATTTGCGAGACCCGGTCCTCCGGCATGAAGCGCGCCATGCGGGCCGGCAAATGGTTATCCTCCAAAACCTTTTGCACCAGGTTGCGGTCAAACACCGTCCAGGGGTGAGGCTCGGTTTTGCCAAAGGACGGCAGCCATTCCGCCAGGCATTGCGCCACCGCGTGGGCGCCGGAGCCGGTTTGCCGGGAGATCGTCACCGCGCGCCAGGGGATGCCCGCCTGGGAAGCGCTGGCCGCCGCGCTGGCCGGGCGCAAATGACAATTGATGAAAGTCAGACACTGTTCCAACCGGGGTTCCGTATTCATACGACGTATGGGTTTACAACCCAATTTAAACTCCGGCGGCGGGAAAGCAATGGGCGCCCAACAGATTTGACCCCGGCTAATGGAAACTATTATTCTTAATTCAGCCGGTCGGTCAGCGGTGGTAGGCTTCAAACATGGCGGCCACCACGATAAGCTCGGGATGCGCGGCGGATAATCTGGGCACCACCACGCGAATGCGCGAACGGTAGTTGGCCAGCTTCTCCAGCAACGGCTTGAGATCGTTCTTCTTCTCCCAGCGCAGTTTGTTGAAGTCCAGCACGAGCTGGTTTTTGCTTTGGGCCAGGGATTCGCTGATTTGGCGGCCCAGTCCCTCGGCATCTTTGCGGGTTAACACGCCCTCCAGGCGCATCCACACTTGTTGTTTGGCGTGTTGCAACTCGACTTGGATGGAGAAATCCGGCGAGGCAAACTTGCGATGGAGTCCTTCCCAGGCTTCAAACGCGCCCCAGCGCTCGCTGGGAAGGCGATAAGTGGTGCGGGTCAGTTTGGGGTGCTGGAACAGGTCCAGCTTCAACGTCAGCCCTGTCCACCCGGCGGCCGCCAGCGCCAGAACGGACTTGCATTGCTGGGCAAACGAAGGGCGGCCCAGTTCGGCCTGGATGCGCCGCTCCAAATCGCCAATCCAGCGGCGAATGCCCGCATTAGGCCCGAACAACCGGCCCGCCAGGAAGATCGGGTAGGCGTAGCGCAGTTGCCTGGCGTAGCAATCGGCCTTGGCGCGCAGCAGCGGGTTGGGCGAATCTTTCAATTTCCGATAGCCCAGCAACAGCGTATCCATGATACGGTAAATGCTGGGGCCCAGCCGCTCAAAATCCTGTTCAAAGCACCATTGCTGGATGGCTTCGATTTCCTCCGCCGACAAGGTCGGATGTTTAATCATCGTGTGGAAACCATCCGCCCGCCGGTAGAACAAGTCCTTGTCGGTGGTGTAACGATCCTGCAAGAGGTTCTCCTTGATGATGCGCTCGTAGAACGGGGTTCCGGGCACGGGGCCGTAGATGAGAAATTGCGCCAGGTCGGGCCTGATCTTCATCAAGGCGTCCAATTCCTGCGCGACCACTTCCTGGTTCTGGTAGTCAAACCCGACGATCATGGAAGTCAGCACCGTGATGCCGTGCTGGTGAAACTCGGCCAGAATCTCAGCCATGGGCCGTCCCTGCTGTTTGGCGTAATTGGAGCGGGTGCCTTCGTAACCTATCCAGAAGCCGTCAAGGCCCATCTCCAAAATTTCCTCGACCTTGTACTGGCTGATGGCCTTGACGCTGGAAAAGGCGAAAATGGAAAGCGTTTTTCCGCCCTTGATCACGCAATCGCGAAATTCCATGGCCCGCTTTTTGTTGAGCAGGAAGTCTTCGTCCACGATCAGGAAGACCAGGTTCGGGTCCAGGGCCAGATAGCGCTCGACCACCGCGTAAATGTCCTTGCCGGTGGGCAGCAGCTTGATGTGTTTGCGCGAGAAGAAATGCGACGTGCAGCAGAAATCGCAGCCGTTGGGGCAGCCCAGCCCCGCGAAAATCTTGCCCGTGCCCGACACTTTCCAGCCGAACACCTTGAGCCAGTCCACCAGCAGCGGGTGTTTGTAGGGCATCTGGATTTCCGGTTCGCCCAGCAACCGGCGGAAAAACGCCACCCCTTCCTCGCGGCAAAAGTAATCGCCGTACGGTTGCAGCACCTCGTCCTTCAAAACCGTGCCGTAGCCGCCCAGCACGATTTTGCTTTTGGGCGCGTATTGCCGGATCAAGGCGACGGTTTCCTTCATTTTGTGCATGACCGCCATGATGAAAGAGAGGCCCACGTAATCATAACCTTTTTTAAGCTCGCGGATCAGTTCGCTTTTCGACGGGTACTGCAGCACCACGGTGGGCGCGTCCAGGTTTTCGGCGATGTATTCCAGGCCAAATTGGGCGTTGAACGTGCGGGGGCTGAAAATGCCCTGCGCCCGCGTTACCTGCCGGTACAGCAACTCGTATCCAACCGAGGGCGCATCTCCGTATTTAGGGCCCATGGGTCGGCAGACACTCGTGAGAAGAATTTTCATATCGATGACTGACGTGGCGGTGACGTTTGACGCCGCCTACCAATACTGTAAGGCCGATTCGGCCCCTCTCACGAATTAAATGTGCAAAAAAAGCTCCCCGCGGGTTGTTTCCGAGATAACAAAATATGTTGAGTGATAACCCGGCCCTCAAGGCCCGATTCGTCCTCTTAGTTTTCTGGACAGGCGCGGCGCGGCGGCGGAAAATCCCCGCATGGCGCGCCTTGAGCTTGAGAATGTGTCCAAACGGTTTGCCGGCCCCCGCCGTCAAAACGTCGGCGCCGTCTCGCATCTGCATCTCGCCGCGCGGGAGGACGAGTTCCTGGTCATCGTCGGCCCCTCCGGCTGTGGCAAGACGACCACCCTGCGCTTGATCGCCGGCTTGGAGACGCCCGACGAGGGCGTCCTCCGCCTGGACGGAAAATCCCTGGCTGGCGTGCCGGCGCGCGACCGGGACGTGGCCATGGTCTTCCAGAACCACGCCCTTCTGCCGCACTTGACCGTGTATGAAAACCTGGCTTTTGGCCTGATGCTGCGGCGGGTTCCCAGGGAGGAAATCGCCCGGCGCGTGCGCGCGGCGGCGGACGTGCTTAACCTGGCGTCCATGCTGGAGCGCAAGCCGCCGGCGCTTTCCGGGGGCGAATGCCAGCGGGTGGCCCTGGGGCGCGCGCTGGTGCGGCAGCCCAAGGTCTTTTTGTTTGACGAACCTCTTTCCAACCTGGACGCCCCCATGCGCCTGCAATTGCGCGCCGAAATCGCCGCCCTCCGCCGCCGCGCCGGGGCGGTGATGATTTACGTCACGCACGACCAGGCCGAGGCCATGGCGCTGGCGGACCGGGTTGCGGTCATGCAGGACGGCGCGTTGCAGCAGACGGCCGCGCCCATGGAACTTTACCGCCGTCCGGCCACTCGTTTCGTGGCCGGCTTCATGGGGTCGCCGCCGATGAATTTTTTCCAGGGCACGCTGGCGCGGAGCAACGGCTCGGTGGTCTTTCTGGGCGGGCGCGACAACCAACTGGCCGCGGCGGTGGAAGGCGGCCCCGCCGCGGCCTTGCAGGAACGCCTTGGGCAGCCTGTCACGCTGGGCTTGCGCCCGGAGCACATCGGCGAAGCGGGCGGCGGCCCGGTGGCCGCGGTGGTGGAGCGGGTGGAGGCGGCGGGCGCGGAGAATTTTGTTTACTGTTCGAGCCACGGCCTGCCGTTGGTGATGAGAGCGCCGCCGGCGCGCGCCCCCGGCCGCGGCGACACCCTGGCGTTGCGCTTCGACATGGCCCAGGCGCGCTTCTTCGACCCGGCCAGCGGAGCGGCGCTGGAGTGAGAGACCTGTCAAAAAGTGAATCCCCGCTATTGCCATAATCAAATGGCAATGGTATCGTCTCATGCCATGAAAGAAGCATTGATTCCCATTGACCAAGCTGGCCGCGTTGTTCTTCCCAAGCGCGTGCGCCAGGAGCTTGCCATCAAACCTGGAGACACATTCAGGGTTTCCGTGCAGGGCATGGCGGTCACGTTGACGCCCAAAAAGGAAATCACCGGATTTGTGCGGAAGCGGAAGGCGCTTGTGTTTTCGACCGCCGGCGACGAGACCTTAAGTGAAGAAACCGCGCGGGAGGTTTTGGAGGCTGCCCGGGTGGAACGGGACGGTGGTATCGTCGAAGGGCTGGAGGGACGAAATCGGCGGCGATGAAGGTTTTCCTTGATACAAGCGTGCTCCTTGCCGCGGTTCTTCAAAAGCACGCGGCGCATGAGCGGGCCTTCGCCGTGTTGGAGCGCGTCCTGGACGGAAAGGATGAGGGATTTGTTTCGTCCCACAGCTTGGCCGAGCTTTATGCCAATCTGACAAAATTGCCGCCGCCATTTCGCCATTCGCCCGAGCAGGCGCTTCTCAGCATTGAAGAGAATGTTCTCAAGCACTTTAAAATCTCCAGCCTGACGGGCGGTGATTACAGCGCGCTCATTCGTGAAGCGGCCCTGGTCGGAATTCAAGGCGGCACTATTTAGTGTCTGGCCGAAAACTCATTACACGAGGGAAACGGCCTGAATTGAGTCGGGAATGTTGGTGGCGAGGTTGGCTGCGGCTGCGGGTTTTGGGTGGTTTCGTGCTTGCCGGGACTCAACATT
>Ga0224555_1003389_pt1 | contig 16372 bp, 14 predicted proteins | sample 714S23034metaG_FD_180687 | JGI IMG/M metagenome (GOLD analysis project Ga0224555, IMG submission 180687) | Peat soil microbial communities from Stordalen Mire, Sweden - 717 S2 30-34 | ecosystem: Environmental > Terrestrial > Soil > Wetlands > Peat | place: Sweden: Norrbotten County, Stordalen...
CCGCTCGCGCATTCTCGTAACTGGAGCGCAGCTTAGCCTCAAATTTCTCGCGCTCGTCCTTATCGGCAGGAACGATTCGCAGGCCCAAGCTTGCCGTGTAATTGAACGCAGATGACAGAATTGCCATGTATTTCCAGAGCTGGCCAAGACGCGAAAACTCTTCAGTCATCCTGAGTTTGTGGGCGAGACTTAGTGAGTCAAGTTCGACCTGATAGCGGTTAGTAGCTTTGTCGAGTTCACCCTTTGCGGTCTGAAGTATTTCAGCGTACTTATGTTTTTCCTTTTCGATCGCTCGGTCCGCCCACAGCTTCCCAAGGTAGTTTGACAGACCGAAAACAATCCCTGCGCCTCCCCCGAGGGATACAATGATGGCCGTTACAAGTTGAAACGCAATAGTCCAATTCATGAGGTTTTCCTCCTCCCAATATCCATCTTCAACTGCTCGGGGCGCTTTTCCTGAATAATCTCTTCACCGGCTCCCGGCAATCATTTGCGCGGCGTGCTGGAGGCTGGTTTCGGTTACTTTTGCGCCGCTTAACATGCGGGCTACTTCGTGGGTGCGGGCGCGGTCGTCGAGGGTGCGGATCTGGGTCTTGGTGCGGCCTTCGGATTCGCGCTTTTCTACTACCAGATGCTGGTCGGCGAAGGCGGCGATCTGCGGGAGGTGGGTTACGCAGAGGACCTGTTGGCCGCGGCTCAGGGATTTGAGCTTCTGGCCTACGGCTTCCGCGGCGCGGCCGCCGATGCCGATATCGATTTCGTCGAAGACCAAGGTGCGGGGGGTGGGGTTCTTCTTTTTGGGCTTGGCGGCGCTCTCTTCCACGCTGACTTTGAGGGCCAGCATGACGCGGGACATTTCGCCGCCGGAGGCGATCTCGTGGAGGGGTTTGAGGGGTTCGCCGGGGTTTGTGGCGATGCGGTATTCGACCTGGTCCCAGCCGGCGGCGGTCCAGTGGGTTTCATTCTCGTCGGCAGCAACGGCGATTTCGAAGTGGACCTTCATTGCCAATGAGTTGATTTGGGCTTCGGCTAACTTGGCCAGTTTCGTGGCGGCGGCTTTGCGCTCGGTGGTGAGAGCCGTGGCAGCGGTGCAGTAGGCTGCGGCGGCTTCTGCCAGGTCTTTGCGCAGGACTTTGAGGATTTCGTCGCGGTCTTCTACTTCGGCGAGCTTGCGAGCTACCTCTTCACCAAAAGCGATGACCTCTGTGATGGCCTGGCCGTATTTGCGCTTGAGGCGGTCGAGGAGAGCGAGGCGGTCTTCGATTTCGGCCAGACGCTCGGGGCTGGCGTTGATGCCTTCGGCGTAGTCGCGAAGGCTGGCGCTTACGTCGCCGAGAGTGGCGCGGGCGGAGGCTAGTTGCTGGGCTGCCTCAGTGAATCGGCCGTCGTAGCGGGCAAGCTCTTCGACGTTGCGCAGGGCGGCGCGGAGGGCAACTTCGGCGCTGGCGCTGCCTTCGTAAAGCTGGTCAAAGGCTCCAATTGCCGCGGCGTAGAGCTTCTCAGAGTTGGCCAGGACTCGCTTTTCGGTTTCGAGAGCTTCGTCTTCACCGGGGGAGAGATTAGCGGAACTGATCTCCTTGTTTTGATAGCTCCACAGATCGACCATGCGGAGACGGTCTTGCTCGCCCTGAAGCAGATCGTCGAGTTTGTCAGAGGCTGTGCGCCAGCGGGAGTGGGCTTCGGCTATGGCTTCAGTGGAGATGCCGGCGAAGCGATCGAGAAGAATGCGCTGCTGGGCCTGGTCGAAGCTGGTGAGGGATTCAGTTTGGGCGTGGACCAGGGCCAGCTCGGGGGCGAGCTGCTTGAGGACGGTTACGGTGGCGGGCTGGTTGTTGACGAAGACGCGGCCCTTGCCGGTGGAGAGGATTTCGCGGCGGAGGATTACGTCGTTGCCGGCGGAGTCAATGCCGTTGGCTTCAAGGATGGTTTCGGCGTTGGGGGTGGACTCAAAGACGCAGGCTACGACGGCTTTGGTCGCGCCGTGGCGGACGACTTCAGTGGAGGATTTGCCGCCCATGAGCAGGGCCAGCGCATCGACGAGGATGGATTTGCCGGCGCCGGTTTCGCCCGTGAGGAGATTGAGGCCGGGGCCGAAGACGGCGATGGCGTGATCGATGACGGCGTAGTTTTCAGCGCGTAGTTCGACGAGCATGGTTGACGAACCTCTTGATGAGAAAAACCGCTGTTGAATGTTGTGCTATCCCACCCATCGCATAAAGCGCGATGGATGGGGCACGGGGCTTTTGTGGTGCTCAGGATCGTTGTGGTTCCGAGGCCGCAAAATTCGCAACGAGATTCCGAGCGCAGCATAGCATGAACGGCGGGTTGGCGGGCTTTTTGGTGCAGGTCCAGAGGCTTTGAGCGCACCTTATCGATAACTTGGAGGAGGCTTGCCCGTCTGATAACGTGGATATTGAGGTGAATGGCGATTCTTATAGCTTCGTTGCTCATGATCTTGCAGGCTGACAGCGGCGCGTCCCCCGCCGGCTCGCCGGTGACACAGGGTTCCGGCGAGATTGCGGAGATGCTCGGCAACATCGGTCCCGTGGCCATGGCCGTGCTGGTGCTGCTGCTGGTGGCCAGCCTTTACTCCTGGACCGTGATCCTGAACAAAATGTCCGTCTTCAGCAAGGCCACCAAGGAGAGCCGGAAGTTTGTACGCGCCTTCCGCAAGGCCACACGGCTGCAGGAGATCGCGGCCATGACCGCCGACTATAAACTCAGCCCGCTGGCGCAGGTCTTTGAAGAGGTTTACGAGACCTATAAGCGGCAGACAGGGGGAGCGGGTCCGCCGCGTAACCTGGCTCCGCTGGAGCGCTCGGCACAGACGGCTTCAAGCGAGGCGATCAGCATTCTGGAGCGGCGCATGACCTGGCTGGCGACGATTGCTTCTACCAGCCCCTTTGTCGGGCTCTTCGGCACGGTGGTGGGCATCATCGACGCCTTTCACGGGCTGGGAACGGCCGGCGCGGCAACGCTGCGGGCGGTGGCGCCGGGAATTTCAGAGGCGCTGATCACTACGGCTGCCGGACTGTTTGTGGCTGTGCCTGCGCTGATTGCTTACAACCAGTTCTCGGCGCGCATCAGGGTATTTGCCGCAGCGGTGGACGACTTTGCGCGCGAGCTGCTGAATTCTCTGGAAGAGATTCCGGTGCGGACTGGCCTGCCGCAGCGGCCCGTCAACCCTGGCCCCGAAACAACTCGCGAGGCGGATCATGGCCTTTACAAGTAGCAACGGCCAGACGCGGACTTCACTGGCGGACATCAACATTACGCCGCTGGTGGACGTGGTGCTGGTGCTGCTGGTGATCTTCATGATTACCGCGCCGGTGCTGCAGTCGGGGATTGAGGTCGCGGTGCCCAAGACGCGCACCGTGAAGGAGATTACCGAGCAGCGTATGGTGGTGACCATCGACCGCGATCAGCAGGTTTTTCTGGGCGACGATCCGGTGAACGTGCATGAGCTGGCGCAGAAGCTGCACCAGGCCGGGGCCGATCCTGCGAAACAGGTGATTTATCTGCGCGCCGACGAGCGGGTACCGTTTGGGGCATTCGCCAGCGTGATGGACGCGGTGAAGCAGGCCGGGATTACTAACATTTCCATTGTGACTCAGCCGCTGGATACGAAGGGCATTGCTGGGGGCGGGAATTAGAGCTGGAGATAGCAAAGGTTAGAGCTAGCGCATGATCAGTCTGCTGGAAGATCTCGAGCAACTGGAGCGGGCACCGGCGCCGGATCCAATGGGCGCGCCGGCGGCGGGATCGCTTGTGCTGCACGCGGTTCTGTTCGGATCGCTGGTGCTCTACGGCGTTCTCAATGGATTCTTCCATCACATGATTTGGGGCAATCCGGGAGCAGGCGGAGCGATCGAGGTGAACTTGGTCTCGAATGCCCTGCCCCTGCCCGCCGAGCAGGTGAACCAAAATGTGCTGACCACCGATACCCCCAGCCAGGCGCCAGCCGAACCCACTCTCAAGACCAAAGAGGCGGAGGATTTGAAGGCTCTCGCCATCTCCGGCAAGCAGGTGAAACCGCAGCAGAAGGCCGCACCCAAGACACAGAAAAACCAGCCCAAGCCGATGGACAATCGCGCTCAATACGGCGAGCAGTCGGGCAGCGCAATGCCCCGCTCGGCGACGGCGCAGGGCGGCAATGGGCCGGTGAGCGTGGCCAATGGAGACTTCGGCAGCCGCTTCGGCTGGTACGTTGAGATCATAAAGCGCAAGGTCGATCAGAACTGGTATCGCGCCGAGGTGGACCCGCGCACGCCGAAAGGGGTAACAGCGCAGGTATACTTTAAAGTGAGTCGCCAGGGCGTTCCGTCCAACTTCAAGATCAACAATTCCAGCGGCAGCCCTACGCTCGACCGGTCCTGCGAGCGGGCTACACAGCGAGTGGACACATTTGGGGCCTTACCGACCGGCTCCAACGATCAATGGCTTGACGTTACTTACGATTGTACGTACTGATGCGTTTGATCCACGGCGCATGAAGCATGAGAAGAGCGCCGTTTACCCTTTTTACCAAAAAGGATTGTTTAGGAAGGATTGCTCATCGCATGAAGAATTATTCCCGGATTCTGCCCCTTTCACTCTTGTCTCTGGTTTTTCTAACAGCTAGCCAATTGCATGCCCAGGACTGGGTGCACACGGGCACCAACCTGGGCAATGACCGCATCCGCATTGCCGCCGCCGATTTCAGGCCGCTGGGCAACGATCCCCAGAACCCGGCCTTGAAGACGGTCTTCGATGCCACGCTCTATAACGACCTGGCGAATGCCGGCATCTTCGACCTGGTCTCAAAGAGCCTGGCGCCGCAGGAGACTCCGGGGTCTCCGCAGGAGATTCACCTTGGGCAGTGGTCCGGCGCACCGGCCAATGCGACCATGGTGGCCTTCGGCTCGATTTCGGCGAGCAACGGGCGGCTGATTGTTTACGGCTGGCTCTTCAACACGAGCAACACCGCAAGTCCCCAGGTGTTGGGCAAGCAGTACAACGAGGCGGCCAGCCCGGACGAGGCGCGCACCATTGCTCACCGCTTTGCGGATGAGATCATCCAGCAGTTGGGCGGCGGCATCAACGGCATTGCCGAAACCAAAATCTACTTTGTCAGCTCGCGCACCGGATCGAAAGAAATCTGGTCAATGGACTACGACGGGCAGAATCAGCACCAGATCACCCACCTGGGAAGCATCTCGCTCTCACCGCGGGTTTCGCCGGACAATTCGCGGCTGGCGTTTGCTTCGTTGGGTAATTCGGGGTGGTCGGTGCGCATGTACTCGCTGGAACTCAACCGGCCGGTCGGCTTTTCCGCCGGTTCGGCAGGCGGCGGCAATCTATCTCCGGCGTGGTCCGGGGACGGCGCAAAGATTGCCTTTTCGTCCTCGCGGAGCGGCGATCCGGAGATTTGGGTCTGCGATGAGAGCGGCGCGAATCTGCGCAGGCTGACCAACTTCCGGGGCCCGGACGTTTCGCCCACCTGGAATCCGCGCACCAATGCGCAGATCGCCTGGGTGAGCGGGCGCACCGGGCTGCCGCAGATTTACATCATGGACGCGGATGGGGCCAATATTCAGCGCATGACCGACGGCGGCTATGCAACTTCTCCATCGTGGTCGCCCAACGGGCAATTTCTGACCTTCAGTTGGAACCGCAAGTATGGTCCCGGCGACCCCGGCGGACAGGATATTTACGTGATGGATATCGCCAGCAAGCGCTGGTTGCAGGTGACGCACGAGTCGGGCAGCAACGACTTTCCATCATGGGCGCCTGATACCCGGCACATCGTCTTCGAGCGCGCCATTGGCCACCACACACAGATTTGGTCCATGCTGTCTGACGGCACCGGGCAGCATCAGCTTACCCACTCCGGCAACAATTTCATGCCCAACTGGAGCTGGAAGTGAACCTGGAGCGGGGATGGTACTGGCAGCATTAGAAAGATACAAGATTTCGATTGTGTTGCTAGTTGATGGATGCAAACGAAAACGGCTTGTTGGGTAAAATGCAGCGAGTTGGCCCCATCGTGCGCGGGGATAGCTAGTTAGCAGGTTTGCGAGCTGCAATGCAGGAGGCGGTTTTTCATTCCACCGCGGGGCGGCTACACCGGTGAAGACTAAAATGGAAAGGCAAAAAAGCCTGAAAATTGTGACTGCGGCAGCGATTGTTCAGGCTGAAATGTACTATAATCCTAATCGTTGCCAACACATCCCCCGCCAGCCATTTGTCCGGGAGAAACAAATTCGAAAATTTGGGAAGGAGTACCACATGAAGCATAGTTTTTATCGCCTGTTCGTGCCTGCTGTCCTGCTGGTTGCCTTGTTCAGTGTTGCAGGTTGCAAGAAGAAGCCGATTCCACCTCCAGAGACGGCGCCTGCGGCCCTCGTAGCACCCACCGCGCAGATCACGGCTACTCCCAGCGTAATTTCGGCCGGGGACCAGGTTCAGCTCTCCTGGACGACTACTGACGCCACCAGCGCCTCCATTGACGGCATCGGCGACGTTCCCAACTCGGGCGTAAAGACCGTGACCCCAAGCGAATCGACCACCTATCACCTGGTTGCCCGTGGTGCGGGCGGCTCGGCTGAAGCCTCGGCACGGGTCACCGTCAATGCGCCACCGGCCGTGGTTGTGCCCACCAACACCATGAGCGCGGAAGAAGAGTTCAAGGCCAACGTGCAGGACATCTTCTTCGATTACGACAAGTACAATATCAGCGCCGACGCCCAGGCCACTCTCTCGAAAGACGCCTCGTACCTGGTCAGCCATCCTGACGTGAAGTTCGTCATCGGCGGCTACTGCGACGAGCGTGGCTCTAACGAGTACAACCTGGCGCTGGGCCAGAACCGCGCAGACGCCGCCAAGAACGCGCTGGTCACAGCCGGAGTGGCCGCCAACCGCATCCGCGTGATCAGCTACGGCAAGGAAAAGCCATTCTGCACTGAATCCAACGAAGCGTGCTGGCAGCAGAACCGCCGCGGCGGCTTCACACTGGACCGGTAACGAATCGCTCGAAGACGCATCAAAATCGAGTGCCCCAGGTCTTCCGCCGCGGCGGAGAGACCTGGGATGCCTCGAAGGCACGCAAGCCGAAGCGGCCTCTAATTGCTTATCTCCAAATCCCATATTTCACAGGTGAAAAATGCTGAAACTGCATACTCTTCGCTATCGCTTCCTCGGCGCGGCTTTGTTTTCCCTGGTTTTGGTCACCGTGCCCGCTCCCGCGCACGCTGCCTCGAAGGAGATCATCGAGTTGCAAACGCAGGTGCAGCAACTGCTGGACGATATGCAGCGGCTGCAATCCACCGTGGACAGCCGCTTCGGCGTGCTGCAGCACCTGGTGGAGCAGAGTGCGGACACCGTCAACCAGATGACGGCAGCCGTGAATGCCTTGCAGAAGAAGATCGACGTGCAGAGCGAAAACAGCAACGGCAAGCTGGACTCCGTCTCCGGCCAGGTGCAGTCGCTGAACGACTCGGTCGACGAGTTAAAGTCGCGCATCGCCAAGCTGGATAAGTCCATCCAGGATATGCAGACGCAGATGCAGAACACGCAGAGTCCGCCCGCCGGCGTGGTTCCTGTGACCCCGGGCGCGGAATCGACGGCCCCGCCGCCGGCTGGGGACGCATCCGCGACGGCAGTGCCCGCGACCGGCGCAACGTTCGGGCAAGCCCCACCGCTGAGGGAGACCTTCCAGGCCGGCGTGCGCGACTACAACGCCGCGCGCTACGATGTGGCTGCCGGCGAATTTCAGGATGTGTTGCACTTTTATCCGCTCGACGACCTGGCCGGCAACGCCAACTTCTACCTGGGAGAGATCGCCTACCACCAGCAGGATTACGCCGATGCGATCAAGAGCTACAACGCCGTGCTGGAAGGCTTCGCCGGCAACTCCAAGGCTCCGGCCGCACAACTGCACAAAGGTTTGGCCCTGATTCTGGAGGGCAAGAAGGACGCCGGCACTCACGAGCTGCGCCTGCTCATCCAGCGCCATCCTCAAACCCCGGAAGCGGCCCAGGCTAAGACCAAGCTCAACGCCCTGGGCGTAAAGAGTTCGGCTCACCAGAGTCATTGAGTGGGGTTTTGGGCACGGGAATGCTGCTTTGAAGGAATAACGCGGCTGAACAGGCTGCCGAAGAATCGCATAAGGAAAAGTGCGTATTTCTCTCCGGTGGAACGGAAGGTATCGCAAGGAGAGGATCGAAATGGAAGAGCGGAAAAGTGAGGCAGTGAAGACGGCGGCCAATGAAGTGCTGCTGATTACCAGCGGCGATCTGCGGCTATCGGCCAACCAGGAGTGCTGGCCCGCGCAGAGAGAGATGGAAGAGAAGCTGACCGCGGCCTTTGCGCAAAAGGGCATCAAGCTGGTCCGCGCTCACGCTTATAACGAGAAGGAGAAGCACGGATTCATTTCATCACAGCGCATGGGGATGGACGTTTTCATGAACATTCATCCGCAGGCGAGGCTGGTCTTTGCGACGGCCGCGTGGCAATACACGCATCATGTGCTGCCGGGACTGCGCAGCCACCAGGGACCGATTTTGACCGTTGCAAACTGGTCGGGGCAGTGGCCGGGACTTGTGGGCCTGCTCAACCTGAACGGATCGCTCGTCAAGGCGGGCAAGAAGTTTTCCTCCATCTGGAGCAAGGATTTCACTGACGAGTATTTTCTGACAGCGCTTACAGAATGGCTGCGCGATGGAAAAATCACTCACGATCAATCTCATGTTCACTCTCTGGACCGGAACAAGCTGCCGGCAGAAAGCGCGAAGCTGGGCGCGGCGCTGGCCGGCGATATGAAGCGGCGCAAGTCAATCATGGGCATCTTCGATGAAGGCTGCATGGGAATGTACAACGCCATCATCGATGACGAACTTCTAAATCCGGCGGGGATCTTCAAGGAGCGGCTGAGCCAGTCCGCGCTGGTGGCGAAGATGCGGACGGTGAGCCAGGCGGAGGCGGAAGCCGTTTACAAATGGCTGGTGGCCAAGGGAGTGAAGTTCGACTTTGGTAAAGAGTCCGCGACCGAGCTGACTCTCGAACAGGTGCTCGAGCAGTGCAAAATGTATATCGCCGCGGTACGCATCGCCCACGACTTCGGATGCGACGCCATCGGCATTCAGTATCAGCAGGGACTGAAAGATATGGCGGCCGCCTCTGATCTGGCCGAGGGGCTGTTGAATAACGCCGAGCGTCCGCCGGTCTTTGCCGAGGGTGGAAAAGAAGAGCTCTACGCAGGCGGGCCGGTGGTGCATTTTAACGAAGTGGACGAATGTGCCGGCGTGGACGCGATGATTACCAATCGCTGCTGGAGCGCGCTGGGGCTTGACCCTTCGACGACGCTGCACGACGTTCGCTGGGGTGAACACTACAAGGGCGACGGCGCGAAGGGTTCCGGCAAAATTGACGAGTTTGTGTGGCTGCTGCAAATCTCCGGCGCAGCGCCGGCCAATCATTTTACCGGCGGCTATGCCGGGGCCAGCAGCGAGCGCCAGCCGGCTATGTTCTTTCCTCTTGGCGGCGGATCGCTGAAGGGCATCGGCAAGCCGGGCGAGATCGTCTGGAGCCGCGTATTCGTCGAAGGCGGCGCGCTGCATGCCGACCTGGGACGGGGCACGGTGGTTACTCTGCCGGCTGCGGAGACGGAGCGCCGCTGGAAACAGACCACCTACCAATGGCCGATCGTGAATGCCGTCTTCCACGGCGTCAGCCAGAATCAATTTATGGCTCGCCACCGCGCCAATCACGTGAATGTTGCCTATGCGCCAACAGCCGAGGCCGCCGATAAGGCGATTGCCGCCAAGGCCTCCATGATGGCGGATTTGGGGCTAACCGTGCATCTTTGCGGGAGCACGCACTTAAGCTAGGGCCGCGATAATCTCATCCGTCGAGCGCACACGCCCCAGGCGGGGAAAGATGCGCTCCACTGAGTTCGCATGGCTCTCCGCGCTGAGGCCGGTCATGGCATCCTCCGCAAAAATCATTTCGTAGCCGTGCTCGTATGCGTCGCGCGCCGTGCTTTCCACTCCAAACTCGGTGGCGATGCCGCAGATCACAATCGTCGTGAGCCCGCGGCGGCGCAGTTGCAGATCGAGATCCGTACCGTAAAACGCGCCCCATTGGCGCTTCAAGATCACAATATCGGCCGGCTGGTGGCCGAGTTTAGGAATCAACTCGCTCCAGTCCGGCGGCAGGTTTCCTGTGGCCCGCATCGGCTGGTCGGTGGAAGTTTTCAGGCGGTCGGCTCCATCCGGCGAGCCGCCCACATGCACCAGAATGGGCTGCGCGCCTGCCGCTCGGGCCGCGGTGAGCAGGCGCACGCTGTTGGCGATGACCGCGGGCTTGGTGTGCGGCGCGCCTCCGGGCATTCCGGCAATTCCCTTTTGCAAATCGATGACCACGACGGCCGTGTGCTTTGGGTCAAGCTTGAGATCGCTCATTGTTGTATTCCCTCCTCTGTGGGCAGAATTCCCATCTCTCTGTAGATGGGCCGAATTACGAGACGCAGCGCCGGCAGCCGCGTTGCAAACCATATGCCGCCCAGCACCACGACGGCTCCGTTCAGGGTCACCGTCCATGGAGCGCCGACTGCGTTCGCCATGGTTCCGGCCAGCAGACTGCCAAAGGGCGCCATGCCCATGAAGGCCATGGTGTAGTAACTCATCACGCGGCCGCGCTTGTCTTCAGGGACAAGGGTCTGGATGACGGTGTTGCTGCCGGCCATGCCCTGCATCATGCCCATGCCGGCAATCATCACCATGATCATCGACAACCAGAAGACCCGCGAGAGGCCGAAACCGATCAGCCCCAGGCCAAAGACTGCGGCGGCGACGGGGATCATGCGGATCAATCCGCGCACGCTCCTACGCGCGGCCAGCGAGAGGGCGGAGACGAGCGCGCCTACGCCCATGGCTCCCATCAGAAATCCAAGAGTATGCGGGCCGCCGTGCAGCACCCTGGCCGCGAAGATGGGCATCAATACTACAAAGGGCATGCCCATGAGGCTGATGACGGCAAAGAGCATCAGGATGGTGCGGATGGGCACGAATTCGGAGACATAGGTCCAGCCGGCCTTCAACTCGGTAAGCATCGTGGTCACCCGCCGTTCGAGCTGCGGCACATGCACGCGCATCATCAGCAGCGAGGCAATGACAGCCAGGTAACTGATGCCGTCGATGAGGAAGCACCAACCCTCGCTCGAGACGGCGATGAGCATGCCGGCCAACGATGGGCCGATCAGGCGCGCCACGTTCACCATGGAGGAGTTGATGGCGATGGCGTTGCCCAGGTCGCGCTTGTCGTCGACCATCTGCACCATGAAGGACTGGCGGCCCGGCATATCGAATGCATTGACGATGCCCTGCATTACGCTGAAGGCCAGCAGCCAGGGGATGGTGATCAAATGCGAGAGGGTAAGTGCGGCCAGCGCCAGCGACTGCACCATGGAGAGCGTCTGCGTCCACACCAGCACCTTGCGGCGATCGGCCCGGTCGATCCAGACTCCGGCGAAGGGCGCGAAGATAAATGTAGGGATCTGCCCGGCGAAGCTGACAGTGCCGAGCAGTAGCGCCGATCCAGTGAGCCGGTAGACCAGCCAGGCCGTGGCGATGCGCGTCATCCAGGTGCCGACGAGCGAGATGGTCTGGCCGCCGAAGAAGAGACGGAAGTTGCGATGGCGTAGCGCGCGCCAGGCGTGGGAGGAGCCGCTGAATACGCGCGGTTCGTCGGCGCCGGGGGGTTCGGGCGGATTCGCGCGGGTTGTATTTTCGGTGTTGCTCAGAATGGGTTCCTCAGTAGAGCCTGAAGACAATTTCGATCTGGATCGAGACAGGGACGGGCACACCATCCTTCATTGCCGGCTTGAAGCGATATTGACTGACGGCCTCCATGGCCTTCTCGTCCAATCCCATGCCCAGCTCTCGCACTACGTGTAAATTCCGCGGCTTTCCCTCCGTATCGATAATTACAGAGATTACGCAGACCCCCTGGAATTTCGCTCGCCTCGCCTCATCGCTGAATTCCGCTTCAACTGTGTTTTGAGGTTCTGGAACGCTGACTCCGTTACCGACGCGATAAACAGGAACCCCATCGATGCTGGTCGGTGGCGCATAGGCTTTGTCAAACTTAAGAGGCTCTTCCGGCCGTGGAAACGCTCTGAACTTCTGTTCGGGCTGGGACCTTAGGCGTAATCGATAGGTCTTATTTACTGCCTCCTCCTCAGTTTGTTCAACACACGTGTGCATGTTTACTTCCAGACACTCTCTGACTGTCACTCGAGCACCATCATGGATTCCTGGCTTAAATCGATCCGCTTCTACAATTTTGCTCGCATATTTACCCAGTTCCGTCCCGAGAGGTTCAAGAAGCGTAACTTCATACGGCTTTCCATCCTTGTCCACGAGAAGGGAGAACACATACTTGCCGTTTATTTTTTTCTTGCACTTTTCTGATGAAAACGGACCCACATCGAGGGGAAGAAGCTCTGGGGCCGTGACTCCCGGACCGGCCATATAAATCTTGGGCACATTGATCGACTGAGCCGGCTTGGCCGTCTCTGGCGTAGTGGGTACTGGAGCCGCGGTTTGCTGCCCAGCTGAAAATCTTGTGATCAACAAAACGAATAATGCAATTACAGAAAGATTACGCATGAATTCTCCTTTCAACCCGCGCGACCACTCGATCAAACCAGCGCGGTAACTCATCGCCGATAAACTTCCCTCCGATTTCCAATCTGTAGAACCAGAACCGTTAACACTCCGTCCTGAATATCGCAAAGAATTCTGAAATCGCCCACACGGTAGCACCATAGATCGCCCAAAGGCCCCTTCAAAGCCTTGCCCAATCGGCGCGGGTCATCGTTTGAAGCGATGCGTTCGTCGATGAAATCGGCAATGCGGCGCGCGACGGCTTTGTCGAGCTTGCGAAGTTGCTTTTTCGCCGTTTCGGCGTACTCAATCGTCCAGGCCAAGGTCATTCCTTACGGAAGCCGCGGAGTAAACCTTCTCGCGTCCCTTGCGAACCCGCGCCAGTGTATCGACGGCCAGGTAATAGTCCTCCATCTCGGAGATGCCGCCTTCGATGATCTGGCGGAGATAGAAGGCCTTCGTTCGCCCCGTCTTTGCGGCAAGCCGATCCAATCGGCTGCCGAGTTCGGGAGAGAGCCTGATTGAAGTTGCCATAGGTTACACTCCTCTTGAATACGTGTATTCATTGTATTCAGATGGCTGGAAAATATCAATCATCGCACTCCGGGATGCGGCAACACCGTCAGAAGTAACCCTGCTTTTCTCATTCTTCTTCTCGGAGCATTGATCGGAATATCCCTCGCTTTATCAACCCTGCCCCCACTCCCGCAGCAGGAAGGCGTAGTCGAAGGCTATTTCTTTGAGGTAGTCGTAGCGGCCGCTTGCGCCGCCGTGGCCGGCTTGCATGTTGGTTAGCAGCAGCAGCGGGTTATTATCGGTTTTGAGGGTGCGGAGTTTGGCTACGTATTTGGCTGGCTCCCAGTACATAACCTGGCTGTCGTTGAGCGATGTTTTGACCAGCATGGCGGGGTAACTCGCGGCCCTGAGATTGTCATAGGGCGAGTAACTCAGCATGGTTTTGAAGTAAGTCTCTTCGTTGGGATTACCCCACTCCTCGTACTCGGGGACGGTGAGAGGGAGCGTGGCGTCGAGCATGGTGTTCATTACGTCGACAAAGGGGACGTGGGAGAGGACGGCGCGGAAGAGATCGGGGCGCATGTTTGCGACTGCACCCATGAGCAGGCCGCCGGCTGATCCGCCTTCGATGGCTACTCTAGTGGGGTCGCCGTAGTTGGAGGCGGTGAGGTGCTCGACGGCGGCGATGAAGTCAGTGAATGTATTGCGCTTGAGGAGCATCTTGCCGGCGTCGTGCCAAGGCTCGCCCAGATCGCCGCCGCCGCGGATGTGAGCGTAGGCCATGACTACGCCACGATCGAGTAGGCTGAGGCGGCTGCCGCTGAAGCCGAGAGGGAGCGAGTAGCCGTAAGAGCCGTAGCCGTATACGTAGAGGGGATTCAGAGGGGGCCCGGAGGCCCCCTCCACAGCCGGTCGGGAGACCGGCGATCCATGTTTGTCTTTGCGATAGACGAGCGAGATGGGAACCTGGACGCCGTCGGGGGCGGTGGTGTGGATGCGCTCACTGGCGTAGAGGGTGCGGTCGAAGCCACCGGGGATCTCCAACTGCTTGAGAAGAGTGGATGAGCCGGTGGCGACGTCGTACTCGTAGACCGAACTGGGCGTGACGAGAGATTGGTAGGCGTAGCGGAAGGTGGGCGTATCAAAGATGCGATTGATGTGGGGATGGGCGCTGTAGGCCGGCTCGGGGAAAGAGATTTCGCAGGCGGGCGCGGCTTCGGGGCCTACGCCCGAAAAGCGATGGATGCGCAGGCGGGGAAGGCCGTCTTCACGCTCGCAGGCTACGAAGAAGTTGGCGAAGAGGTCCACGTCTTCGAGCATCACAGAGTCGCGATGGGGGATTCGCTCGGTCCATTCACCTGGCGTGGTTACGGGGGCTGTGACCAGGCGGAAGTTGCGGCCGCGATCGTTGGTGCGGATGAACCACAGGCCGTTGCGGTGGTCGATGGAGTACTCGTGATCGTCCTTGCGGGGGCTGATGAGGGTGAATGCGCCTTCGGGGTCAGAGGCTGGAAGTACGTGGGATTCGCTGGTGATGTGGCTGGCCGATTCAAGCACTATGAAATTGCCGTCGCGGGTGCGGCCTGCGCCGAGGTTGAAGCGCTCGTCGTCGTCCTGATAAACCAGTGCGTCTTCAGTGTGCGGAGTGCCGCGCAGGTGACGCCATAGCTGGAACTGGCGCTTCTGCTCTTCGTCTTCGGCGGTGTAGAAGAGGGTGCGATTGTCGGCGGCCCAGACTACGGAGCCTACTCGCTCGACTTCGCCGGGGAGGGTTTCGTTGGTGGTCAGATCTTTGATGTGCAGGGTGTACTGGCGGAAGCCGGTTGTGTCGGTGGTGTAGGCCAGCCAGCGGCCGTCGTCGGTGATATCGGTTGCGCCGATGGCGAAGAAGGCGTGACCCTGGGCTAACTGGTTGCCGTCGAGGATTATTTGTTCGGGGTGGTCTTCCGATGGTTGAGTTTCGTGGTCTCCCACCCTTGCGCCCGACCACCCCACGGACGAAGACCTGTCCGTGGGGGCCCCGGTAAGGCGCAAGGATGGGGCACGGAGGGTTTGTGGAGTTGCCGGCTTGCGGCAGTTTATGGCGTACTGTTGGCCTTCTTCGGTGCGGGTGTAATACCACCAGGAGCCGTCGCGAAAAGGCACGGAGACGTCGGTCTGCTTGATGTGCGAGAGCATTTCTTTGTAGAGGTCTTCGCGGAGGGCGGCCAGCGGGGCCATCCAGGCTTCGGCGTGGGCGTTTTCGGCTTCAAGGTACGCCGTAACTTCAGGGTTTTGCTTGTCGCGGAGCCACGCGTAGTCGTCGGTTAGAACGACGCCATGCAACTGGGTTTCAGTGTGCTGCTTGCGCGCGATGGGGGGTGGGGCTGGGGGCTGGCGTTGAGTCATTTCCTTCCCAGTGTATCGGCTGGGAGGGAGGAATTCGGGTTTGACGGTGCGAATGCCGGCTGAGGGAACTTTTGGTGCGGCGTCCGCGTACAATTAAGAGCGATGCAAGGCTTGCGACGCGTACATTCGATGGTTTTGGGGCTGCTGCTGGCTGCCCTGGTGGGATTTTCCTCGACGGCCGTGATGGCCGAGCAGATGAAGGACCTGCCCAAACCCACTGATTATGTTAGCGATTATGCCCACGTGCTCTCGGCTCAGACGATTGCGAGGCTGGATAGCGTTTGCGCCCAACTGGACCATACCCAGGCGAATGCTCAGTTTGCAATTATCACCATCCATAATCTGGATGGGGACGACGCGGCGGATTATGCCAACCAGCTTGAAGACAAGTGGAAGATGGGGCGCAAGGGCTCGGACCGCGGCGCGCTGCTGCTGCTGGCCGTGGACGACCACAAGTACCGGATCGATGTGGGCTATGGGTTGGAAGGCATTTTGCCCGACGGCAAAGTGGGCGATATCGGCCGGGAGATGGTTCCCTATCTGCGGGCCGGCGATTATGACAGCGCTGTAACAACGGCCGTGGATGAGATGGCGCAGGTGATCGCCGCCGATGCGAAAATGACGCTTACCGATGCGCAGGAACCGGCCAGCCAGCCTGTGAGCGAGATGCACCACAGCGCCGTGCTCGGTAAGCTGATCTTGTTTATCTTTGTGCTGATCTTCTTTGGCGGCTCTTCCCTCTTCAGGATGCTGCTGGGCTTTGGGCTGTTCTCCAGCATTTTTAACGGACGAAACTGGGTGGTGGCGGATTTAGCGGAGGCGGT
>Ga0224555_1003390_pt1 | contig 16368 bp, 14 predicted proteins | sample 714S23034metaG_FD_180687 | JGI IMG/M metagenome (GOLD analysis project Ga0224555, IMG submission 180687) | Peat soil microbial communities from Stordalen Mire, Sweden - 717 S2 30-34 | ecosystem: Environmental > Terrestrial > Soil > Wetlands > Peat | place: Sweden: Norrbotten County, Stordalen...
ACCCAACATGGTCCCCGAAAACGGTAAAAGACCGCCAATAACGCCGTCGGCTACGGCCCATGAATCGGATCTCCGGCTGGAAACGCGGCGTCGCAACGGGTGTCGAATTCTTCGCTAATGATTCGGGGGGGAAGGAGAAAGGCAAATAAAAAGCTTGCGCTTTGGGCGGATTGCCTGCATCTTATGCGGCACTCAGGACTCCAGGGGGCTGCGTCCCCTTCTGCTGAAGGCTCAATGCACCGGGATGAAAGAGGACGCGGCAATTATGACAAACAGCGAACAAGCAATCGAATTGGAAGGCACCATACAGACGGTGCTGCCAGGAACGATGTTCCGGGTCACGCTGGACAATCAGCATGAAGTCCTGGCCCACATCTCCGGCAAGATGCGCAAACGTTTTGTCCGTTTGACGGTGGGCGACCGGGTTCGCTTGGAAATGTCCCCCTACGATTTGTCCAAGGCGAGGATAACTTACCGCCTGCGCTGATCTTCCACAACCCGACTCTCAACCCCCAATTCACTTGATATCCACGTTCTTCTTCTGGGCCGCCATGGGCGTGCTGATCGCGGTCATCTACGGATCGCTCTTTGAATGGGTGCTGCACAAATATCTCATGCACCGCCCGCTCGGCCCGTTCACCTATCCTTTCAAGACCCACGCCCTGGTGCATCACCGCGTTTTCAAGTCCGACCACACTTATCACCTTATCAACGAGAAGGACAAGTACACCATTCCCATGGCTTGGTGGAACGGTCCCGCGCTGGTTCTGATCGCCTCGACGCCGTTTGCGCTGGCCTCGTGGCTGGCGGGCCAATGGGGGATTCTTTGTGGCGCCGCCCTGGCCATCAGCGCCTATTACGGGGCCTACGAATACCTTCACTGGTGCATGCATCTTCCCAGAAAACGGCACGTGGAACATTCCGGCATCTTCTTCCGCCTCAACGGCCATCATTTGCTGCACCATCGTTACATGAACCGGAATTTCAACGTGGTGCTGCCTCTGGCGGATTTGTGCCTCGGCACGCTGCTGCTTCGTTCCAAGGTTCATTTCAAGCAAGCCTGCGGCCCTTCGGTTCCCAACGTCCAACCCCTGTCGCCGGCCTTGCCCGCTTGCGCCAAGGCGCTTTGAATACGGAATGCAGGGCGGCGATAAGCTGCCGCGATAGGCGCTCTGTAGGAAAGACTTAAACCCGTCTATCCGCGTTCATCTGCGGTTCTCACTCTGGATGTCAAGATGGGCCGTTGGCTGGCTAAGGTGTTTTCATCATCTGTCCGATATACAGGTGGTCAGAAGTAACTGAAAACAAAAGCATTTAAACAACTTGAAACTTATGAGCAGCATAACCAGCGTATCCAATACCACTTCTGCGGTCAGCCAACAATTGATCGGTTCATTGCAGGCGCAGATGGCGCGCTATTCTCGAGTTGCAAATGGCCAAAACAGCCAGGCCAGCGCTGATTATAAGACGCTTCAGGCTGCCATCAAATCCGGCGATGTCTCACAAGCGCAGGCGGCTCTGGTCCGGCTGCAGCGGGATGCCACGGCCACCAACTCTGCCGCCGCGACGCCAACACCGCCGAGCGCCACTGTGCAATCCTCGGCTGAATCTTCCGTCTTCGACGCGAAGGCCTGAGGTGATGACCGAAGTGTCACAGCAAGACCTATTTTAAATAACGGCGACAAGACTAATTCAAGAGACCAGCATGACGCCCTCGTTGCGCGAATGCTGAGGGATCAAAGGAAAAAGGAGGTGCTCTAATGGCTGACAGGCCGCACACCTGACGATGTGCGTCTCATTGGAGACTGCGAAACGCATCAAAGCCTCCATCGCGCTCGTCAAAAGCCTATATCCGCCCGCTGGCGGCATGTCTTCACGCGCGCTTGACTTGGCGCCATAGAGCAACATTGTCGAGGATGGAGGTTACAGCATCGCGCAGAATTCAGCAAGCCGAATCTTGGCCGCGCGCTCACGCGCTCACGACGGAATCCTTCCCTGATTGACTGCGGAGCGGGAAAGGAACAAGCTTGGCCCGCGTGCGCTTGTGCAATCAACAAACCGGTCACGACCGGATGAGGATGGCCGCCGTTCGGGGCCGCTGTGTCGTCGCCCCGCTGTTGGGCCTCCTGCTTTGGGCCACGGCGGCGGCCGCGGATGAACCTGGCGCGGTGAAGCCGCCTCTGTGGAGGGACCCGGCGCAACCGCTGGCGCTGCGCGCGCGCGATCTGGTGGGACGAATGACGCTGGAGGAAAAGGCGCGCCAGATTGGCAACGTCGCGCCCGCCATTCCCCGCCTGGGATTGCCGGCTTACGATTATTGGAATGAATGCCTCCACGGAGTCGGCCGCAACGGCACGGCCACGGTTTTTCCCCAAGCCATCGGCATGGCGGCCAGTTTTGACCCGGTTTTGCTGCGCACGGTGGCGGATGCCATCGCGACGGAGGCGCGGGCCAAGAACCGCCAATACACGGAGTCCCACCACGGGGACAGTGTAAACTACACGGGACTATCCTTCTGGTCGCCCAACATCAACATCTTTCGCGATCCGCGCTGGGGCCGGGGACAGGAGACTTACGGGGAGGACCCGTTTCTGACGGGCAAGATGGCGGTGGCGTTCATCCGCGGATTGCAGGGGGATGATCCGAGGTACGTCAAGGCGATGGCCTGCGCGAAACATTTTGCGGTTCATAGCGGGCCGGAAATCGCGCGCCACAGCATTAACGCGGAGCCGCCGGAACGGGACTTTTACGAGATTTATCTGCCGCAATTCGAGGCGGCGGTGAAGGAGGGGCGCGTGGGCGCGGTCATGGGCGCTTACAACCGGCTTTACGGCACGCCGTGCTGCGCCAACACGCTGCTTCTGGAAACCTTGCTGCGCCAGCGGTGGGGCTTCCAGGGCCACGTGTTGTCGGATTGCGACGCCATCTCTGATTTTTTCTACGGCCACGGATTCTCGCCGACGATTGAAGCGGCCGCGGCCGCGGCGGTGAAAGCCGGATGCGATCTTTGTTGCGGGACGGAGTACCAGCAACTGGCGGACGCGGTGGGGGACAAGCTGCTGAAGGAAAGCGACGTGGACACGGCGGTGGAGCGCCTGCTGGAAGCGCGCTTCCGGCTGGGGTTGTTTGATCCGCCGGCCCTGGTGCCATACGCAAAAATCGCGGCCACGGAATACGACACGCCGGCGCACGACGCGCTGGCCTTGCGGATGGCGCGCGAGTCGGTGGTGCTGCTCAAGAACGACGGTTTGCTGCCGCTGGATCGCGCCAGGATCAAGAGGATCGCGGTGCTGGGTTTCAACGCGACTTACACCAACACGCTGCTGGGCAACTACGAAGGCGAGCCGTCGCATCCGGTCACTTTTGCGGCGGGCCTGCGCGCGTTCCTGGGGACGAACGTGGATTTTCTCTGCATGGCCGGCTGCCCGCTGGCGGTGCGGGTGCAGGATAACAACCTGCCGGCTTATGAGGCGGCCCGGCTCAAAGCAGTGGAGTTGGTCCGCTCGGTGGACGCCGTGATTTACGTCGGCGGGATATGCTCGGAATTGGAACGGGAGTTCATGAACGTGCCGTTCGAGGGATTCGACCACGGGGACCGCACGCGCATTGAACTGCCCCCGGTGCAAACGGAGTTCCTGCGGGCGTTGCAGGCGACGGGCAAGCCGCTGGTATTTGTCAATTGCAGCGGGAGCGCGATGGCGATGCCATGGGAAGCGGAGCATCTCTCCGCCATCGTGCAGGCCTGGTATCCGGGCCAGGAAGGAGGACGGGCGGTGGCGGAGATTCTGTTCGGCGAGGTCAACCCGGCGGGAAGGCTGCCGGTGACTTTTTATCGCGCGACGGAGGACCTGCCGTCGTTTCTGGATTATTCCATGGCCGGCCGCACGTATCGGTATTTCAAGGGCCGTCCGTTGTTCGCCTTCGGACACGGCTTGAGCTACACGCAGTTCAAGTACGACGCGGCGCAACTGGACAAAACGCAAGTCAATACGAATGACACCATCCACGTGAAACTGGACGTGGCCAACACCGGGGCGCGGGACGGGGAGGAAGTGGTGCAGGTTTATTTCCGCCACGTGAAATCGGCCGTGCCGCAGCCGCTGGAGGCGCTGTGCGGTTTTGAGCGCGTGCCGGTTGCTGTCAAACAGATGGCGCACGTGGACATCCCGGTGCCGGTGGAGCAATTGCGTTATTGGGACACGGCCCGGAAGGAATACGCGGTTGAGCCGGGCGACTATGAGATTTTGGTGGGAGCGGCGTCGGATGACATTCGGGCCACGCTGGCGTTGCGGGTGGCAGGGAAATGAGGAGGCGGATGGCATGGCGCATCACGGAAGGACCATCCGGTAGAACACATTCGCCGCGTTCGGGTTGATCGAGATTCGCGCGCTGTTGGTGGCGGAGGAACCCGGCACGGGGAACCAGGCCTTGGTGGCCGCCAGGCCCGCCGAATTCGATTGCAGCAGCCAGCCGGTGTAATTGGACGGCCAACTCAAGTTCAAATGATTGCCGGACACGCTCACCAGCATATTGGTCCCCATCGGCGCCACCGGGGTCAATAACACCGCGCTGATGGGCGGCACGGTGACGGTCACCTGGCCGTTGGTTGAAGGTCACCGGTTGCGCCCCGCCGGCCCAGGAACCATTGGCGTTGATCACAGCGCCGCCGTTGTAGAAGGAACCGCATTCGGCCATGCGAAAGCCCAGGGGCAGCCTGGCCGCCGTGGCCGCGGCGACGATGTTGCTCACGGCGCCGGGCAGGCTCGTATCCGGTTGCAGCAGGAGAGCCATGGTGGACGATGGGGATTGTCCATTCGCCCGGTAGTAATGTTGCGTCACCATCGAAGCCACTCCCGCCTCGTTGCCGGCGAACGGCGCCGTGTACCCCTCCGTATTGCCGGCGGCGGCCGGGCCGGTCAGCGTCCAGCCGTTGCCCCCGTTGGTGATGGCCCAGCCGGGGACGGCGTTGGTGACCGCCGCGGCCAGCGCCTGCCATTGCGAGAGGTATTGGGGGTATGTAAAATTGGCGGGGCGGATGCCATTGTTGTGATACAAATCGGGTTCATTGCCGATTTCAAAACCGAGCAGGCTGGACCCCAGCGCATTGGCGGCATAGGCCGCTTCGGCGGCGCAATTAGTCGGCGAGTTGACGGACATATTGATGCCATAGATGACGTGCCAGTTGGCGGGCAAGGCCTTGACGAATCCGGCGAAGGCGGTGACTTGAGCGGCGGTGATCGGCGTTGTGTTGGACACGCCACCCCAACAGGTCGTGTCCACACTGTTGCCCCCGATCCGCAGGACGGCCGGAGCAATCTGGCTGAACATGGCGATGAGGGCCGTGTCGGTGGAGACAAACAAATGGCCTGTCAACTGTGACTTTTCGTGGCTCAACCCGCAGAAGGCGGGGTTCAGCACCATTCCCGCGTTGGCGGCGGAAAAGCTGACCGCCGCATTGTTGGACACGGTGAGGGTGACGCCCGGGTCAAAAAAGCAGATATTGGCGGCCGGCCCGGGAGCGCCGCCAGTCCAATTGTTCGCGTCCGACCAATTCGTGTTGACATTATTGGTGGCGTCATGCCCGCTCCAAACGGCCGTTTGGGCCATTAAGGGCATGCCCGCCAGCAACGCGAGCGCCAGAAGCACCCCGGCCGCGTTTTTCTGAAACGTGCGCTGTTTTATTTTTTTTGCCATAGGTCGGATTAGGTCGGATTAGGTCGGATTGGGTTGGAATAAGGCCGGATCAAGGTTGGACGGGCGACGGGTTGGGAAACCCGCGACACGGCAGGCTTGGAAGCCTGCGCCACGACAACCGTCCCGCGCTGAACTTTTTCAATGTTCATGCGGCGATATTATCAGAATCTGCAAAAACCCAAAAACCTACCATAGGTTTTTCGGCACGATTTTTCCTGGTGAGGTCGAATCGGTGGAAGATACTGAGCCTCAACGTCTTGTGTGGCACAAAGTTCCCCAAAACAGAAAAAACACAAAAAAAAATGCCTTTTTCGATGCGCGGACCCCCCATTTTTCTGCCAAATCGCCCCCAAAAAGGCCCATTTTTGCTGTCAGTACGTTTTTAGAGCGCGGCCAGAGCCGTCTTTGGCTTTGATGGAGAGGAACTTGCATTGATTTCTGAGGGCGCGCTTTTCAACCTTAAAAAGGCAGTTAGAACTGCAGATGAACACGGATAGACGCAGATGAGAAGGAGTTGCGAAAAAACAGCGGTCACCCAACAGGTGAAAGACGTTTTTCATGGAAATCTGCGTTCCTCCGTGTCCATCTGCGGTTCCCGTTTTTTTCATAAAATCCAACTGCCGGATTAAAGTTCAGCCTACGGCCATGCCCAGGAGGAATTCGATGTTGCTGCCGGTCTTCTTGAGTTTGCCCAGCAGCAATTCCATCGCCTCCACCGGCGGCACGCCCGTCAGAGCGCGCCGCAGGATGACCACCTTGTTGTATTCGTCGGGATGGTAGAGCAATTCCTCCTTGCGCGTGCCGGAAAGCTCGACGTTGATGGAGGGGAAGATGCGCCGGTCCACCAAATGCCGGTCCAAATGCACCTCCATGTTGCCCGTGCCCTTGAACTCCTCAAAAATGACCTCGTCCATGCGCGAACCGGTGTCAATCAAAGCGGTGGCGATGATGGTCAGGGAACCGCCCTCCTCGATGTTGCGCGCCGCCCCGAAGAAGCGCTTGGGCTTGTGCAGGGCGTTGGCATCCACGCCGCCGGAAAGGATTTTGCCCGAATGCGGCTGGATGGTGTTGTAGGCGCGGGCCAGGCGGGTGATGGAATCCAGCAGGATGACGGCGTCGCGCTTGTGCTCGATCATGCGCTTGGCTTTCTCGATGACCATTTCGGCCACCTGCACGTGGCGTTCGGGGGGTTCGTCAAAGGTGGAACTGATGACCTCGGCGCCGCGGCAGGAGCGTTCCATGTCGGTCACTTCCTCGGGCCGTTCGTCAATGAGCAGGATGAAGAGATAGGATTCGGGGTTGTTTTTGAGAATGGCGTTGGCCAGTTTCTGCATCAAGACCGTCTTGCCCGTGCGGGGCGGGGCGACGATCAAGCCGCGCGTGCCCTTGCCAATGGGGCAAACCAAGTCCAGCACGCGGGTGGACAATTCGTCCTGCGCGGTTTCCAGCAGGTAGCGTTTGGTGGGGAACAACGGCGTCAGGTTGTCAAAATGGGTCTTGTCCTTGGCCTTGTCCGGCTCTTCGGTATCCACGGCCTCGACCTTGAGCAGGGCGAAAAAGCGTTCTTTATCCTTGGGCGGGCGAATCTGGCCGGCGATCAAGTTGCCGGTTTGGAGGTCAAAACGGCGGATTTGCGACGGGGAGACGTAAATGTCCTCCGGGCAGGGCAGGTAATTGAAACTGCGGGAGCGCAAAAAGCCGAAGCCTTCCGGCAGAATTTCCAGCACGCCTTCGGAAAAGAGCACGCCGGCGCGTTCGGCGTTTTTCTGGAGGATTTGGAAGATGATCTCATGCTTGCGCATGGTGCCGAAGTTCTCGATGCCCATATCGCGAGCCATGTGGTTGAGGTCCGGCATGGCCATGGCTTGCAGTTTGGCGATGTTGACGGCCCCGCCGGAGGGGGTGGCCTGGACACTGGCATGCCCGGCCTCCTCGCGGGTTTCGACCGCCTTGGTCGGCGGCTCCAGCTTCATTTCCGATGGGACGGGCGGTTGTTCAGGCGCGGGCGGGGCTTCCACGATTGCCGCCGGTTCGCCGGCGCCGGCCGCGGGCTTGGCCGGGGCGCTCCTGGCGTTTTTTCGGGCGGCTTTTTTAACAGCGGCTTTAGGCATAGGTAAAATGTCAATTCGAATTCGAGGATTGGGCAGGCCCCTTTCGTCTAACCCATTGGAGGCGGAAGATTTGAAAATGTTCAAAAATGTTCAAACCGGGCGGCCAATTTGGGGGATCACCCAACGTCTATGTTTAACCCGGCAAGGGATACCTTGCCGTTAATTCCCTTACACGTTCCCTCACTTTATGGGCCGTGTCAAGGTTCTTAATATCCAGCAGGACTTCGCTGATCATGTCGGCGATGGCCGCCATTTCGGCTTCCTTCATCCCCCGGGTGGTCACGGCCGGGGTGCCCAGCCGGATGCCGCTGGCCAGGAAGGGCGAGCGGGTTTCAAAGGGGATGGTGTTCTTGTTGACGGTGATGCCGGCCTCGTCCAGGGCCGCCTGGCATTCCTTGCCCGTCAACCCGCGGCTGCCCACGTCCACCAGCATCAAGTGGTTGTCCGTGCCGCCGCTGACCAGGCGGAAGCGATTGTGGATCATGCCCGCGGCCAGGGCCTGGGCGTTGTCCAAAAGCTGCTGTTGATAGGCCCGGAAAGTCGGCTGCAACACTTCATGGAAACAGACCGCCTTGGCGGCAATGACGTGCATCAGGGGGCCGCCCTGGATGCCCGGGAAAACCTGGGAATCAATCTCCTTGGCGTGCTTCTCCCTGCACATAATCAATCCCCCGCGCGGCCCGCGCAAGGTCTTATGGGTGGTGGTGGTCACAAAATCCGCGTGCTCCACCGGGCTGGGATGCAGGCCCACGGCGACCATCCCCGCCACGTGGGCGATGTCGGCCAGCAAATAAGCGCCCACCGAGCGGGCGATTTCCCCCATGCGCTTGAAATCAATGGTGCGCGGATAGGCGCTGGCGCCGACGGTGATCATGCGCGGGCGGTGTTCTTCGGCCATTTTCTGCAATTGGTCGTAGTCAATCGTTTCGTCCCCCTGGCGCACGCCGTAATGGACGATCTCAAAGAACCGGCCGGAAAAGTTGGCCTTGTTGCCGTGCGTCAGATGGCCGCCGTGGGAGAGGTCCATGGTCAGCATCTTGTCGCCGGGCTTGAGGACGGCGAAATAGACGGCCATGTTGGCCTGGCTGCCGGAATGGGGCTGGACGTTGACATGCTCGGCGCCAAAAATCCGCCGGGCGCGCTCGATGGCCAATCGCTCCACCGTGTCCACGTGCTCGCAGCCGCCGTACCAGCGCTTGCCGGGATAGCCTTCGGCATATTTGTTGGTCAGCACGGAACCTTGGGCCTCCATGATGGCGGGGCTGACAAAGTTTTCGCTGGCAATCAGCTCGATGTTTTCCTGCTGTCGTTGCCGTTCCAGGAAAATGGCGTTGGCGATTTCCGGATCAACCGATTGCAGGCGGAGGGGGAGGGGGGTGGAAGCAGGTTCCATTTTATTGACGCGCCTTTCGTGACGTCCGCCCTCAAATTGGGAAGCGAGGAAGACGTCTAATATTTTTCCGGCCAAGTCCAGCGGGGTGACGGAGGCGCCCAAACAGAGGACGTTGGCGTTGTTATGCTGGCGGGCCAGGGCGGCGGTCTGTTCGTCGCCCACCAGCGCCGCGCGGATGCCGGGCACTTTGTTGGCCGCCATGCTCATACCGATGCCCGTGGAGCAAACCAGCAGCCCATAATCCACCCGGCCCGCCAACACCGCCTCGCACACCGCCTGGGCGAAATCGGTGTAATCGCACACCTCGGCCGAGCCGGAGCCCATGTCCGCCACCGCGACCTGGTTGCCTTGCAGATGAGTTTTGAGCGCCTCTTTGAGCGGGAACCCGGCGTGATCGCTGCCCAGGGCGACGCGGCACTTGGACGCGTCGGCGGGTGTCACCTGGCTTTGGGATGTTTGATCAATGAAATTGAGCATGGCAAAAATGCCTTGTTCGATCTGGTCCCGGCAGTAGGCGTAAGTTTCGTAAGAGCCGCCGATGGGATCGCTGATGTCCTTCTCGTATTCATCCAGGGTTTCGTCAAATTCCCGCAGCAGAAACGTCTTCTCCGCCGCCTGCGGAAACAGCAGGTTGATCGAGTCCACGTGGCTGTGGGTCATGCCGAAGATATAATCGGCCCCATCCACCAATTCGGAGGTGAGCATGCGGCTGCGCAGAGGGGCGATATCCACGCCCAATTCCTTGAGGGCGCGCACGGCGTGGGAACTGGGCGGCTGGCCCTCCAAGGCGCCGACCCCGGCGGAGAGCACGCGGCAATCCGTCCGCCCACGCGTGGCGTGGCGGAACAGCCCTTCGGCCATCGGGCTGCGGCAAATGTTCCCGGTGCAAACAAATAAAACGGTTTTCATTCCTGCGACAAGGCCATAAAATCTGCAATGAGCCGCCCCAAACGTCAACCCTGAAAATGCGGGAATTCGGGACCCCGTCAAGGGCATGGCCCCGGTTCGGCATTGCACTTTGCCGGCAAAACTTTAGTTTCTTGCACCGTGAACGAAAGTCTGCCGACAGTCACCGTCATTATCGCCGCGCGGCCGGATATGGCCGAGGTGCGCGCCGTCGCGGGCGCGCGCCAATTGGATTATCCGGCGGGCCGGCTGGAAATCATCCTGGCGCGGGGCCAACAGCCTTCGGTGCAACGCAACGCCGCCCTGCGCGCCGCCGCCGGGGAGATCATTTATTTTCTGGACGATGATTCCCTGGCGCCGCCCGAAAACCTGCGGCGCGGGGTGGCGCACTTCACTTCGGTGGAGGTCAAAATGGCGGGCGGCCCGAGTCTTTGTCCGGCCGATGCGCCGTGGCTGGAGCAGGCCTTTGCCGTGACGATGGGGGCGTGGCTGGCCTTTTTCACCAGTTGCGCGCGCTACCGGAAAATCGGCCTCCCGCGCGCCAGCAGCGAGAAGGAGTTGATTCTGTGCAATTTGCTGGCCCGCCGGGATGCGTTGCTGGCATTGGGGGGATTCAATGAAAAGCTGTATCCGAACGAGGAAAACGCGCTGATGGATGAGTTGCAGAAGCGCGGCGGAAAGCTCATTTACGATCCGGAGCTGTTGGTCCATCGGCGGCCGCGGCCGACCTTCCGGGCCTTTCGCCGGATGCTCCTCAATTATGGACGGGGCCGGGCGGAGCAATTCCGGCTGCATCCCACCCTCCGCTCGGCCCCCAATTTTGTGCCGCCGCTCTTTTGCCTGTTTCTGGCGCTGTTGTGGTTTCTGCCGCCGATTTGTTACTGGGTGCCGGCGGCTTATGGGGCGGCGGTTTTGCTTCAGGCGCTGGCGGTCACGCCGCTCAAGAAGCTGTCTTGGCTGCCGGTCATTGCCGGTTTGATCTTCGCCTGCCATGTTTTCTACGGCCTGGGGTTCTGGCGCGGTTGCCTGACCAAACCCAAACCGCCGCCGCCCGCCGTCTCGGCGGAAGTGAAACTGGAACGGCTGCAAAGTCTTGGGGCATGAACAAAGCAAACACCATGCGGCGATGGGCGTGGCGCGGAATCCTCCAATTCTTTACCGCCTGGACCTGGACGACCCGCGTTTGCTGCCCGCGCATGATTGATTCACTCGCCCGGGGCCGGGAAACGGCTTGCTTTCGGGAGCAGGATGTTGCAAATTATGTCCATGGCCGTCGCCAATCCAATTCACAGGCTGACTGAGGCGGAATACCTCGACCTCGAGCGCCGAGCGGAATTCAAAAGTGAATTTCTCGACGGGGAGATGTTCGCCATGGCCGGGGGCACAATTGCGCACAGTTTGATCGCTTCCAATTTGATCTTTGCCCTAAGGACGCAACTGAAAGGGTGTCCCTGCCGGGTCTATACCTCGGACTTGCGCGTCAAGGTTCAGGCGTCGGGGCTGTACACGTATCCGGATGTTTCGCTGGCGTGCGGCCAGGATCGGCTTGACGACGAACACGAGGATACGTTGCTCAACCCCGTTGTCATCGTGGAGATTCTTTCAGATTCCCGTGAAGCTTACGACCGGGGAAAGAAGTTTGAACTTTATCGGCAACTTCCGTCGTTGCGCGAGTATCTCCTGGTCAACCAGTACAAGCCGCTCGTCGAGCAATATATCCGGCAGGAGAGCGGGGCCTGGATTCTGCGCGACCTTGCGGGATTGGAAGGCAAGCTGGCGTTGCCCTCGGTGGGCATCACGATCGCGATGGCTGACGTTTACACCGATGTCCGTTTCGCGCCGGATGCGCGGCGTCCCCAGATGCCGGGCATCCGCTCTTAAGCCATGATTTGCGAATTGCCCGCCGACGAACTGCTGCAGCAAGTCTGGGAAGGCCGGCGCCTCGGGCCGGAGGAGGCCTTGCGGCTGTGGCGCCTGCCCCTGCAGGAGCTGGGGATGCTGGCCCACCGGCGCCGCCAACTGGCCCGCGCGGCGGCCCACGGCGGCCGCGGCAACCAGATTGTCACGTATATTATTGACAGAAATGTCAACTATACCAACGTCTGCAACGTCTATTGCAAGTTCTGCGCCTTTTACCGCGTGGAGGCGGACCGCGACGCCTACGTTATCACCTTCGAGGAAATGGACCGGAAGATCGAGGAGACGGTGGCCCTGGGCGGCACGCAAATCCTCATGCAGGGCGGGCATCATCCCAAGCTCTCCCTGCAATGGTACCTGGATTTGCTGTCGCATATAAAAAATAAATTCCCCGGCGTCAACATCCACGGCTTCAGCCCCAGCGAGTTCGTCCATTTTCGCGACGTGTTCGGCCTGCCGCTGGAGGACATCATTTCGCAGTTCGCCCGGGCGGGGCTTGGCTCCATCCCCGGCGGCGGCGGGGAGATTCTGGTGGACCGCGTCCGCCAGCGGATCTCGCCGCTCAAGGCGATGAGCGATGACTGGCTGGAGGTGATGGACGTGGCGCACCGGCTGGGACTAAGCTCGACGGCGACGATGATGTTCGGGCACGTCGAAAGCATCGAGGACCGCGTGGAACATCTGGAGCGGGTGCGGGCGCAACAGGACAAAAGCAAGGGCTTCACGGCCTTCATTGGCTGGACGTTTCAGGCGGAGCACACGCGCCTGAAGGCGCCGACGATTGGCGGGCACGAATACCTTCGCACGCAGGCCCTGAGCCGGATTTACCTGGACAATTTTCCCAGCGTGCAAAGCTCGTGGGTGACGCAAGGCCCGGAAGTCGGCCAGGTCGCGCTGCAATACGGCGCCAACGATCTGGGCAGCATCATGATCGAGGAAAACGTGGTGTCGCAGGCCGGCACCACCTACCACATGGGCGTGGCGGACATGCGGCGGCTGATCGAGCAACTGGGCTACGAAGCGCACCAGCGCGACAACTGGTATCATCTCCTTAATTAGCGGCGCTGCCGGCGTTGCGGGCCAGGACGTAGTCCGCGACCACCCGGCCGCCGATCAAGTGCTCCTGGATGATGCGCTCCAGCACGGCCGGGGCGCAGGAATGATACCAGACACCGCCGGGATAGACGACCGCGATTGGCCCGCTGACGCAGACGCGCAGGCAGTTGGCCTTGGTCCGATAGACCAGCGCATTCGGCCCGGCAAGATTCAATTCCTGCAACCGCCGTTTCAAAAATTCCCACGACTCCAGCCCGGCTTCCTTCGCGCAACACTTCGGCTCGGCCGGGTCGGCGCAAAGGAAAATGTGGCGCGCGTAACGGGACAAACCCAGCGTTTCGGCGGCTGTTTGCAAGGCCTCGTTCATGCGTCGCTCAAGGGGGCGAGCGGCTGCTTTTTGAGCTGGCGCAGGCGCTGCAGTTCGGACAGCAAATCGCTGGACGCGGCCTCCGGCGCGCCGGGGGCCGTCAGACGCCGGTTCACGTCGGCCAGCCGCCGCTCAAGGTCCTTGTCACGAAGAATTTTGACGATGCCGTCGCGCGTGGGCGAGCCTTGCGCCAGCGCCGCCGCGTCGGCGATGGGGCGGCTGTCGGCCAGGATTTCCGAGACCAGGCTTTGCCAGCGCGCGTTCTCCGGTTGCGAGAGCCACGCCGCCGCGCCGGGCCATTCGCGGCCCAACCGCAAACGCCGGGCCACTATCTCGCGCGCGTCGGGAGTGGGCAGCCACGACACGTCCAGATGCGCGGCCACCCATTCGACCTGGTCGTCGTTTTCCAGCAGCACACGCAGCAACCACCATTCGTGCTGCGTCAACCGCGTTGCCGATTGATCGGACTCGTCGGGCGTGTCGGACTCTTCGCCTTCGGCGGCGGCGAGAGCGCCTTTGCCTTTTTTAAATTCCTGCCGCACCGCTTCCGCCGCCACGCCCAGGCGGAGGGCGGTTTTTTGCGCGTGGGTGTCCCGCAGCACTTCGCTGCCCGCCTTGTGCAGCGCCTCCGCCATGTTTTGCACGATGGCGCGCCGGCCGCGGTCGGTCGCCGCGTCGTGCAGCGCGCAAAGGCGGTCCAGGTAATAATCAAAAAAGCCGCGCGCGTTTTCGATCAATTGCGCGAAGGCGGCCCCGCCGAATTCCTTGATGAAACTGTCCGGGTCGTGCGGCGCGGGCACCGCCGCCACCCGGATGGCCAGGCCCGAAGCCAGCAGGCTGTCCAACGAACGGACGGCCGCGCTCTGGCCGGCGTTGTCGGAATCGAAGCACAGCACCACTTCGTCCACGTAACGCTTGAGGATGCGCACGTGGTCGGAGGTCAGGGCCGTGCCCTGAGGGGCGACGATATTCTTGACGCCCGACATGAAACAGGCGATGAGGTCAAGCTGGCCTTCGCAGATGACCGCCTGATGCGTGTCCAGCAGCGCCCGTTTCGATTTGTCCAGCCCGAACATGATTTTGCCCTTGGTGAAAATGGGCGTTTCGGGCGAGTTGACGTATTTGGCCGTCTTTTCGTCGCCCGTCAAGATGCGTCCGCTGAAGGCCGCCACCCGGCCCTGCTCGTCGCAGATGGGGAAGATGAGCCGTCCGCGGAAACGGTCGTAATAATGATCGGCGCCTTCTTTGCGCAGGATCAAGCCGGCCTGTTCGATGAGCGGCAAATCGTAGTGCTTGCTTTTGGCCCAATTGACCGTGTCATCCCAGGCCTCCGGCGCGCAGCCCAGGCGGAACAGTTGCACCGCCTCGGGCGAGACGCCGCGCCGCGCCAGGTAATCGCGCGCCAATTGGCCGGCCTCCCCCGCCGCCAGAGCCGCCTGCCAGCGTTGGGTGATCTGCTCGTGAATCTGGAACAGTTGATCCTTGAGATGCCGCGTGTCCGCGCCGCCGGGCTGACGCTCCGTCTCAAGGGGGATGCGCGCCCGCTCCGCCAGACGCCGCACCGCGTCGGGAAAATCAATGTTCTCGTACTCCTTGACGAACGTGAAGACATCCCCGCCCTTGTGGCAGCCGAAGCAATGAAAAATCTGCTTGTGCGGATTGACGTTGAAACTGGGCGTTTTTTCCCGGTGGAACGGGCAAAGGGCGACAAAGTTGGCCCCGTTCTTCTTCAACGGAATATAGCCGCCAATGACATCCACAATATCGCTCGCCGCCCGGATTTGTTCGAGCGTGGCCGGAGAAAAAAAGCCGCCCATACAGGGAAAGAGTCCTATTTCTTGCCCGGCGGGGCGAGGATTTCGTCAATGGCCTGATTGCGTTTCTGGGCGATGGTCGCCTTTTTTGGGGCCGCGCCGCCATTGACCGTGGCAATCAGAACCGTCCTGAGATTGGATTCGACGAAATTGCCAGTAAACGAATTGAACAGAATGTCCTGCTGCACTTCGCCGTAAGTGGGGAAGCGGATATCGGAGAAATTCTCCTTCTGCGCCTTCTCCGTTTGAGCCCTTTCAGTGGAGGAGACGACGTGGGAATTCATCAGGGCCATGGCGAAGAGCAACATGCAGGCAAAACGCGCGATGCCCGCCATCATGCCAAGGTAAAACTCCCCGCGGCCAAAGGGGTCCTTTTCCACCAGTTTTGCGCCCATCATCTGTTTGAGCCACAGATAGAGCAGGTGAACGCCGGCGGCGATGAGCAGGTAAGCCGTGACACAAGACCAAAGCGTGCTGAACAGGGTATATTGGCGCACCAGGGAACTGAACGGCCAGTACAGCAGCCCGCCCGCCGCGACGATGCCCAGCCACTGAATCAGCGGCAGCAGTTCCTGGGACATCCCTCTTTTGCGTCCCCGGAACAATCCCAGCACCAGCCAGACGGCGGCGACAATATCAAAATAGTTGAATTTCGCTTTGGCCCAAACAGGCGGCAAGGCAGCCAAATGCATCATAAATGAAAACCTAGCATAATCCCTGCCGTTGGCGAGATGTTTTTCGTCGGCGAGAGGGGGAGGGGTTGATGGGCAACCTGGGCAACTTGGGACTTGCCAGGCTGGCGGGAGCCGCTAAGATGGCCGAAAGAGCGCGGGTGTGGTTCAATGGTAGAATGCGGGCTTCCCAAGCCTGAGACGAGGGTTCGATTCCCTTCACCCGCTCCAAGTATTACAAGGGGTTTCTCACATTTTGCATCAGTTTTGCATCAGGCCGGCGCTTCCCGCTGCCTGACATGCTCCAGGCCGGTTGTCTTTTCCCAGCCCTGCCTTGTCTTTCCCGCACACGCGCACTTGGACAATTTTTCCAAGGAAAAATCACCCGTGTTGGTTGCGCCGACACCAAACCCCGGTAAAACTACCTATGGAGATTGGT
>Ga0224555_1003391_pt1 | contig 16367 bp, 11 predicted proteins | sample 714S23034metaG_FD_180687 | JGI IMG/M metagenome (GOLD analysis project Ga0224555, IMG submission 180687) | Peat soil microbial communities from Stordalen Mire, Sweden - 717 S2 30-34 | ecosystem: Environmental > Terrestrial > Soil > Wetlands > Peat | place: Sweden: Norrbotten County, Stordalen...
AGGGCGATGAGGCGTGGGCTGGCGAAGGATTGCGTGCGCAGCAGGGCGAGGCCTTCGGAGAAGATGCGCATCTGGCCGGCGATTTTGGGTCCGTTGAGGATGGGAAGCACACGGCTGCGAGCGCGCATTGCGATCGCGGTGTGGAGCAGGAAGGCGGCGGCCAGGTTGGGAAACAAGGCAGACCAGGCCGCGTAGTGGAGGAAACCGGCGAGCAGCAGAGCGATGAGTGCGGTGGTCGTCAGGATGAGACTGATGCGAATTGCGGGGTGGAAGGCAGGGTTGTCGGCGTCGAGCCAGGTGTCGAGCACGGTGGCCGAGACCTGCTCGAAGCGGGAGGTTCCGAGGAGAGCGATCTCCTCGCGCAGAGCGAGGTTGGGGGTGAGTTCGCGGACGGCGTGCTGGCGTGCGCAGGCCTCCGAGTGGGAGGCGGGGTTGAGCAGAAGGCGGGCCAGTCCTTGCTGGCCGATGCCGGTGCGAACGGTAGACAGCATGGCGAAGAGCGAATTGGCACCGAGGATGTCGAGGCCGCGTTCGTAGAGATGGCCAGGGCTGCGGAACTCGTCGCCGGTAAGGCCGGACTGCGGCTCGGAGCCGTTGGCACGGACGAGATTGCGTTCGTGAAAGACGAGCAGGCGACCGATGCGGGTGAGGCGCGTCGCGATGCGGAGGTAGACGGGAATGAGGGCGGCGAATAAGGAGATGGGGACGAGAACGTGCCACCAGGGGGCAGTCTCGTGAAGCGCATGTAGCGCGACATTCCACGCGGCCACGACGCATAGCAGAAGCGCGAGCCGGAGCCAGTTGCGCTGCGACTGGACGGTGCGCTGCTCCGCGCCCAGTGCAGTCTGACGCGCGCGGTAGTGAGCCTGGGCAGCTCCGTTCTCCGAAAGGTGGACCATCGCCGGTGAGTCCAGAGTACCAAGGTTGTGCGAGTGCGGTGGCCGCTGAGAATGGTAAGATAGAGCAGTGCCGGGTCCTACGCGACGTAATCCCGCCAACCCCGCCAGGTCCGGAAGGAAGCAACGGTAACGGGTCGTTACGGGCGCAGTAGGTAGCCCGGTACTTTTTAATGCAGTTGTGAGTTGTGAGTTGTGAGTTGTGAGTTGCTAGTTGCTAGTTGAGGACTGAGGTTGGCTGATCTGCAGTGCCCCACTTAGATAATTTGAGACGTGTTGCGCGAGAGCCCTTGGCGTCGATGAGGATGCCGGAAGGGGTTGTTCGACGCGTGACACCGGACGGGTGCGTACTTGTTCTTCGGGCGCGGGTCGGAGAGAATGATTGCCGGGCCATACGGCAAGCGGATTGGCAAGGAAGCGATTCTTTGAGAGTGTCCGGTTGGAGTCGCGCGAGCGGCAGTGAGGTGAGAGTTTGAGTTTGACGTTGAAGCCGCAACATCCTGTGCGGGCGAAGATCAGTTCAGTGGGATGCTACGTTCCACCGCGATTATTGACAAATGCCGATCTCGAGAAAATGGTCGCGACCAGCGACCAGTGGATCATGGAGCGGACCGGAATCCGCGAACGGCACATTGTGGACCCTGGAGTCGCCACCAGCGACCTGGCCGCGGAGGCGGCGCGGCGGTGCCTGGAGAAGCGCGGGATTGCGCCGACCGATGTGGAGGTGATCATCGTGGCCACGGTGACGCCGGACATGATGTTTCCGGCGACAGCGTGCCTGGTCCAGAACAAGATTGGCGCGAAGGGTGCGTGGGGATTCGACCTTTCGGCGGCGTGCTCGGGGTTTCCCTATGCGCTGCAGATGGGCGCGAAGCTGATTGAGAGCGGTGCGCAGAAAAAGGTGATGGTGATTGGAGCGGATGTGATGAGCTCGATCATCGACTACAAGGACCGCGCGACCTGCGTGATCTTTGGCGATGGCGCGGGCGCGGTGCTGCTGGAGCCGTGTGCCGAGGGCGAGATCGGAATGATCGACTACCTGCATGAGATCGACGGCTCGGGAGCCGTGTCCTTGAATATGCCGGGAGGCGGCAGCCTGCATCCACCGACGGCGGAGACGGTGGCCAAGAATATGCACGTCGTGCATCAGGACGGCCACGCGGTTTACAAATTCGCGGTGCGCAAGATGGCCGAGGCATCGGAGACCGTGCTGGCGCGGAATGGAGTGACCGGCAAGGACCTTTCTTTGTTCATTCCGCACCAGGCGAATAAGCGGATCATTCTATCCACGGCGGAGCGGCTGGGATTGCCGCTGGAGCGAGTGGTAATCAACATCGACCGCTTCGGCAACACCACGGCGGCGACGATTCCGATAGCGATGCAGACGGCGCTGGAGGAGAACCGGCTGAAGAAGGGCGACCTGGTGCTGCTGGTGAGCGTGGGCGCGGGCTTTACGGTGGGAGCTACGCTGCTGCAGTGGGAGATGTAGAGGGCAGTTGTCAGTTGCTAGTTGTCAGTTGCCAGTATCCTGTCTCTGAAGTTCATTGCATACGTCGAGGTTCCTAACCGCAGGTCCTTCGACTGCGATTGGCGCAGAATGCGCGCCAATCTCCGCTCAGGATGACACTTCATTTCTTGTAGCTAACTTTCGAGACCCCGCATTAGTAAAGACAAAGGCAAGAGCTTGCGGGTCAGGCTTGGGCGGGTGCGCCTGAATCCGGCTGATGCGCGCGAACCGAGCGCGAGGTCTTGTAGAGCTTCCAGAAAGCGATGCCGACGCTGATCAGGATGACACTCCAGATCGCGATGAGAATTTCCGTTCCGTATTTGCGGCTGAATATGTTCCAGATGCGCAGCACGTGCGGACCATAGTAGACGCCGATCCAGGCGGCCAGGGAGTGGCGCAGGAAGCGGCTGACGGTAAAGGTGATGAGAAACTTTTCGCGCGCCATCTTGAGCGCGCCGGCGGCGAGCACGAAGGGTGAGAGCGGCATCGGCGGAGGCAGGACGGCGGGCAGCGCGACGGAGAGGACGGCGTGGGTCTGCATCCATCTGCATACGGGCTTGAAGATATTGGCGGGAACGTGTTTTTCCAGGAAGCTGAGACCGCCGGCGTGCCCCACCTGGTAGCTGAAGAATCCGCCGAGGAAAGAGCCAAGTGTCGCGGCGCCAATCAGCAGGAAAAGGTTGGAGTGCTGGGCGGCTAGCACTACGATCATAATGTCGGTGATGCCCGGAATGGGTAGCGGGACGAAGGACGAGTCGACAATGGAGACCAGCAGCACGCCGACGATGCCGAAGGAGAGCAGCAGGTGGACGAGCGGGTTGCCGTGACGGGTTGCGGCGGGGGTCGCGGCCGCGAGGACCGCGAGCAAGGGGCGAAGGGAGGTCATCGTGGCTGTGGCCTGGAGAGTCATCAGAAGAATAGACGCGCGGGTAACGGTGGAAGTCGCGGGTAGTTCGGGTCTCGAGTGGAGTTTACAGGAAACGAAGGTTGGGGAGGGGCGGCAGAATTTCGGCTTCAAAAGCATAGCGGCGGAAGAGCCGGATCGTGTCAATGCAGGCCGGCGACAGCGTGTAATGAATGTTGCTGCTGAGATAGTGGCGAATGGTGGCGGGTGGGACTGCAATGCGCGGCGTCCACTCTTCCACCAGCTGTTCGATGTGCTTGAGGCCGCGGTCGCGGGATTGCTGGAGGTCTGCGATCAGCCGAGGCGGTTCGACCGCCGCGGCAGCCAGCGCCTCCGGGCGGACGGCCCAAACGGCGGCCACCCAGGGCAGGCCGGTGCGGGACCGCCATTGGTGGGCCATGTCCAGCCAAAGGCATGGCCCGGCCACGGCTTCGATGGGTTCGCGGTTCTCGAGCGCCAGCAGCGCGGGGTCGCCGATCAGCAGCGCGGCATCGGCCTGGGTGAGCATGGCAAAAGGATCGGCTGCGGCAGGGACGAACTCCGGATCATTGCCGATGAATCCGCGGAAGAGGAGCTGTGCGTATGCGAGTGAACTGCGCGAGGCCGTATCGGCGGCGACCGTGCGAACCTGAGCGAGGGCCCGGTCGATGTCGGAAGAACTTCCCACGTCAGACGAGGTGCGTCTGACGTGGGGCACCCGGTTCATCTTCACGATGAGTTGAATGGAGCGGACGCGGTCCAGCGAGGCGATGGTGCAGCCGGGGACGATGGCCAGCGATGGCGTGAGCGATGCAATGGGGATGAGTCCGAGGTCGGCGCGGCCGGCGAGGAGATCGTCCGCGCATAACGAGGGCTGGGTGTTGTGGATCCGGTAGCGTTGGGCGAGCTCGGTGCTGCAGGGGAGGTGTTCGAAGTCCCACATCAGAGGCGCGGGGTTGAGGAAGCCAATGGCGGCGACACGGAGGCGATTTGATGTGTGCAGGCCCAAGACTCCAGTTTAGAGCGGGACGGGCGGCGAATGTGAAATCGGTAGGCATTGGGGAGCCCACCGGCTACAATTGTTTCGCAACTCAAGGGATGCGAACCCTCTATGACGAATCGAAGATGTGCGCTTTTCATCGCTTTTGCATTACTCGCTTCTCCCGCTCTTTGGGGTCAGGCGACGGTGTCTTCCATCGGCAAACAACTCGACGGCCTGCGCGCCGTTCCCGATCCACAGCGGCCGGCCGCGACGACTAAAATTGCCAACGACATTCGCACCCTGCCGCCGGGACTTCCGAAGCTGAAGCTCGCCGATAGCTTGACTCACCTGGCGACCGAGGGGGACCCCGGGCAGGAGACGCTACAGGCGGTGGCCAATACGCTGGCGCAGGCATTGAAAGAAACTCCTCAGCCGCCCTTGAAAGATGGCCGGCCAGCCATGCCGTATACCGACCTTGCCAAGCTGGCACGCTACGAGGGGATTACAACGGACTTCAAGGATCCAATGCTGAGCAAAGCCGACGATATTCTCGTGGCCAACGACGCGGACGTGGCGAAGGCCAATTTTACGTTGAAGGACCTGAACGGGAAGAAGGTTACGCTTTCTGCGCTACGCGGCAAGATTGTGCTGGTCAACTTCTGGGCGACGTGGTGCCAACCCTGCCGCAAGGAGATGCAGGATCTCGATCTGATTTATACCCACTATCAGCAGCAAGGTTTGGTGGTTCTGTCGATTACGGACGAGAATCCGTTCCAGGTAAATGCCTATCTTTCTCCGCTGGGATATCATCCCCCAGTGCTGACCGACGACGGAGGCAAAGTGGCCAAACAGTTTCACGTCGACGGGCTGCCGAGGACATTTGTCTTCGATCGAGACGGGAAGCTGGTTGCGGAGGCCATCGATATGCGCACGCAGCGGCAATTCTTCGCGATGCTGGCGAAGGCCGGCTTGCAGCCGTTAGGAAGCAAGTGAGTGCGGAGCAGTACGACCAGCGTGACGGAGACAGATGACGACGAGCAGCGACGCAGAGCAGCAAGCGCTGGAGACCAAAGAGAAAGCAAGGCTTGGGTGGATGGCCCTGGCGCTGACGCCGGCAATGGGGCCAACGCGGATCGGCAAGGCGATGGCGCGGCTCGGCGCGGCGGAGCGAGTGTTCGAAGCGTCGTTGACGGAGCTGGAGGGTGCGGGTTTGCCCGCGCAGGCGGCGCAGTTCGTCTTCGAGGGGCGCGCGTTCATCGCGGCGGAGGACGAGGCGAAGCGGGTCGCGGAGGCGGGCGGCTTCCTGCTGACTCGCGAAGACGAGGCCTATCCCGAGCGGCTGCTGGAGATCTACGATCCGCCCGCGGTGCTGTGGATTCGCGGCGATGCGACCGTGCTGGCGCGGCCCGGAATCGCGGTGGTTGGAACGCGGCAGCCATCGCCGTATGGATTGGGCATGGCGGAGATGCTATCGCGCGATCTGGCGAATCGGCGGCTGACGATCCTGAGCGGGATGGCGCGCGGCGTGGATTCGGCGGCGCACAAGGGCGCGCTCGACGCGGGGGGAAAGACCGTTGCGGTGTGGGGGACAGGCATCGACGTGGTGTATCCCAAGGAGAACAAGCGGCTGGCGGAGAGGATTGTGGAGTCGGGCGGGACGATTGTGAGCGAGTATCCGCTGGGCACGTTCCCGGCGCCGCAGAACTTTCCCATTCGCAACCGGATTCTGAGCGGGATGAGCGTCGGCGTCCTGGTGGTCGAGGCAGGCGAGTATTCAGGCACGCGCATCACCGCGCGCTGCGCCATGGAGCAAAATCGCGACGTGTATGCCGTGCCGGGCAACGTGACCAGCAAGAACGCCTGGGGGCCTAACACGCTGATCAAGCAGGGCGCAAAGCTGACAGCCACCTGGGAGGATGTGTGGGAGGACCTGCCCTCGGACGTGAAGCACACGCTGGAAAACGAGATGCAGGCCGCGGGGCAGATTGAATCCCAGCAGGGCGGGGCTGCATCTCTATTTAACGACCACGAGGACGCGCCGCTGCCGGAGTACGAACGCCTGGTGCTCGAATGCCTGCGGCGCGATGAGTCGATGCAGCTGGATGAATTGATTGAGGGGCTGGAGACGCGGTTGGGTTCGGCGGAGATATTTACCGCGCTATTCGAACTGGAGTTGCGCGGCCGTGTGAAGCAGTTTCCGGGCAAGAACTACGTGCGCTGCTTCTGATAACGAATGGGTGGCCGGCAATAATCTTTCTTTGGGTATCGAGCTGTGAGCTGATGAGCGACGAGCTATGAGGCTTGAAACGCGGAGCCGCTTCAACAACTTGAGAGAATGGAATCAGCTGTCAGCGATCGGCTTTCGGCGGTCGGCGAATGGGTGGCAAATGTCCTCCTCTCGGTGAAACGGAATTGAAGAAAAGCAGTCTATGGGTGTAGATTCTCGACTGACCCCGAAGTTTTCCTGGGGACGGTGGGTTCGCATCTTTGGCGGTTCCGTGTTAGGTTCGCATTGGAAAGATGCGGAAGCATGGTCTATTGCAATCGCAGTTTGTTTTATAGATAAAGGGAGCAAATGGCAAAGTCACTGGTGATCGTGGAATCGCCCGCGAAGGCGAAGACGATCAATAAGTATTTGGGAAACGATTACGTGGTGGAGGCCTCGATTGGCCACATCATGGATCTGCCGAAGAACGACATTGGCGTGGAGCTTGTGAACCGGACGTTTGAGCCGACGCTGATTGTGTCTCCGGGCAAAGAGAAGGTTGTGGCGCACCTGAGGAAGCTGGCGGCGAAGGCGGACTACGTGTATCTCGCGCCGGACCCGGACCGCGAAGGCGAGGCGATTGCCGCGCACCTGGCGATGCAGCTTGAGCCGGTGATGAAGGACAAGTCGAAGCTGCGGCGAGTGACCTTCAACGAGATTACGCAGAAGGCCGTGAAGAACGCGTTCGAACATGCGCGCGATTTGGATGAAAACCTGGTGGACGCGCAGCAGACGAGGCGTGTGCTGGACCGGCTGGTGGGATACCAGGTTTCGCCGCTGTTGTGGGACAAGGTTCGACGCGGCTTGAGCGCTGGTCGAGTGCAGACGGTGGCGCTGCGGCTGATTGTGGAGCGCGAGCAGGAGATCAACGAGTTTCAGCCGGTCGAGTATTGGACCGTCGACGCCGAACTGGATGCGGGCGGCGGGCGGCCTGCGTTTGCGGCGCGGCTGGTGGGCGTGAGCGGCCAGCCGCTGCGCGTTGCCAACGGAACCGACAAGGATGGCAAGGAGCAGTTTCTGACGAATGCGCTGCCGGATAAGGAGGCGACCGACGAAGTTGTAGCGCAACTTGAGAAGGCGAAGTGGCGTGTGCGTTCCGTGGAGAAGAAAGAGCGCAGGCGCAATCCTTCAGCTCCCTACACGACAAGCAAACTGCAGCAGGATGCATCGAGCCGGCTGGGCTTCAACGTGCGGCGCACGATGGGCGTGGCGCAGCGTTTATACGAAGGCGTGGAGATCGGCAATGAAGGCACGGTCGGTCTGATTACCTACATGAGGACCGACTCGATCCGCGTCAATCCGGATGCAATCCTCGAAGCGCGGGAGTACATCGCGAAGCTGGGGCCGGGATATCTGCCCGAGAAGGCGAATGAGTTCAAGGGCAAGAAGGATGCGCAGGACGCGCACGAAGCGATTCGGCCGACGAACGTCAGCTTCACGCCGGAGTCGATACGCCGGTATTTGAGCGAGGAACAGTTCCGGATGTACCGGATGATCTGGCAGCGGTTCGTTTCCAGCCAGATGACCCAGGCAGTGTTCGACCAGACGACGGTGGACATCGAGGCGAAGGCGGACCACGCATATGACTTCCGGGTGACCGGGAGCGTGCTAAAGTTCGACGGCTTTCTGAAGTTTGAGGAAGAGGACAAGCGAGAGCGCGAAGCGGCGAAGAAGCAGGCTTCCCAGGCGGAACAGGCGCAGGCGAAGCGGTTGGCGGGAACCGGGGGCGAAGTTCCTACCGGGGAAGGCGACGAGGACGATTCAGAGCGCCGGCTGCCGGAGCTGGCAGACGGTGAGGCACTGCGCCTGGTGACGCTCGATCCGGAACAGAAGTTCACGCAGCCGCCGCCGCGTTACAACGAGGCTAGCCTGGTGAAAGTGCTGGAAGAGCGGGGCATCGGGCGGCCTTCCACTTATGCGTCCATCATCAATACAATCCAGGACCGCGATTATGTGAAGAAGATTCAGGCCAGGTTCGTGCCCACCGAGATTGGGACCGTGGTAACCAAGCTGCTGGTCAAGAATTTTCCGTACATCTTCGACACCGCGTATACGGCAAAGCTGGAGAGCGAGCTGGATGCGGTCGAAGAGGGAGAAGAGCGCTGGACCGATTTGCTCAACGGCTTCTACGACCACTTTGAGGAAGAGCTAGCGGTCGCGGCCGAGCACATGGAAGACATCAAGCGCATGGAGCAGCCGACCAAGGAGATCTGCGACAAGTGCGGAAGCCCGCTGCTGCTGAAGTGGGGCAAGTTCGGCAGCTTCTACTCGTGCTCAAACTTCACCAAGAAGAAGCCGGTGACGGTTGCGATGGGACCGTGGAAGAAGGACCCCAAGGCGGTGCTGAAAAAGGTCACGAAGGCCCTGCATTTTCCGATGACGGTGCGGGTTACGGAAGGGGACGCGAGCACGTTCTCGAAGGAGGTCGCGGAGGCTAAGGATCTGGCGGCAGCGATCGCGGAGGCGGTGGAGGACTCGGCCGGAAAAGGGCGCAAGGTGACGGTGGAGCAGGTAAGCTGCGACTTCACCAAGGAGAACTTCGCGGCCAAGCCGGACCTGAGCGCGCCGGGCGCAGACGACGTTCCGGAGAAGGAGTTCTGCGACAACTGCGGCAAGGAGATGGTGCTGAAAAATGGGCCGTGGGGTCCGTTTATGAGCTGCCCGGACTACTCGGCCGACCCGCCGTGCCGGACCATCCGCAAGCTGACCCAGAAGGTGCAGCAGAAGCCGCCGGTGCAACTGGACGAGGCATGCCCGAAGTGCGGCAAGCCGCTGTTGCAGCGCGACGGGCAATATGGCGAGTTCATCGCGTGCAGCGGCTATCCCAAGTGCAAGTACGTTAAGCAGGAGCTGCTGGAGGTGAAGTGCCCGAAGGACGGCGGAGACATCGCGGTGCGCAAGACCCGGCGCGGCGACACGTTTTATGGGTGCGTGAACTATCCCAAATGCGATTTTGCCAGCAACCTGAAACTGATCAACCAGGTGTGTCCAAAATGCGACAGCGCATATCTGCTGGAATTGGCGAACGCGAAGGGGACCTTCCTGGTGTGCCCCAATAACCGTGAGGAGTTGCCCAAACGCAGGAAGCGGAAGGGCGCGCCGGAGGAAGCGGCGCCGGCAACTCCGGACTGCAGCTATAAAAAAAAAGTAGGGCCGCCGAAGTCGGTGGAGGTGCCGGTGCTGACGCTGCCTGATGCGGAGAAGACGCGTCCAGTAGTCGAGAGCGTGGCTTGAAGAGGGTGATGAAAAGGTCGGAATGGCGACGCGGAGAGCAAGCCCGGGGCTAAAGCCCGCCTATTTATGTGCAACTTACCGCTTGAGACCCGAGGCTAAAGCCTCGGGCTACCAGCCCGCTGCTACTCCGGAAAACGCATGGAGCAGGGTTTTTCAGCAGCCTCTGAAGACCCGCAATCGCCGATCGGATCGCCAGCCGAAGGGATGACCCGTTCGGGGACTTTTGTTTTTGCCCCATTTCTGTTACAAAGAGAGGTGGACGAGTTGGGCCGAGTGGCCCGACCGCCTATGGGGTTTTCCCGGATGGCGTCGGCAACTTATTGAAAATAATGCAGGATAGACTTATGGCTAAGGCAGTGTGGAACGGTCAGACCCTCGCCGAAAGCGAGACCTACGAGACAGTCGAGGGAAGTATTTACTTTCCGGATGAGTCGGTAAAGCGGGAATTCTTCAAGGCGAGTTCAACCACTTCGAACTGTACCTGGAAGGGCCAGGCGCGCTACTACACCCTGGTGGTGGATGGCCAGGAGAACCCCGACGCGGCGTGGTATTACCCTGATCCCAAGCCGGCTGCGCGGGCCGTCAAGCACCATGTGGCATTCTGGCGCGGCGTGGAGATTACCACCTAGCTGGACGTAGTCAACCCACTGATTCCATTGGTGCCGCGGCGCAAGCGGGCGGCGTCGTCAGTATGCCTGCGCGCGTTCGATGGGCAAACGAACCTGGAAGCAGGTGGAGTCGGGTTTCGAATCGACCGTGACGAAGCCGTTGTGTTTGTTGACGATGCGGGTGACGGAGTCGAGGCCGAGGCCGAGGCCCTGACCGGGCGGTTTGGTGGTGTAAAACGGCTCGAAGATGCGGGTGACAACCTCGGGCGGGATCCCTGGGCCATCGTTCCAAACCTCGACTGTCACCATCTCGCCGAGTTGGCTGGTCTTCAGGCGCAGGGTGCCGCGGGGAAAGCCGTCTTCGCTGGACACGGGCGTCAAACTCATGGCGTCGAGCGCGTTTTGGATCAGCTCGGTCCAGACCTGGTTGAGCTCGCTGCCATAGGCGCTGATGAGGGGCAAATCGGGGTCATACTGGCGCTCGACCAGGACGCGATCGAGGCGTGAGTTGAACATGGTGAGGGTGGTATCGAGAGACTGGGCAAGGTCAATCTCCTGGATGGGCGCCTGGTCCATGTAGGAGTAGTCCTTGATCGCGGAGATGAGGTCGAAGATGCGCACCGTGGAGTTGAGGACGGTCTCGGCCATGCGTTCGACACGGAGCGAACTGGCGAAGGCGGCGGCGGAGACGGCTAGCGCCTGGGGCGATACGATGGCCGCGAGTTCGTCGATGTTAGCGAGCGTCATGGGTGACTCGGCGATGACGGCAGCGACGCTCCAGGGCTCGGGAACGCCATGGGCTTCCAGCCAGGCGCGGAAGATGTCCTCGCGGTCGCTGAGATCGAGGGGGTTGTCGGGCAGGATGGCGCGGCTGGTGTAGCCGGCCATCTTTTCGCGGGTTCGCCGGGCCCAGTCCTGATACTGCTGGTATTGTCCGGCCTCGGCCAGGGCTGCGCCGAGCTGCTGCTTCTGGTCGCCGAACTGGCGGAGTTCGCCGAAGAGACTGGCGGCGGAGCGCTGGGCCGCGGAGGCAGGGTTGTTGAGTTCGTGGGCGAGGTTGGCCGCGAGTTTGCCGAGCGCGGTCAGCTTTTCCGCCTGCATCTCCATGCGGGTAACCTCGCGCACGCGATTGAGCAGGACCGAGACGCAGCGTTGTGCCATGGAAGGGATGGCAGCCAGCATCTCCGGGAAACTCTGCTTGGGGATGTCGAGCGACCAGGCATTGCCAACGCTGTAGCCGTTGCCGCCGTAGCCTTTCATCCGGGAGAACGGCAGCAAGCCGGAGAGCTGGCCGACGCGCGCGATGAACAGCGAGAGGCTGCCACTCTGGCTGCGGCGCACATGAATCTCTCCGGCGAGCAGGATGTTCATGCCGAACGGCGGATCGCCTTCGCGAAAGACCATCACGCCGGGCCCGACTTTGCGCTCAACGCCGTTGCGAGCGAGCCAAAGGTAGTCCTGCTCGGAGAGACCGTCGAGACCTTCGACTTTGCGCAGCGCGGCTACGATATCCGCGGGCGGAGTGGGCCCCGCCAGGACGAAGGAACCGATCTGCGGCTCGACTGCCGGTGGGGTCTGCATAGGTTTTAGATGCGCCAAAACTCCGGACCAGGCTCAGGAATTTGCGTTCCAGTCCAGTGTAGGGTGTCGAGCGCTTCGGCGTCTATCGGGCAGGGCTAGGAAATCTCTGAACAAGTATTCGGCATTCCCTCAGGGGCTAAAGCCCCACTAGTTTTGTGGCGCTTACGGACGGGCTGAAGCCCGTCCCTTTCAATGCTCGAACTTGTTCAGAGCTTCCCTAGGCCTTCTGCACCGCTCCGTCGACGACCTTGACCGGGTCGAGGAAGGGCATGGCGGCGCGCAGGCCGGCGCCGACGACCTCGATCGGGTGCGCGGCTTCTTCCTTGCGGATGCGGGTGAATTCATGGCGCCCGGTTTCGTTTTCTGCGATGAACTTCTTCGCGAAGGAGCCGTCCTGGATCTCGTCGAGCAGCTTGCGCATGGCCTGCTTCACCTCCGGGGTGACGATGCGCGGACCGGCGACGTAGTCGCCCCATTCGGCAGTGTCGGAGATGGAGTGGCGCATGTAGGCTAGGCCGCCGCGATACATGAGGTCGACGATGAGCTTGAGCTCGTGGAGACACTCGAAGTAGGCGAGTTCGGGCTGGTAGCCGGCCGCGACCAGGGTCTCAAAGCCGGCCTTGACCAGCGCGGAGGTACCGCCGCAGAGGACCGCCTGCTCTCCGAAGAGGTCGGTTTCAGTCTCCTCGGTGAAGGTGGTCTGGAGGACTCCGGCGCGGGTGGCGCCAATGCCCTTGGCGTAGCTGAGGGCCTGGGCGAGCGCGTGGCCGGAAGCATCCTGCTCGACCGCGACGAGAGCAGGCGTGCCGCCGCCCTCGACGAAGATTTCGCGCACGCGGTGGCCGGGAGCCTTGGGCGCAACCATCGAGACATCGACGAAGGCGGGCGGCTGAATGGTGCGAAAGCGGATGTTGAAGCCATGGGCGAACATCAGCGTTTTGCCGGGCGCAAGATTAGGCTCGATCTCGGCGTGGTAGACCTTCGCGGCGGTCTGGTCGGGGGTGAGGTTCATTATGACGTCGGCCCACTTGCTGACTTCGGCGACGGTGCCGACCACAAGGCCGGCCTTGCGGGCGCGGTCGACGTTGGCGGAGTCGGGGCGGAGGCCGACGCGCACGTCGACGCCGGAGTCCTTGAGGTTGAGCGCGTGGGCGTGGCCCTGGGAGCCGTAGCCGATGATGGCGACTTTCTTCGCCTGGATGAGAGAGAGGTCAGCGTCTGCGTCGTGGTAGGTCTTTGCCATGATTGTTCGTTTGTCCTTTAGTAGTAATGGTAGCTGAGATGAAGGCTTAACACCGATTTGCACCGATGACACCGATTCAAGACGAAAGGCTCACCACGGATTTCACGGATGGACACGGATAAGACCAAACCTCGAAAGGGAAGAAACTAAAGACCTGCTTGATCCGTTCTTATCCGTGAAATCCGTGGTGGTTTTTTGTCTTACTCCTCTTCTTCGTGGACGTTGGGGAATTCGTTGGGGATGATTTCGGCTTTGGAGAGGATGGGCGGTGGGGCGATTTTGGCGGGCTTGGCGGTGGCATCGCCGTTGGCCGTGCCCAGGGCCTTGAGGACGCGGCTGGTGTGCTTGCCGCGGCGCATGGCCATTCGGCCGGTGCGGGAGACCTCGAGGATGGTGTAGCCGGACTCGCGCAGGACCTGGATGAGGCCTTCGATTTTGCTGGAAGAGGCGGTCATCTCCAGCATGATGGACTCGGTGGCAAGATCGACGACGCGGGCGCGGAAGACGTCGGCGAGCTCGAAGATATGGGAGCGGGAGTGGAGGCCGTTGGGCTCGTTAGGCCCGGCGGCGACCTTGATGAGGCAGAGCTCGCGGATGACCGCCTCAGTACGCGAGACCTCGTCGACGTCGACGGTGATTTCGAGTTTGTAGAGGCTGGCGCGGATGCGGTGCGCGGAGGTTTCGGGCGCCTCGCAGACGATGGTCATGCGCGAGGTGTCGGCGCGTTCGGATTCGCCGACGGTGAGCGAGACGATGTTGATGTTGAGGCGGCGGAAGAGCGAGGCGACGCGGGTGAGGACGCCGGGTTTGTCTTGAACGAGGGCTACGAAGGTGTGGAGCATAGGAGTTCTCGGTTCTCAGTGATCAGTTGTCAGTTGATGGTGCGTTAAGTTGAGGATGCGAGGAAAGGCCATGCTACTGCACCTCGGCGATGAGGGAGGCGTAGGGGGGGAGGGTGAGGTTGACGGTCGTGGGCGGCTGGGCGCAGTCCTTGCAGGCGAAGGCGGCCAGGTCGTCGGAGGCGAGGAGAAGCTTGAGGCCGTGGGCGGCGATGCCGGCGGCGGTGAGGTCGAGGTGAACGGTTTGGGGTTGAGCCGTGAAGTTGAGGGAGACGAGGATGGGGTGGGCTCCGGCGGGCGCGGTGCGGACGTAGCTAAGAACGGCGGGGTTCCGGTCGTCGAGCATGGCGATGCCGCCGTCGTGGAACGTGGGGTTGGCGCGGCGGAGGTCGATGAGGGTTCGGTTCCAGCTGAGGAGCGAGTTGGGGTCGGCGGTCTCGGTGGCGACGTTGACGGCGGGGTAGTCGGCGCCGATGGGGAGCCAGGTGTGCGGGTTGGTGCTGAAGCCGGCGGCAGGCGGGTCGGCGGTCCACTGCATGGGAGTGCGTTCGCCGTCGCGGCCCTTCTCTTTGGGCCAGCCGGTGATGCCGATGGGGTCGCGAACGTCTTCGCGCCGGGTCGGGGTGTGGGTCGTCATGCCGATTTCGGCGCCGTAGTAGGTGAGGGCGGTGGAGCGTGTGGTGTAGAGGATGGCGGCGACGATGCGGGCAATGCGGGCCTTGTTCTCGGGCGTGGCGCCGCCGCCAAAGCGGTCCCAACTGCGTGGGTTGTCGTGATTGTCTAAGACGAGCAGCGGCTGGTCCGGGATCCCAGCGGAGTCGAGCTCGGTTTCCATGCCGGCGATGGCCTGGCGGAAGTGGCGGAGGCTGAGCTGGACGTTTTGCGATTCGGGCTGGCCGTTGCCCTCGGTGTGGAAGCCGACCAGCGTGTCCATGGGGAGTTGCAACTCGGGTTGCGATGGAGTGCCGTACCAGGAGAGCAGGTCGGCGGTGCCGGGAACGTAGATTTCGCCGACGAGGACGCGAGGTCCGGGATAGCTGTCGGGCGAATAGCTATCTGTCATCTTGCGCAGGCGGCGGAGGATGTCGTGGACCTCAGGCAGGCCGCTGGTGCGGGTGTGGTTGGACTCAGGGAAGCCGCTGGGGTCGAGGCGGCCGGTGAGGGGCTCGTCGCGGAGGCTGGGGTCTTCAAAGAGCGTGGTGATGGCGTCCAGGCGGAAGCCGGCGACCCCGCGGTCCAGCCAGAAGCGCATGGCCGCGAACATGGCCTTTTCGACGGCAGGATTGCGCCAGTTGAGGTCGGGTTGCTGCTTGTAGAAGAAGTGGTAGTAAAACTGGCCGCGCGCGGGAACCCACTCCCACGCGGAGCCATGGAAGAGCGAGGACCAATTGTTGGGCGGGACGACCCAGCCGTGCGGGCCGTGGTGGGCATTGGGGGCTTTGGGGTTGGTGGCGGGCTTGCCGTCGTTCCAGATGTACCAGTCGGCGTGAGGGTTGGTGCGGGAGCTGGCGGACGAGAGGAACCAGGGGTGTTTGTCGGAGGTGTGGTTGAGCACCATGTCGAGCAAGATGCGGATGTGGTGGGCGCGGGCGGCGCTAAGCAGATGGTCGAAGTCGGCGAGGGTGCCGTATTGGGGGTCGACGGCGGTGTAGTCGGAGATGTCGTAGCCGAAGTCGACCTGCGGCGAGGGGTACATGGGCGCGATCCAGATGGCGTCGACGCCGAGGGATTGGAGGTAGTCAAGGCGCTGGGTGATGCCGTTGAGGTCGCCGATGCCGTCTCCGGTGGTGTCCTGGAAGCTGCGGGGGTAGATCTCGTAGAGCACGGCGTGCTTCCACCAGATGGGGCTGGAGATGGGAGCTTGGGCGGCGCGGATTTCCTCGGGCGTGGGCGGCGTGTACGGCGTGTCTTGCGCTCGGACGATGGGTCCAGCCATGAGGAGTAAGAGCAGCGGGATGGCGCGAAGGGTTGGCATGGGTTCGAGAATTAGCTAAGGGTGGATGGCGGTCGAGAGGGCATCCGGGTCCCAGAGGAGGATGGGGTGGTCCTGGTCGTGGAGGAGCACGCCTTTGTCCCAGAGTGGGCGAGTGTGGGTGTCGAGGGAGTAGTCGCCGGCGGCGTGATAGCTGCCGCCGCAGGGTGGATTGCCAGGGGCGTATTTTTCGGGCGCGCACTTGGCGCCGCGATAGATGTGGAACCAGACGTTGGGGCCGTCGGCGTCGACCTGCTTCTGGGGGATGTGGAGCGCGTCGAAGGCGTGGTTGCGGGCAGCGTCGCGGAGCTGCCAGACGAGGGCGGAAATTGCGTCGTCGGAGGCCTTTTCGTTCA
>Ga0224555_1003392_pt1 | contig 16364 bp, 6 predicted proteins | sample 714S23034metaG_FD_180687 | JGI IMG/M metagenome (GOLD analysis project Ga0224555, IMG submission 180687) | Peat soil microbial communities from Stordalen Mire, Sweden - 717 S2 30-34 | ecosystem: Environmental > Terrestrial > Soil > Wetlands > Peat | place: Sweden: Norrbotten County, Stordalen...
ATCGTTTCAGCTTGAACTGGTCGCGGCTGAGTTTCTTGCGCAGTCTCCGTGGAGACAGTACGACTACTTCTGGTTTGATTGGATCATTCGCGATTTCTTCTTCTATCTTCATGGCAAAGCAAACACTTGGGTTGCCATTCCAGGAACACTTGAGATGAATTTTCTGGGAAATGATTGGCAGAGCTGTGTTTTAACCGCGTGGCGTCATGCGTTGAAGGCCTGCGATTATGAACAATCGAATTACGTCGAGGCCGCAGGAGAGGAATGGCAAGAGATTTTCGGACAGGACATTCCAAAGAGGCCGTCATGGAGTTAGCCGTTCAAGCCTTGATTGATGAGTGCAAGCGGCAGGACGAGTCATGCCTATACACGTCAACCGCACTATTTGAATGGCTAAAGTATCTTCGCCGGTGGCGGAAGATCCTCATCACAACTCCAATCATCTTGTCGGCAATAGCGGCATCCGCAATGGTGAAGCACTACGAATGGATTGCCGGCTCAGCAGCATTGCTGGCTGGCATTTTTCCCGCGGTTCTCAGGGCACTCGACTTGGACAAGGATCTCGCTGCCATCGCAAGACAGGCAAACCAGTATAAAATTCTTCAAGATCGATTCCGCCAGTCTTGGCGAGTATGTGCGCTGGGGGATTCGGAAGAATTCAAACGAGACTTCAAGGCAAACATGAAGATGATGGACGACTTGCGTCTCGTAAGCCCTGCGGTCCCAGATCGATTCTTTGCCAAGGCCCAACAGAAAATAGGCAAAGGCCATTACGACTTTGCTGTTGACGCCAAGCAGCCAGAGCCGACATTGCCAGTTTGAAACGTAGTTCGACGATGCCAACTCTTCGTTTGGACTTTCAAACGCACCGAGCACACGAATGTCAGTCAACTTAAACAACCAACGTTGAATCAATCCATGGTTCCAATCCAATGACACGTCTTGAAGATCTAACGCCGAATGCTGCTATCCGAGGGATTCTTCCCGACCAGATCGTCACTGTCGTTAACACGCAATGGTTCGGTTCGGAAGCCCTCGAATTGACCTACAAAGGACCGTCAGGCAAGGTCGCAAACGAATTGCTCTATCGTTACGATGAGCCGCGGATAGAACTGGTTGAGTTTGGCAGACCGTGGAGCTTCGACGGGGAAGGAGCCCTATTTCGTCTTGTCTCCGAAGCCCATCGAATCCGCTTGGCGCATCTTTTCGATCCGGTCCTCGCTGTCCACACATCTCTCGTCGATCCTCTTCCGCATCAGATCACCGCAGTATATGAAGCGATGCTGCCACGCCAGCCACTTCGTTTTCTACTGGCCGACGATCCGGGCGCAGGAAAAACGATCATGGCGGGATTGCTCATCAAAGAACTTATCGTACGTGGCGACCTCCAACGGTGCCTCATCGTCTGCCCTGGCAGTCTCGCCGAGCAATGGCAGGATGAACTCTACAGGCGTTTCCAGCTTCCGTTCGAGATTATGACTAATGACAAGCTCGAAGCTGCGCGAACTGGAAATTGGTTTGCTGAAAACAATCTCGTCATCGCACGGCTCGACAAGCTCTCCAGAAATGAGGATGTGCAGGCGAAGTTGAAGGCTCCTGAGTGTCAGTGGGATTTGGTCGTGTGCGATGAGGCCCACAAGATGTCCGCCACATTCTTTGGCGGAGAAGTCAAATTCACGAAACGGTATCGGCTGGGTCAACTTCTTTCTGGACTCACGCGCCACTTTCTCTTGATGACGGCAACGCCACACAACGGAAAAGAAGAGGATTTCCAGCTATTTCTTGCTTTGCTTGACGGAGACCGGTTTGAGGGACGCTTCCGTGACGGTGTGCATCAGGTCGATGTGTCGGACTTGATGAGACGCATGGTGAAAGAGAGCCTGCTCAAGTTCGACGGGAAGCCGCTCTTTCCAGAGCGGGTTGCGGTAACCATTCCCTACAAACTGTCGGACGCCGAGGCCCGCCTCTATCGCGAAGTCACGGACTACGTCAGAAACGAGTTTGATCGCGCAGAGGCACTTGCGAATGAAAAACAGGCTGGGACTGTTGGATTTGCGCTCACGATTCTGCAACGCCGCCTTGCGTCATCGCCAGAGGCCATCTATCAATCTCTGAGAAGAAGGAGCGACCGACTTCAGCGTCGTCTACGCGAGTTTGAGGTTTTGCAGCGTGGCAATATGGAGAGTTCGTTTGGGCTTGCAGGCCCGGTGCTTGACGCTGATGATGTTGATGATTTGGAAGACGCGCCTGAAGAAGAGGTCGAGATTGCCGAAGAAGAATTTCTTGACCAAGCCACGGCTTCACGCACTATTGTGGAACTTAAGGCCGAAATTGCCACGCTGGGCCGGCTCGAAGCATGGGCTGCTGAAGTGCGGCGCAGCGGTGAGGACCGTAAGTGGCGCGAACTGGCCGATCTCTTGCAGCAGATATTCTCTTCACCAACAGCGAGTGAGCATAATTCTGGTAAATCCCCCATTGATGATGAGAATGAAGCACTCCGAGTCAAGTCTTCTCCAAACCAAAAAATCGTCATCTTCACCGAGCACCGCGACACGCTCACATACTTGCAAGATAAGATTGGCCGTCTACTTGGGCGTACGAACGCTGTAGTCGTCATTCACGGCGGAATGGGCCGGGAAGATCGCCTCAACGCCCAGGAATCGTTCAAGTTCGATCCTGAGACGCAAGTCTTGCTTGCGACCGATGCAGCCGGGGAAGGAATCAACCTTCAACGCGCTCACCTGATGGTGAACTACGACCTCCCGTGGAATCCCAACCGGATCGAGCAACGGTTTGGCCGAATTCACCGCATTGGACAAACTGAGGTATGCCATCTCTGGAACCTCGTGGCCAGCGAGACCCGCGAGGGAGACGTATACCGTACGTTGCTTGAAAAACTTGAGCAGGCCCGAAAATCCCTCGGCGGGCAGGTTTTCGATGTTCTCGGCAAACTTCAATTTGAAGGGAGATCTCTGCGCGAACTTCTTGTTGAAGCGATTCGATATGGTGAGAGGCCGGATGTAAAGGCGCGCCTAACGCAAGTGATCTCGAATGCAGTTGACCAGCACCACCTTCAGGATCTTCTTGAGGAGCGCGCTCTGGCCCATGATTCGATGGATGCCAGCCGTGTTGCTCGTGTGCGTGAAGACATGGAGCGTGCCGATGCCAAGAGACTTCAGCCGCACTACATCGAATCATTCTTTTTGGAAGCCTTCCAGAACTTGGGCGGCGTCGCGCGTCAGCGCGAGGCCCGCCGATATGAGGTCACTCGCGTTCCAGCCACTATCCGCAACCGCGACCGATTGATTGGAACCGGCGAAGCGGTTCAACCCCGCTATGAGCGCATTGCCTTCGAGAAGGACTTAATCGCGCCTCAGGGTCAGCCGCTCGCAGCTTTTGTCTGCCCAGGCCATCCGCTTCTTAATGCCACGCTTGATCTCACGCTCGACCGGCATCGCGATTTGCTTCGCCGGGGAACCGTCCTTGTTGACGAGCGGGATTCCGGGACCAGTCCACGAATCCTCTTTTATATGGAGCACTCCATCCAGGATGCGAGTCGCCTCAAAAATGGCGACCGGCGCACCATCTCGGAACAAATGCTCTATGTCGAGTTGGACGCGCACGGCGCGGCGCGCCACATTCATTACGCGCCGTACCTCGATTATCGGCCGTTGCGCCCCGATGAGCCGAACGTGGATGTGTTGCTGGCCCGTCCGGAGTGCGCATGGATCACCCGCGATCTAGAGCAGAAGGCTCTTGCCCACGCCATCGCGGAGGTGGTTCCTGAGCATCTGAAGGAGGTTCGTTCCCGGCGCTCAGAATGGATCGGTAAAACCCGCGCCGCCGTCAAGGACCGGCTCAGCAAGGAGATCAATTACTGGGATCATCGCGCCGAAGACCTGAAGTTTCAGGAGCAGGCGGGCAAGGTGAATGCCCGCGTCAATTCGCAGGAAGCTCGTCGGCGGGCCGACGATCTACAAGCGCGGTTGCAATTGCGCATGGACCAGCTCAACCTGGAGGCGCAGGTTTCGGCCCTCCCGCCCGTGGTTCTCGGTGGACTCGTTGTTGTGCCTGCCGGACTGCTGGCGCAAATGGGCGGCGCAGCCCTCCCGGCGACCGGGCATCTGGTTGACACACAGGCCGCGGCAGCCAGTGCGCGCGCAATCATCATGGAAATCGAGCGGAACCTCGGTTTCGTGCCCACTGACCGCGAATTCGACAAGCTGGGATACGACATTGAGAGCAGCGTGCCGGGAATCGGCAAGCTGAGGTTCCTTGAGGTCAAAGGCCGCATTTCAGGCGCCGCCACCATCACGGTGACCAAGAACGAGATCCTTTACTCGCTGAATAAGCCCCAGGATTTCATTCTGGCCATCGTGGAGTTCATGCCTGGGGATGCTCATAAGGTTCATTATGTACGTGAACCCTTCAAGCGCGAGCCAGACTTCGGCGTTACCAGCGTAAACTATGATTTTGCGGAACTAATTATGAAGGGGGAACCGCCCTCATGATGCCCCAGCCTCGCTACTTTCTGCCTATTCATGAAAAGGCAGTCAAGCGATGGAATCAGCTAGACGGCGATCCTGACCTTGCTGGGCCTTGGCATCAACTTTTCAAGCAGGTTCAGAGTCCAAGGCATGTTCTTTCGGAACTGCTGCAAAACGCGGACGATGCAGGTGCTACCGAAACATCTGTTCTCGTCGAGAACAATCAATTCCTTTTCACCCATAACGGTGAAGACTTTATTGAAGAGCACTTCGCATCACTCTGCCGCTTCGGCTATTCAAATAAGCGGGCGCTCCACACCATCGGGTTTAGAGGCGTAGGCTTCAAGAGCCTATTCAGTTTAGGTGATAGAGTAGAGCTTTCTACCCCAACGTTGTCAGTAGGGTTTGATCGATCAAGGTTTACTCAGCCAGAGTGGATTCCTTGCCCGCCAAGCGGTTCCGTTTCAACCCACATCCGCGTCAATATCATTGACGAACATCGGGGACAGGAACTTATAAAGAACCTCGCGGAATGGCTGAGAAGTCCACTATCTCTCCTCTTCTTCAAAAACATTCGCAAAATGAAGATTGCAGACCAAGAAGTCTGCTGGGAAAGCCTTGGACCAGGCCCAGTGGCGGATAGTGAGTGGATGGCACTCAATGGCAATGCCGATGAGGCCAGACTCCTAATTCGATCGGATGCTGAGAAATTCCCGGATGCTGCGTTAGCAGAAATCAGGCAAGAGCGATTGCTGAGTGCCGATCAAGAAACTAACTTTCCACCTTGCAAGGTTGAGATTGTCATCGGGGCAAAGGGCCGGCTTTATGTTGTTTTGCCAACCGGAGTTGACACCGCACTGCCTTTTGCGTGCAACGCACCTTTTATCCAAGACCCAGCACGTCTCAAAATCAAAGATCCTGAAACATCGCCTACAAATCGCTGGCTTCTTGAGCGTGTGGGAAGACTTGCAGCATCGGTGATGCTCCAATGGCTTGGACAGGAAAGTGCTAGTATCAGCGAGCGTTCGCGTGCTTATGGCCTTTTCCCCGATTTGGACCGAGATGACAACACTTTGGAAGGGCTGTGCGCGAAGAATATCGGTGATTCATTTAACGAGACAATCGATGGGCAGCCATTCCTGCTCATAGGAAGTGGTGGTCTCAAACCTGCGAACGAAGCCATAATTCTTCCCGACTCATTGCTTGAGGTGTGGCCTCCAGAGCAGATGTCGGCAATTCTCGACAGTCGCAGTCGCCCCGCGTTTTCTCGCTATGTCTCCGTTGAGCATCGCAATCGACTAATTAAGGCCAAATACATTGAACAAATCAGCAAAGCGGAGGTTCTGAAAACCATTCAGTCTTCCCATTTGCCGAAGCCCGAGAGCTGGCGCCACCTACTTAAGCTTTGGGTCTACATAGCTCCCGATATGACTTGGTATCGTACGCCGATCGACAGGTCCAGTCTGCACATCCTTCCGGTACAGGGGAAGGACGTTCTTTACGCTGCGAATGAAGTAACGAGACTTGGCGAAAAGAGGCTGCTTCAGTCGGAGCAAGACTGGGAGTTTCTTGATCAGTATCTCTTGGTTCTCAACCAGAATTGGCCAAACTTCCTAGCCGAGGGACGGCGAATGGCCGAAGTTCGACAAGAAGACGGGGCTAAACGAGAAGTTGAGGCAGCTCTCAGCGTTTTCGACGCGATCGGACTCAAAGACGCAACCGATGTCAGCGAAGTGGTGGAACAAGTAGCTGCGAAGTTTTTCGCGCCGGGAACTCACCAGATAGCTGATTGCGTTCGATTGGCTCAGATCGCCGCTAAAATTGGGGCGAAAGTTGGAGGCTCATTCCATTTTGTTACCCAGGATCGCCACCTGCGTGGAATCGATAAGACAATTCTATTCGACAAGGACGGAGCAATTGAGCAGCTACTTTCGGAGACTTGGTGTTCCGAACATCTCTTGTACCCGGACTATGGTCAATCGTTCACATCTTGCACATCAGACGAATGGGTTCAGTGGATCTCATCTGGTCGAGCGGGCGTGCTCGGCTTCACTCCACTATCACGCAAGCAAAAATACCTGTGGGGCGAGAGTGCTGTTGAAGCGGAATTGCGCCTTCGCGGGTGTAGGAATGCGCCGTCTTATCCCTACAGAACAGTTAACTTCTTCATGGAAGACTGGGATTTTGAAGAAAATCACTGGCAGCATTGGACAAATCTCGCTCAGGAGGACGAAAAACTCTGGGGGCGTGTAGTCGAGCAAATTCTGGGCCAGCCCGAAGGCTTTTGGACAATTGCGAGAAACGCGCGGATTACCCAGGAAGCGACAACAAGGCGGAAGCAGCCGATACTTCCAGAGGAACAGCTTGCTGCCGGATGGGTAATTCGGTTGAGGGAGTTGCCCTGCTTGCCGGACAAACGCGGCGTTTATCGCAAGCCTGCGGAACTCCTCCTGCGAACGGCTGAAACCGAGCCTTTCATGGACGTGGAGCCTTTCGTTCATAGCCGACTAGACACAGAAAGGACGCGCCCTCTTCTTCAACTGCTTGGAGTTCGCAATACCCCGTTCAGCCCCGATGGACTGTTGGACCGATTGCGAGCATTGGCCAAGGCAGAACTACCGCCGATACAGGAGGTTGAAAAGTGGTATCAGCGTCTTGATCTGATAATGGACACCTGCTCTACGGCGGATTCGATTAGCATTACGAATGCGTTTAGGACGGAGAAGGTGATCTTCACTCAGGGTGGGATCTGGACGAATTCCCTCGGTGTATATCTTTCCAGCGATGAAGATGTTGTGCCCGATGCAGATACGATCCGAATCTCCTTACAGCACTTCACTTTGTGGAGAAAGCTCGGAATTGCGGAGCGGCCCTCGGTAGAACAGGCTCTTCAGTGGCTGAATCAGATGCCGACGGGCAAAGCCATTCCTCAGAGCGACACGAGTCGAGTGCGGGCGTTGCTCGCGCGCCATCCAAATCGCATTTGGGGCGAATGCGGTCACTGGCTCAATCTCGCAAATGAATGGGTTCCTGCGGCAAGTCTCGAATACGCACTCACTATGCAGCCTTTGATACGGTGGAGCCATTTACATCAGGCAGTGAAGCAGAAAACTGCCGACCTCCAGCATCTACCCGCCCAGATATCCGAGGCACCGCCCTTTTCCAGTCTGCCGCGACTTGCCAGCCTGATTGAGGAGCGATTTGATCGTAGCCCGCGGATCGCGGCGCCTGCAACACTTCGAGCATGGCTTAACCAGATCGGAAAGGATCTGGAGCGAATCGAACTACCCGACGAGGGTGAAACAGCCCGTATCAGGACCAGGGCGGCTGAGTTGGCCACAACAATGTGGCAGACAGCCCAGGACCTTCACCTAATCCCTTATATCGATGGTGTTCCGGCCGGCACGCCGAGAAGTGCCGAAGCCATCTGGTTTGAGAGAGTGCTTTACGTTGAAGACCGCCCTATCGCAAAACTTGCGCGGGCCGTCTCACAGGAAATTGGGCGCGCCTTTCGACCCGATGTAGAGGACGCAATCAAATTCTGCTTTGACCGGTCACCCGAGTACGTAACCGATTACCTGGAAGAAACCTTCAATCTGACGCCTCAGCAGCGAGTGACGGAAGCAGTTCTTCAACCCACCTATTCGAGTGTCGCCAATACAGAGGAAATCGTTGGCCAAACAGACACACAAGCCCCGGCGAGCAACTTGCCCGACGGCGAAACTGTCAACATCGAGCCTTTCAAGCTGTCTCCGCCCCCTCAAATCGAAGCCGATGCCGACCGAGAGTCCGGCGAAAGCGAGCCAGGTGAAACAGAGCCGGTTTATGGCGAAGCAAAAGCCAATCGCAATCACCACGTTGCCAAGCCAAGCATCATGGAGCGCCTTGCGCTGAAGAACGGCTATAGAAAGGACAGTGAGGACCGATTCTTTCATCCCGATGGAAGCTGGATCTCCAAACCGTCCGGCTCCCGTTTTTGGGAGCGACATACGGCAAATGGCCATTTGTCCCAATACTATTGGCCGCGTGAGCACTGCCTTGAGCGTGAGCCGCTTGAAATTGAAGCGGACATCTGGAGCCTGATCGACAGCTATCCCGACACCTACGCAGTTGTGCTCACGGATGTTCAGGAGAATCCCGTTGAAATCATGGGGTCCAGTCTACTGGCCATGCGGCAGACAGGCGAGATCAAGTTGTATCCTGCAAGATGGAGGTTGAAGAAAGAACCCAAGGGGTGAAAGCGGTAGTGAACACCCGAATGGAAATCAACCCTGGTCACGATTGTGGCCACAACTGCCCAATGTGAGCGAATGGTGCACGTCTAGGCATATGAAGACCGAGAACCCAAAAGACCCGTTTCTCGACGACGGCGCAGACGTTGAACTGGACGTTGCGACGGCGCGGCGCGGGCTTGACGAACTCTTCAGTCTCACGCACCAGTACAAGACGGCTGAATCCTATAACAGTCTCCTAAAGTTCGTCGCAAATTTCCGGTTCTACGCGCCATTCAACGCGATGCTGGTTCACATTCAGATGCCCGGCGCGAGATATGTATGCTCGCCATCCCGCTGGTTGGATGAATTCAGACGCCAAATCAAGCCGGGCGCGCGCCCTTTGGTGATTCTTCAGCCAATGGGTCCGGTCATGTTTGTGTTTGATGTGGCCGACACACTGCCTCTCCCCGATGCCCCTCCGCTGCCGAAGGAAGTGGAGAATCCGTTCGAGGTCAGGGCGGGCAAGGTTGACAAGCAACTCGAAAAGACCATGGGAAATGCCGAGCGGGATGGCGTTTCCGTCACAATTCAACATGCTGGGTCGCAGAGTGCCGGGCAAATTGGGAATGCGAGAGGGGGAAGATTCCTCGATTACCCTGTCCGATTGAATCCGAAGCCGGAGTTTGTTGAGGTGCTGGTACGCTACGAACTGCTACTGAATGGCAACCATTCCCGCGAAGCACAGTATGCAACGCTGGTTCATGAACTGGCGCACCTGTATTGTGGGCACATTGGCTCTCCGAATCCCCAATGGTGGCCAGATCGGCGGCACCTGAACAGGGACACGGATTTGTGCGAATTTGAGGCCGAGTCTGTCTGCTATCTCGTATGCAGAAGGCTCGGCATCGACAATCCATCCGACGAATACCTGGCGGGGTACTTGAAAGAACATACGGAAGTCCCCCCGATCAGCCTGGAGGCCGTGATGGTGGCCGCAAACCTGATTGAGAAAATGGGACGCGAACGCCTCAAACCCCGCAAAGAAAGCAAGAAATAGCAATGTCGAGCACTGTGAAAACTCGCAAGAAGTTGATTGAAGTTGCCCTGCCGCTGGAGGCAATCAACCGTGGTTGTATTGAGGACAAGAATCGCAAAACAGGTCATATTCGCAATATCCATAAATGGTTTGCTCCAATGCCCCTGCCGTCTTGGCGCGCGATGTTATTTGCCTCATTAGTGGATGATCCAGGAGGCAGTCTGCCTAAGGAGTTAGCAGACAAAGAACGCGAAAGACTTCTCGACATTGTTGCCCGCCTTTCAGCCTTTCAGGCGTACGAAGATAGCAGCCTTCTGGAATTGGCTCAACAGGAAATCCGCAATTCGCTAGGTGATTTACTGCCAACTGTCGTAGATCCATTTTGTGGGGGGAGTTCAACAATCCTTGAAGCACAGCGTCTGGGGCTTCCCACACGAGCCTCGGATCTGAATCCTATACCTGTAATAATCACAACTACCCTCACTCGCGCTCCTCAGCTATTTCGAAATCGTCCAGCCGTGTGTCCAAATCAGGCGAATCGACTTTTTGAAAAACGACGGAATCTTGAGGGATTCAAGACTGACATTTTGTACTACGCCTCTCGCGTTCGCGAATTAGCCTGGGAAAGGCTATCAGGGCATTATCCTTTAATTGATGATGCAATTCCGTTTGCGTACCGATGGGCTTGGACCGTTGAGAGTCCAAACCCTGCTGCTGGCGGGCACCATACTCCCCTTGTGTCAAATTGGTGGCTATCTCGTCACCGTAACGGGAAGGCGTGGATTCAGCCTAAATCGGGGGATAATGGCATTACTTTTTCAATTCAAACAGAAGGTGAACCTCCAGCGCCTACGACCGGAAGGTCCGCGGCCACCTGTCTTTACGGAGCCTCGTTAACCCCAATACCTTTGCCGTATATTCGCGAGATGGGCCGATCTGGAAGGCTCTCTCTAGCATTGATGGCTGTCGCTGCGCGAAAAGGAAGCAAAACTCTGTACTTTTCCCCGACGGATAGCCAAAAAAACGCTGCATTGGCAGTGCCACCTATCGAGTTATCAGGAATAGAGATGCCAGAAGCTGCGCTCGGCTTTCGCGTTCAGCAGTATGGCATCAATAACTTTCGGGATTTGCTTACAAGGCGACAGGCATTTGCAGTAAACACGTTCGCTGAGTCCGTACGGACAATCAGAAATGAGATTATTCGAGACGCTATCGCCGCTGGGATGGATGTCGATGAACTTTCACTAGAGTCTGGAGGACTCGGTGCTGTTGCTTATGCAGATTCTATTTCCGGATTCTTAGGTCTGTGCATCGGGAAGCTTGCACAAAGCAATAACATCTTGGTTAGGTGGTTTATAGACCCGAGGAACGGAAGCGGAAAAGCAACTCCCGCCTTTGATCGACACGCAGTCCCCATGGTATGGGATTTTGTTGAGACAAATCCATTTGGGGGGTCAGTCGGAGATTGGATGGGGCCTGTTCTTGAGACTGCAATGAAAGCGTTAGAACTGTGTCCTGAATCAGGCACTCCAGCTGAGGTAGTTCAACAAGATGCACGAGATGTTGCGCAAAGCATCTCTTTCAACTCTTTGATTGCAACAGACCCACCGTATTATGCAAACATCGGATACGCCGACCTCTCTGATTTCTTTTACCTGTGGCTGAGGGTAGCCCTTCGAGATGCGTTTCCAAAGCTCTTCGGGACAATGGCAACTCCCAAGAACGCGGAATTAATAGCTAGTCCATTTCGCCATGAGGGAAGCATTTCAGCTGCAAATGAATACTTTAGAGCTGGATTCAGTGATGTATTTGGAAAACTAGCGAGAAGAGTAGACCCAACATTTCCGATGTTGATTGTTTATGCCATAAAACAGTCAGAGGAGTCAGATGAAGGAGTTAGTTCAACAGGATGGGAAGTATTTTTAGGCGGATTGGCTGACGCAGGACTTGAAATAGTCGCAACATGGCCTGTCCGAACTTCTGTAGATACTCGAATGATTGGTATCGGAAATAATGCATTGGCCTCAGCGATATTCGTAATTGTTCGCAGTCGTTCAAAAGATGCAGTGGCAGTATCAACTCGCGAATTCTTGACAGCTCTTCGGTCGGAATTGCCCCAGGCACTCCGGTATCTTCAGAAGTGCAGTATTGCCCCAGTTGATTTGGCACAAGCAGCAATCGGGCCAGGGATGGCTGTTTTCACAAGTTTTGAGAAGGTTGTTGATGCGACGGGATCAATTCTATCGATCTCTGATGCATTGAAGTTTATAAATCAAGAATTGGACAGTGTCTTGGTAGAACAGGAAGGCGACTTCGACAGCGACACTCGCTGGGCATTGACTTGGTTCGACCAGATGGGGTTTGCGGAAGGCGATTATGGCTTGGCGGAGACGCTCTCAAAAGCCAAGAACACGAGCGTTGCCGGAATGATGGATGCAGGGATTCTCTCATCGGGCGGCGGCAAGGTTCGCCTCTTGAAGCCAGAAGAACTCAATGCAAACTGGGAGCCAGAGACAGATACACGCAAGCCGGTATGGGAGGCGCTGCATCACTTGGTCCGCGCCCTGAATCAAGGCGGCGAGACCACCGCAGCTATGCTGGCCGCGCGGCTCGGCAGTCGCGCCGACGCCGCTCGTGAACTGGCCTACCGCCTCTATATTCTCTGCGAAAGAAAACATCGCGCTCAGGAAGCATTGGCGTACAACGCACTGGTACAGAGCTGGCCAGAGATTCAGCGGTTGGCCCGCGAGACTGAAAGCCGGCCAGTACAACCACAACAGGCATCCATGTTCAGCTAGTACGATGCAAATAGGAAGAGATAATGGCAATCAGCAATTACGACCGGGTAGGCAAGGCGCTGGAGTTATTGAAGACCGGCTTGCAGCCATACGTTGAACGGGAGATGAAGGCCCAGCACGATCAGCTTTGGTTGCAACAGGCTAAGGCGGCCGTGGCAGAGACACAGGCGCATCTCTTCTCAGGCAGCGGCGAGCCAGAGTGGGATGCGGCAGCTTTGCTGGCCGTGATGTGGAACCAGTGGGACGGCGTTTTCCGCAAGACACTGGGCCGTGCCGAACGCTCGCTCATCAGCGAACTGCGCGAGATTCGCAACAAGTGGGCGCACCAGAAACCATTTTCCAGCGATGACGCCTACCGCGCCCTGGACTCGGCTGCGCGCTTGCTGTCCGCCGTGGTTGCGCCGCCCCAGGTTGAAGAGCTTGAGAAACTCAAGACGGATCTATTGCGCGTTCGCTTCGATGAACAGGTCCGCTCGGAGAAGCGCAGGACAGCCGGAACCGCCATCGAGGGCCAGGGCGATGCAACCCTGAAGCCGTGGCGGGAGGTTGTCAACCCGCACAAGGACGTGCAGAGCGGCAACTACAACCAGGCAGAGTTTGCAGCGGACCTTTGGCAGGTCTATCTTGGCGAAGGTTCGGACGAGTACCGGAAGCCAGAGGAATTCTTCCGCAGAACCTTTCTCACGGTGAGCCTGAAAGAACTGCTCGTTGGTGCAGTACAGCGGTTGGCCGGTCAGGGCGGCGATCCCGTCGTGCAACTGCAAACCAACTTTGGCGGCGGCAAGACTCACTCAATGCTGGCGCTCTTCCACTTGTTCTCGGATACTCCTGCACAGGGACTCCTTGGCATTGACGAGGTTCTCACAGAGGCGGGCGTCTCCAAGCCGCTCAAGGTGAATCGAGTAGTCTTGGTTGGCAATAAGATTTCTCCGGGAAACCCGGTGACCAAATCTGACGGCACCATCGTACGGACGCTGTGGGGCGAGCTTGCATGGCAATTGGGTTTTGGACGCGGTGGAATCAAGGAAGCGAAGAAAGCATTTTCACGCATCGCGGCAGACGATGAGCTTTCCACCAGTCCCGGTGATGTTCTCCGCGAGTTGATGAACGAGTACGGACCATCGTTGATTTTGATTGATGAATGGGTGGCCTACGCGCGCCAACTGCACGACAACAGAGACCTGCCGGGCGGCGACTTCGAGACGCACTTCTCATTCGCTCAGGCTCTCACGGAATCGGCCAAAGCGGCCCGACAATGCCTACTCGTAATCAGCTTGCCTGCTTCGGATACCACGGGGTCTCCCCATGCAGTTGCCGATGACGTAGAAGTTGGCGGTACACGAGGCCGGCAGGCACTCGACCGCTTGCGGAATGCAGTTGGGCGCGTGGAAGCGTCTTGGCGGCCAGCCAGTGCGGAGGAAGGCTTCGAGATTGTCCGACGGCGTCTCTTTGAGCCACTATCCACCGAGAGCTATGTCGCCCGCGACACCGTAGCGCGTGCATTCGTTGAAATGTACCGGAAGGACAAGTCGGAGTTTCCACCGGAGTGCAGCGAAGGAGATTACGAGAAACGGTTAAAGGCTGCCTATCCCATCCACCCAGAGATATTCGACCGTCTCTATTCCGATTGGTCCACGCTCGTCAAATTCCAGCGCACCCGCGGCGTGTTGCGGTTGATGGCCGCTGTAATTCATTCATTGTGGGAGCAAGGAGACCGCAGTCCGATCATTCTTCCCGCGAGCATTCCAATCAGCGACCGCCGTGTGCAGTTTGAGTTGACAAGGTATCTGTCCGACCAATGGGTGCCAGTCATTGAGAAGGATGTCGATGGCGGGAATTCTCTGCCTATGCGCATTGATGGCGAAGTGGCGAACCTTGGGAAGTATTCTGCAACGCGCCGCGTCGCCCGCACAATTTATCTTGGTTCAGCGCCGATTGAGAAGGCCGCGAACAAGGGAATCGAAGACCGAAGAATCAAGCTCGGAAGCGCATTGCCCGGTGAGACTCCTGCTGTTTTCGGCGATGCTCTCAGGAGACTTGCTTCCCGCGCAACCTATCTCTATCAGGAGGGACCGCGCTATTGGTACTCGACTCAACCCACCGTGACGAAGCTGGCGGAAGATCGCGCCGAGCAGTTGAAACGGGACCAAGACAAGGTGCTCTCGGAGCTTGATTCGCGTTTGCGCGGCAATCTCGCAAAGGTGGGAGACTTCTACCGCATTCACCGCTTGCCAGCCACAAGCAGCGATGTTCCCGACAACGTGGAAGCGAGCTTGGTTGTTCTAGGTATCGACAACCCTTACAGCAAAGAGGCGAACAATCCAGCGGAAGTTGCGGCGAAGTCAATATTTGAGACGCGCGGCAGCGCCCCACGTCTATACCGTAATTCGCTGGTATTTCTCGCTGCCGATAAAACTCGCCTGCCCGAATTCGATGAAGCCATCCGCAAATACTTGGCATGGGATTCAATTCTCAAGGACAGAGTGGAACTCGATCTTACGCCGCATCAGGTAAAGCAGGCAGAGACGCAGAAACAGGCCGCAGATGGTGTTGTCAACGCCAGACTTCCAGAAACTTACCAGTGGCTAATCGTAGCAACGCAGGAGAATCCCCAGGCACAGATTACATGGCAAACGCTGAAATTGAACGGGACAGAATCACTTGCCGATAGAGCCAGCAAGAAACTCAAAAATGATGAATTGTTAGTGGCGAATCTCGCAGCGACCAGGCTTCGCATGGAGTTGGATCGCGTGCCGCTGTGGCGCGGAAATCATGTAGCAGTCCGTCAACTCGTGGAGGACTTCGGCAAGTATCTTTATCTTCCCAGGCTCCAGCAAAGTGCGGTGCTGCTCGATGCCATCCGATCAGGGTTGAGCCTGCTGACATGGGAGCAGGATTCCTACGCCTACGCGGAATCTTACGATGAACAGGCGGGTCGGTATCGGGGACTCAGGCATGGTGCAATCATTCCGATTACGGCAGATGACGCAGGTTTTCTAGTCAAGCCTGACGTTGCCCGCGAGCAGATTGATAAAGAGACAAAGCCTGCAACGCTTCCCGCCGAAGAGGATAAGCCTACTGCGAAGCACGATGAATCAGCTACTTCCGAAGGATCTCAAAGTGGCAAGGACGAGCCGCAGAAGCCAAAGCGTTACCACGGCACAGTGCGTCTGGACTCAGCGCGGGTAGGACGAGATGCGGGAAGGATTGCCGATGAGATCATCAGTCATCTCGTAGGACTTGTCGGAGCAAACGTCACCGTCACGCTTGAAATTGAAGCCGAAGTGCCGTCGGGGGCACCTGACCATGTAGTCAGAACTGTGACCGAGAATGGTCGTACTCTGAAGTTCCAAGGCAACAGCGGCTTTGAGTCAGTTTAGGCGCGTCCTGCGCGGGCGCGTCAATGTAAACTCATCCAACGCCCCCCAGGTTGCACGGATGCCTGCAATCCATATGGAGGCCAGCGTGACCGCTACGCTGGCGCTACCCCCTGCCGCCGATCTTGCGGATGGCCTTGAATGCCCCGTGTCCACGCCGCCGTGTCCGCCCCGATCTTCCCTTCAACCGGCGTCCGAACTGAGGCGGCGAACCCGCCACCAAGAGCGCCCCGAACCCAGAAACCAAACAATCCATTGCTCGGCCCATGCCTTCCCGCCGACAGCAATCGTTGACCACCCGCACCGGGGGGCTTTTCGGCCCACCTGCGAGGTTCCGGCGGACTTTTTGAGCTGAGGCCCGATCTCCTTTTTGGTCACAATCAACTCGGCCATCATGGAGGCGTCAAGAACGCTCTCGCCCTGCGGCGGCGGCGCAAACTCTTCCGCTGCGC
>Ga0224555_1003393_pt1 | contig 16364 bp, 16 predicted proteins | sample 714S23034metaG_FD_180687 | JGI IMG/M metagenome (GOLD analysis project Ga0224555, IMG submission 180687) | Peat soil microbial communities from Stordalen Mire, Sweden - 717 S2 30-34 | ecosystem: Environmental > Terrestrial > Soil > Wetlands > Peat | place: Sweden: Norrbotten County, Stordalen...
AAAGGTCCGCTGTCGCCCCCTCGCCTATTTCGTCAAACCCCTGGGCCGACATGAGCACTTCCCTGTAAATCCTGTCCTGCGGGTCGAGAAAGTGGACATCTCCGGTGGCGACAACGGGTTTTCCAAGTTCCGCTCCCAGCGCGCATATCTTCCTGTTAATTTCATGAAGTTCTTCTTCGGAGGCAAGCTGGCCTGAGCGGACCAGGAACCTGTTGTTTTCATCGGGCTGTATTTCGAGATAGTCATAAAACGAGGCTGCCGCCCTTATCTCCTCTTCGCTTTTTTTAAGGAGTATTGCCTGATAAAGCTCGCCTATATAGCAGGCCGTGCCGAGCACCAGCCCCTCGCGGTTTTGTTCAAGCACTTCTTTTGGTATCCTGGGCTTCTTGTAAAAATAATCAAGGTGAGAAAACGAGACCAGCCTGTAAAGATTTTTTAACCCCGCCCTATTTTTCACAAGTATTATTATATGGAAAGGTTTTTCTTTTTTTGCTCCGTTATTGTCGTTCTCTTTTTTGTTCTTAGACCTGTCTATCTTTGACGCGTCCTGGACCAGATACCCTTCCATTCCAAGTATGAGCTTTATCGGATTTGGCAGGGGATTTCTTTTATCGTTCACTATGCCGTAAGCCTCGGGAAAGGAATGAACCACACCGTGGTCCGTGATGGCAACGGCCGGATGGCCCCACCGGGAGGCGCGTTTTATAAAATCCGCCACAGAAGTCAGCGCGTCCATGGCGCTCATCTGCGTGTGGGCGTGAAGTTCGACCCTTTTTTCCGGGGCGTTATCGTCGACCATGGGCGCGGGCATGGATTTCAGTTTTTTAACCTTTCCGACAATATCGGTCTCGTATGGGGAGAAGTCGGCCTCAATAAGGGCGCGCGCGTATTTTATCTTTTTTATGGACTCAAAAAGGCCGTCCTCGTAATCAAGCCAGCATGAAAGCTTTATCGTATCGGCCTCGTCGGTCAGGTAAAAAAATACTATGCGGGAATCGGATCCGTCCCTGCCTTTGCCCTTCATGTCGCGCCAGTAATCGGTCTCGTCCGAAATGAAAACCCTGCCTTCTATTATATATTTGCCCTTTGTGGTTATATCCTCAATCCGGGTTATTTCACCGGGTATCTCCTCGTCCTTTAATATTTTGGATGGGGCATCTTTTGACGAAGTAATCTGTATGCTTTTCACCACCTGCCGGATATCCTGTTCAGGCGCGGGCGCGTTGTCCCTGACAATCTCAACTTCGGCCGCCGCTCCGGCAAAAGAGGTAATTTTTTCGCGCATGGACATTATCATTTTTTTCTCGGATAACCGTGTAAAAGCCAGGTCGTTTAATGCCCTGATAATAAGGGACTTTCCCGAGGCTTCAGGAACGGCGAAATCCAGCCAGACCCGTTCGCCGTTAAAGAGCCCCTTGAATACCGTCCAGAATAATTTGACCGCCATGGCCGGATCCGTGCCTTTTTTAAATTCAAGGTCGTATTTTATTTCCCTTCCCGAGGCCGAACCCATCAATCTCGGGACTATCTCGTCAAAAACCGGGGCGACGCTCAGGTCGTCCACAAAAGCGGATATAATCATGGGGCCGGGGCCCTCTTCGGGGAACTCCACAGATTTGAATACAAGGTGGCGCGATATTTTAGCGGCGCTTTCCGGAGTAAAAAAAGCGCCGAGTATTTCCTTTGTCCCGCTGTCGTTTATGTTTAGAAAATATTTTCCCGGCATCCGCCACCGTTTTATTTTATTTTTGTAATATAATTTGTATAAAAATTATACATCATTAATGATTTTAATCAAGGTTGTAATTTTGGGGTGTCAATGCAAAATAGCTGCCAGAGGAAGTCTTTTGTAATTTGTAACAAGATTGGCTGCTTTTTATCCCCTCACCCTGACCCTCTCCCCACGGGAGAGGGAGAAAAGAAACACATTCTTATTGAACTCCTTAAAATATCTTCTTTATAGCTTTTTTCAGCTTCGCTTTAAGGGCCGGCTGCATTGAGGCGTATTTTAATATCGCAAGGATGTACTCGAACTTGTCACCTGTATCGCACCGTACGCCCTCAAACTCGTGCGCCAGCAGGCCGTGCTCGGTCATCAGCGCGCTTAACGCGTCGGTGAGCTGTATTTCGCCCTTGGCTCCGGGTTTGGTATTTCTTATATAATCAAATACCGTGGACGGGAGCACATAGCGCCCCACTATCGCCAGATTCGAAAAAGCCTTTTTCAGCGGCGGTTTTTCCGCCATATCAAGCACCCTGTAAACCCGCTCTTCCATCTTCTGCGGCTTGATGATGCCGTAAGAACTTATCTTTTCCCTGGCAACGGCCTCGACCGCCACGACCGCGTCGCATTTGGATTCGTATATCTCTATCATTTTTTTCATAACAGGGACCTTTGAAAAAATCAGGTCATCGGGAAGAAACACGGCAAAACTTTCATTTCCCACAAAATCAGCGGCCTGGAGTATTGCATGGCCCAGGCCCAGGGCCTCTTTCTGCCTCACGGAAAAAATGTTCACATTCTCCGGCACCCTTTTAAGCTGGTCAAGGGCTTCTTTGTTCTTGTTTTTATTGAGAAAGTATTCAAGGTAGAAATTCCTGTCAAAATAATCCTCAATGGAATATTTTTCCTTGCTTGTAACAAAAAGTATTGATTCAATGCCGGAGTCGATGGCTTCTTTTACTATGAAGTGTATCGCCGGGATGTCTATAATCGGCAGCATTTCCTTGGGGATTGCCTTTGTATACGGCAAAAACCTGGTGCCGAGCCCGGCCACGGGTATGACGGCTTTGCGTATCTTCATTTTTTATCCCCCTTCTCCTTCACATACAGCAGCTGGTTTAGTTTTGTCAGTATCATATCCTTAATTAGCGATCCCCGTTCCTCTTTAAGCGCTGCGTCGGCTGTTTCCAGGGCATCCTTGAACAAAATTGACCTTATCAGTTTTTTTACGGAAAGTATTGATGACGGGCTCACCGACAATTCATCTATCCCGAGCCCTATGAGCAAAAACGCGAGGTGCGGCGCCCCTGCCATTTCCCCGCACACGGAAACCTTTATGTTTGCCCTGTGTGCGCTGTCGGCAATCATTTTTATAAGTTTTAGAACCGCCGGGTTTAGCGGATCGTACAGGTATGAAACCGACTCGTTGCCGCGGTCGGCCGCCACCGTGTACTGGATAAGGTCATTGGTGCCTATCGAGAAAAAGTCCACCCTGCGGGCCAGTTCATCCGCCATTATCGCGGCCGCGGGCACCTCTATCATGCATCCGACCTTTATGTTCGGGTCAAACTTTACCTCTTTTCTTTTCAGGTCGGCCTTTACCTCTTCGAGTATTTTTTTTGCCTCGTCAAGCTCTTCCGGCACGGTTATCATCGGGAACATTATCTTGACCTTCCCGAACGCGGATGCCCTAAGTATCGCCCTGAGCTGGAGCTTGAACATATTTATATTCGCCATTGTCAGCCTGATGGCGCGCAGCCCCAAAAACGGGTTCTGCTCCGGGGCAATCTTGAAATAAGGCAGGAACTTATCCCCGCCGATATCAAGGGTCCTTAATGTCACCGGTTTCGGATTCATTTTCTGCACAACCATTTTATAGGACTCAAACTGTTCCTCTTCTGACGGAAGGTTCGACTTGTTTATATAAATAAATTCCGTCCTGAAGAGCCCGACCCCCTCGGCATTGTTTTCCTGGACCACGGCTATCTCTTCCGGGAACTCGATATTGGCCGTAAGTTCTATTTTATGCCTGTCAACCGTCAGTGTATCAAGGGATTTCAGCCTTTTCAGCATGCGCAGCTTAAGAATGAACTTTTTCCGCTCTTCCTTGTACGCCGCCAGTATCTTTGGATTTGGATTAACCACCACTATGCCTTTTTCACCGTCAAGGATGACCATATCGCCTGTTTTGGCCGTATTTGTTATATCGCGTACGCCCACGACCGCCGGAAGTTCAAGGGAACGCGCGACGATAGCGGTATGGGATGTCGCCCCGCCCATCTCGGTCACAAAACCCATCACGTTATCCTTGTTCATGTCCGCCGTATCAGCCGGAGAAAGATCCTGGGCAATTATTATATATTTATCCGCCGGGGCGTTTGCATCCTTTCCGCCCGACTCCTCAAGGTTATGTATTATCTTGTCAACAAGGGAATTTATATCGCGGGAACGTTCCTTTAAATATGAATCCGATATCCTGTTGGAAAACTCGGCATAATTCTTTAAAACCATTTGCAGCGCATATTCGGTATTAACAAGTTCTTTTCTTATTATTTCCTCGGCTTTCCCGACAAAAGTCGGGTCCGAAAGGAGCATAAGATAAGCGTTGAATATTTCCGCCTCGGCCGAACCAATATCATGGACTATCCTTTCTTTTATGGCGCAGATATCCGCTTTTGTTATCTCAACCGCGCTCTGCATCCTGGCAACCTCGGCGTCTATCTTTGCCTGGGGTATGTCAATCCTGTTAACCTGCGATACTTTCTTTGAAATAACGTATGCCGGGCCTATCACTATGCCCGGCGACGCCGCAATACCTTTATACATGTTATTCAGCCTCCCCGAATTTATCGTTTATAAGTTTCATAAGACCGGCGATAGCCTCTTTCGCGTCAGGGCCTTCCGCTTTTATCTCAATCTCGACTCCCTTACCCGCGCCGAGCGTGGTAAGCCCCATAATAGACTTCCCATCGGCCTCGATGGCGTCATTTTTCACCTTTATATCGGCCTTGAATTTTTCAGCCTCCCTTACAAATACCGCAACGGCCCTTAAATGAAAGCCGGCATTGTTTACAATCTTTACCTTTTTTTTATATTGCATTTTGTCTCTCCCGTCCGGTTATGTTATATAGGCCAGCACTATGCATGCAGCCACCATTGTCATAAAAATAAAGGAAATGGGCTTTTTTGAGCGCAGCCCCCATACCACCACCATAAACGCCCCGCAAAGCGCCAGAGTATCGAGCCATCTGAGCCCCACCAGCGTCAGTGCCTTTCCACGGAAATATACGGCGGTAAATGCCCCCAAAAAACCCATGCCAGCCACTTTCAGGCTTTTCATTATATCCTGGAACTTGACTTTCTGGATTGAGGAAAAAAGCTCCCTGTACCTGTAATATGCCTTAAATAGCAGGTATGATTTTATTATTACACGCGGCGCGTTATAAATAATAAGTGAAACCGCCACGGCCCATATCCACCCGTTGAGCGTAAATTTTGTAAGCCAGATTATACCCACGCCCATAAGCATTGAAAATGGTTTTAACCCCGACCAAAAAAGCGAGTCGCCTATGGCCGCAAGAGGCCCCATAAGCCCCATTTTGGTGGATTCTATCTCAAGTTCCTTTGCCTTCGGCGGATCATCAGGCAAATCCTCCTCAAGCCTTGCCATGACACCGAGCAAAGCCGGCGAAAAGAATATATGAGTATTAAAAAATCCTATATGCCTGCGCGCCGCCGCAAGCCTTTCTTCAGGTTTGCCGGCGTATATTTTCCTGAGCAAATTATCAATGGATAACAAAAAACCCAGGTTCTGCAGCCGCTCAAAGTTCCACGCAAGGTGGAGAAAATTCAGTTTGAACCCGCTCCAGATAAGGTCAAACGGCCCTATAGGCTTTTTCACTGTTTTTTCATCCATTTTTAACTGCTCCTCTTGTTCCATACAAAATTATATATCGTCAGCCCGCATGCTACGGCCACGGCTATTATAAAAAAGAGCGGATCCACCTGCCTGAACTTCCACAACACGAGGTAAAAAACAATAAAAAGGGCAAGATGCAGCATTTCGCCGGTCTTTGTCCTGAACGTCTCATATATAACCGCGAGGCCGATTACCGGCATGACCCAGAGGGCCTTTTCGAGCCCTTTTAATATGTCCGGAGGCAGCGAAAAATATATCTTTCCCGCTATTCCGGTGCCGAAGGCAAATATAACAAAATAAAAAACAGAATCCCTGAGTACTTTTGCGGTTACGGCGAGCCCCTGAGCGGCAAGCACCGGCCAAATGCTTCCTTTTAAGATCGCGGGCTCAAAAAAGTGAAGAATCAGCGTATTGAGTTTTCTGTTCCAGATATCCGCCTGCCCCACGAAATATCCGGAGGCCGTGCCTATAATAAGGCTGAACATCATCAGCGAATTAAAACCCTTATGTTCAAAAAGCACGCTCATATTAAGGCACAGAACAGTCGCGGTAAAAGCTATTGCCGAAGAAGACGGAGGAACATAAGCGCCGACCGGCGGCGATATCCATACAAGCTGGACAAGGCTTCCGATAAATATTCCGGTGAAAAAATCCCCGAATATCCATCCCGCTATGCCCCCGGCTATTATAGGCTGTGACAGCAGCGTCATTCCTATAAAGTAATTGTCCAGCTCCAGGACAGCGCCTGTAATGGCCGCCATGATTATTTTTGTGCTTATTAAAAACTCCAAATTTTCCCCTTTATAACTCTTATTTTCCGAATTTTTCCTCGATGCCCTTTATAATGTTCCTTTTTGTATCCGTCGGCACCATCCGCACCTCGAGCACTACGCCCATGGAATCAAGCTTTTTAAAAATCTCAATATCCTTTTCGTCCACAAAAACGGCGTCAAAAAGCTGTGTTTTATTGTTTTCAAAATGCATGCCGCCGATGTTAATCTCCGATATTTTTCCGCCAGCCTTAATAACATTGTAGATATCCGCCGGGGCCTTGACAAGTATCATCGCGGAATCGTCGTCAAATTCCCTCCCCTTTATCCTGTCCGCGGCCTCTTCCACCGTGAGTATCGAGAGGTTTATGTCGTTCGGCGTGGCCATCCTGAAAAGGAACTTCTGCATGTCGTTTTTCACTATTTCATCGTTAACCACTATGATGTGATTTATCTTCAGCGCCTGGGCCCATCCGACAACCACCTGTCCGTGTATCAGCCTGTCGTCAATTCTCGTAAGCAATATAGGCATTTTTTTATCCCCTGTTCTTAAATATGGCTTTTGCGTCAATAATGGATTTGTCGCGTCTCTCCATTATAAGCCTGCCGAGTTCATCCACCGGCCTGCCTGAATGCATGATTGCTTCTATAACCACCGGCAGGTTTACGCCCGTGATTATCCTCACTGCGTCATTTGACCCGAAAAGAGAGAGCGCGGTATTGCACGGCGTCCCGCCGAACATATCCGCGAGAATAAGAACGCCGTCGCCCTTATCGGCTTCCTCCACCTTTTTTTTAAGGCGCGCCGCAAAATCCTCCATCCTGTCGTTTTTCATCAGCCCCAGGGTGAACACATTGCTGTTTTCACCCACTATCAGGGAAACAGTGGTCTTCAGCGACTCCGCAAGGGTTGAATGCGAAATTATTATTATCCCTACCATTTTAAATTGTGCTCCTTTAAACTATTATTATTTTCATTATCATTTTCGCGAGCTGCGCGGGCGAATGCCTTATATACGGCCCGTCGGCAAAAAGCTTGTCCTGGACAAGCGTCACTCCCATTCCCGAAAGAGCCTCCCTGTCTATTTTAACCGGGTACGCTTTTTCTTTCTCGTATCTTTTCAGTACGTCATCGCTTGGAAGTTTGTTATTTGCTATAACATAATCCACGACTTTCAAGCCGGTATGCTTGAAAATAGCGGCCAGATGTTCGGAAACGGTATATCCGTCCGTTTCACCTTCCTGTGTCATTATATTGCAGATGTATATCTTGACAGATTTTGTGTTCATCAGGGCTTCTTTGATTCCGGGTACAAGCAGATTCGGGATTATGCTGGTATACAGCGACCCCGGCCCGATAATGACCGCATCGGCATTTTTAATGGCCTCAATGGCCGGGTTGTAAGGCTTTGCTTTCTGGGGGGTTATAAAAACCCTGTCGATTTTCCCGTGCGCGGCCGGTATTGACGACTCACCTTTTATTATCCTGCCGTCGGTTAATTTTGCGCTTAACTCGATGTTATCGAGTGAAACCGGAAGCACCGCCCCGTGTATAGCCAGGACCTTTGACGACTCATTCACAGCCGTAGGGAAATCACCGACAACATGGGTAAGGGCCGTTATAAAAAGATTGCCGAAATTATGGCCTTTTAATTCGTTCCCCTGTGAAAACCTGTACTGAAAAAGCCTGCCCAGAAGAGTTTCCTCGTCCGCCAGGGCCACAAGGCAGTTCCTTATATCTCCCGGCGGCAGTATCCTGTAGTCTTTCCTGAGCCTGCCCGAAGAGCCTCCGTCATCGGCGACTGTGACGACAGCCGATAAATTTCCGGTAAATTTTTTCATTCCCTTTAATACGTTCGGCATGCCGGTGCCGCCGCCTATGGCGGCTATTTTGGGGCCCCGTTTCAGTTTCTCAGCCCTGTATGCCCTGTTAAGAAATTCCCGTTCTTTCCCCGACGAAACCATTGTCAGCATCGCAAAAGTCGAACGCCTCCAGGCCAGCATAATGCCCGCGAAAGCCAGCACAATGAGCAGATAATCAATGGCCCTGAGGTGCTGGAGCTTTTTAAATATCCAGTCGATATTAAGTTTTTCTATCCTGACATTTTTTACCATTTCACCGAGAAAGCCCGACGCCCCGACAGCGAGTACTATGAGGCTGAAGACAAAAAGGAACATCCATCTTTTCATCCTTATACCGGGATATAGCCATTTATTTATCCGGAACATCGGTGTTCTCCCCGGGATTCTTTTTGTCCTTTTTCATCCATTTAATAATTGATTTATTAAGTTCCCTTGCGGGATTATACCCGCGCGCTTTCAGGCGTTGCGTCATTGCCGCCACTTCTATAATTACACTGAGGTTCCTGCCTGGTTTTACCGGGAGTATTATTTTCGGCACCTTGACACCGAGAATATCCTCGTGGACATCCTCTATGCCGAGGCGCTCGTAATCCTTGCCTTTTTCCCATTCTTCGAGGTGCATCACAAGCTCAATTTTCTGTTCATCGCGCACCGCTCCAACGCCGAAAAGGTTCCTGATGTCGATAATTCCGACTCCCCTTATTTCCATATGGTGCTGTATTATGGAGAGCCCCCTGCCTTCAAGAACATCATCCGACAGCCTGGTGACCTCTATCAGGTCATCCGCAACGAGCCTGTGGCCCCTTTTTATAAGTTCAAGGGATATCTCGCTTTTCCCTATCCCGCTTTTGCCTATTATCATTACCCCTATTCCGTAAACATCGACGAACGTTCCATGCATGGTTATTTTCGGAGCCAGCTTTTTATCAAGAAAAGTCACAATCGAGCTGATAAGTTTTGTGGTGAATATGGACGACATCATGACAGGCACATGGTGCCTGCGCGCTATCGAAAGGAAATTGTAAGGGACCGGAAGGTTCCTGGAAACAATAACACAGCAAATATTTGCCGCAAACAGGCGTTCGAGAACCCTGTTGGCCTTTTCCCTTCCGAGTTTTTTAAGATAGGTAAATTCCGTCTTGCCGAATACCTGTATGCGCTCATAAGGGAAATAATCAAAGAATCCGGCAAGCGCGAGGCCGGGCCTGTTTATGTCAGATACGATTATTTTCTTTTTCTGGAGGAATTCCCCGCCTGTCAGGATCCTTAGATGCAGCCTGGATTTGCTGTCGGCAAAAAATTCTTTAACGGTGATAAAGTTCATCAGCGGATCTCCTCAATGCTGCCGGTCTTTATTACTGGCCCGCCGGTTCACTGCTTTGTCTTTTCTTCTTCTTCTATGGTCATGACAACTGCGGCTTTGTCTTTGGCCTCGAGTATTTTGCGCCTGTAATATTTATTTTTTAAAAAATTCGACACCCTGGCCAGGGCCTTAAGCATGAGCCCGGCAGCTCCTTCGGGAGCGAGTAAAAGGAAAAATATGTTAACCGGCTCGCCGTCAAGCGCGTCAAAATCCACTCCGTCTTTTGAAACTCCAAACGCGGCCACAAGATCCTTTACGCCCTTTGTCTTGCTGTGCGGTATTGCAATGCCCTGCCCCACGCCCGTTGAACCAAGTTCTTCCCTCTCATAAAGCGAATCAAGGGTCGCCTTTTTGTCAAGGATGACATTTTTTTTAGCCAGTAATTCCACCAGTTCTTCAATTACTTCCTTTTTTGTCTTGGCGGTTATATTCAGTTCAATACTTTCTTTGTCCAGAAAATCCAGGATCCTCATAATAAGATATCACCTCGTTTTTTTAGTATTTTGAGATTGTAAGCCCGTATTTCCCGTCTTTTCTCTTTCTTAACAGGCAGACCTTGTTAAAATCCGCATTGAAAAACATCATAATCTGTTCTTTCGCGATGGATAATTCCTCCATTGCCTCTTCCGTATTCATGGGTTTTATTGCCTGAATATCCTCTTCTTCGACTATCTCGTTGTACTGCTCGCCTTTGACACTGGTAACCGTGCCTATATTCGCGAGGATGTTTATTCTTTTGTCTTTTTTCTTGTCGCCGCGCTCCGTTTTATCCTTTAATTTTTTTATCTGAGACAGGAGTTTGTCCTCTATCATGTCAATTGAAGAGTAGAGATCCTTTGTTTCCACTTTTGCGGAGAATTTATGCCCTTTGGATGTAAGATTTGCCTCGGCAAGCTGCCTGTATTTCTGCACCTCAAGAATTATGTGCAGTTCCCCGTGTTCCTTGAAATCAAAATACTCCTCAATCTTCTTAAGCTTTTTAACCGCGTACTGTTTTATTGCCTTTGTAAGGGTTACATGCCTTCCGGTTATGTTGATCTCCAAATCGAACCTCCCGAAGTTGATAAAAGCGTAAAATACGCTTTTGTATATATCATAGGCGTACAACTATACCAATAAAAATACCACATTATAAAACTTATGTCAATTAAGGAGTTTTGCCCTATTTTTTCCTCATATTAGCCGGAAGCAAACCCAGCTGTTCCCTGTATTTGGTTACCGTGCGCCTTGCCACCGGAATACCCTGCGCCTTTAAAATTTTCTCAAGTTCGGTGTCGGTTATGGGATTTTTCGGGTCCTCGGCGCCTATAATATTGAGCATTTTATCCCTGATTACGGCGTTTGCCATTTGGCCGCCGCCGTTGCTTGTTTCTATCCCGGCCATAAAGAATTTTTTCATTGGATATACGCCCGTTGGCAGCTGAATATATTTTTTTGAGACTATCCTGGAAACAGTGGATTCTGATATGCCCGTCTCCTGGGCTATTTCCCTGTAGGTAAGCGGCTTTAATCCAGCCTCCTCGTTTTTCAGAAAACCGTCCTGATATGTTATTATTTTTTTAATAACGTTCTCAATGGTCTTATTGCGTTCTTCCAGGGCCTTTAATAATTCCTTCACACGGTTTTCATAGGCCTTTATAAAATCACGCGTTTCTTTCTGTTCCCTGTACATTTTCAGGTACTTGCGGTTTATCTTGACCTCGGGGAAATTTGAAGGCACATGTATTTTATAGGAGCCGTCCTCCTCGGTGACAACAATATCAGGCACCACATACTCATTGGTCCCCTTCGCGAAATCAACCGCCGGAAAAGGCGAAAGCTGCCTTATTACATCCTCGGCATTTTTTATATCATCTTCCCTGACCTTGAATACCGCCGCGAGCCTGGCATAATTTTGTTTAGAAAGAAGCATGAATTCTTTTTCTATTATTTTGTACGCGAGAGTGTCCTTTTGCCCCACCCTTTTCAGCTGTATGAGCAGGCATTCCCTGGCGTCGGACGCTCCAACCCCGGCGGGTTCGAATGATTTGAGTATTTCAAGCGCGCCGGCAAGCGCCTCTTTGCTGATGGATGTTTCCGTGGAAAGCGCTTCTATGGTTTTCGTAAGAAAACCTTTTTCATCGAGGGATGATATAAGTGACGCGACGGCAAGATAAGCCCCGTCGTTTAAGCCCGCGGCATTCGCCTGCCTGGTAAGCTCCGCCCCCAGGTCGGGTTTTTCCTCATAACTCATTGAATTATATTTATAATCCTCAAATTTCCCCATTTCAGGATTATATTCGGCGGGAGCGCTCCTGTTGTCGTATTCTGCGTCAAAAAGGTTCTCATAACTTCCGTTGTCAAGTTCGTCCAGATGTGTTTCTTCGGCCCCGCGGCTTATGTCCTCGGTTTTATCCGCTTTTTCCGCGGTCTCCGAGCGCTGCACGGGTTCGTCGTCATCCTCTATAAAATCCTCAAGCACCGGATTTTCAGAGAGTTCCTTATTTAGAATATCCCTTAATTCAAGGTGTGTGGCCTGAAGTACATCAAGCCTTAGCCGCATTTCCGGGGTTAATTTTAGCCCCAGTTCCTGTTTCAATCCCTGGGTTAAGTTTAATTTGTTGGAAAATTCCATAATTTACCGCCTTTGTATTGTACACATAGATACTAAACGATTAAAAGCGGCTTGTCAAGTTTTTTGCCCCGGAATAAAAGGCTGCATAAAAAAACCGCGGCTTTTTAACAGCCGCGGTTTTTTTAATTTTTATATAAGCATGTCAGGCGTTACAAATTCGCCTTTTGACGCCTTTAACGCGAGGAACCTTTCTTTTTCTTCCTTGAGCCCCTCAACAATAACCTTAGGCGCTCCGTGAATCTTTGTCGTATAGACATCAATTATCCTGTCTATCTTTGCGAGGTTCTGCGGAATCCTTATCAAAAACTGGGTGTTATAATCCTCAAGCGTGTATTCTTTTTTCATTACCTGTTTAAACAGCTTCTTAAGGTCGTTATATTTCGGGATAAAACCTCCGGGGGTTTTTATCGCGCCGATGTTGTTATGCGCCCTTAATTCCATCCATTTCAGCCAGACCCTCTTGTCCTTTACCCCGTTGAGCCATTTGCCGGTTTTCATATCCTTAAGAAAATAATTGCAGGCAAATATCTTCGGTGCTTTCTTGAGGCCCTTTCCAAAAGCGAGGTAATCCTCAAGATATTTCGGTATGGGAATCGAAAGAAATTCCATATTGGACATTATATTAAACACCCTCTGGCCTTCCTTGCCTATTGCAGCCGCCGTCGTTTCGGATTCTATCGATGCCCCCATGGTTATTACTCCGTGGTTCCAGTCAAAAGACTCCCTCACCGGCACCCATGTGTCGGCATCCCTTCCGCCAAAGACCACTCCGCCAAGCACGACTCCGTTGCCGTCGTTTAATTTGGAATCGCAGTTTTTAAGCGCCTCAAGGTCTATTGTGTAACGCGCGTTTTTATGGGCCGTCGGCGCCTCTTTTCCCTCGGCGTCCTTTTTACCCTTAAACCACTCACCCGCAAAATTGACCCCTTTTTCCGGAAGTTCTTTCCCGTCGCCGAGCCAGTATGGAATACCCGCGCTTTCCATAACATTGCCGAATATCACATCACCGGGTGTATTTAACACGTTCCATATAAGAGGATCCCCGTGCGGATTTATATCCTGGATTATGCCGAATATGCCCTTCTCGACATTTACGGCCTTTGCCGTTCCATTAATATTGCGCAGATAAGAAAGGTCGTCGCCCACAATAGATTCCCCCTCAACCATCGCGGTCGATGTTTTTCCGCACATTGACGGGTATGCCCCGGAAAAATATGTTTTCCTTCCGAAAGGCCCTTTTACGCCCATCAGGAACATATGCTCAGCGAGCCAGCCTTCGCGCGACGCCTTTTGTATCGCCAGCCTCAGCGCAAGTTTCTTAAACCCCACCGTATTTCCGGCATACTGGGTGTTTACGGAAAAAACAGTTTCCGCTTTCAGGTCTATATATACCCTTCTTTTATCCACATTTTTGCTTATGTTATTTTCCGTTTCGCCGGTGGCATGTACGACCTTAAAAAAATCCTCCGGTTTTGCCTTTTTAAACCCCTCATATCCCCTTCTGTAAAGAATAATCTCCGAATGCGCCACATAATATGAGTCTGTCAGCTGGACCGCCGGTATGTAAAAAGGGGAATCCACCGGCCCCATTGAAAAGAAAAGGACAAGCATCTGGCGCCCCTTCATGATGCCCTTTAATACTCCCTTTATCTCGGATAATCCGGTTTCCCTGTCAATGCCCGAGAGTCCTTCGAGTTCCTTTCCTTTTTCATAAAGGAACTTTGTGTTCTTGGGGTCCCTTCCCTGGTCGGTTATCCCGTCAAAATGAATTGTATGCCCGTCAATTTTCAGGGATTTTTCTTCGCCTTTTTCCACCGCCATCTTTTTCATGAAAGCCGCGTCGGCGGCGGAGTCGGTGCACACAAATACCGAATCGGGTTCACAGTGACCGGTATATTCAGCTATAAAATCCAGCAGTGCCGTATTGTTAAGCGCTTCCAGGCGTTCAAACCCGTTTTCCACACATTTGTTTTTTAACAGCTCGAGATTTTCCATTTTTGGCCTCCATTTGGGTATAAAAATAACCAATACCGACTTTTAACTTTCATCATGTCCGAGTATTGGTTTCTTAATATATAAAAAATTTAACAATTATTGTCAGAATAAAAAATACCAAAAAATAACGCGGTTGTCAATTGTTATTATAAAATCAATCAAATCAATCCTACTTAATGTAGAGTTTTTCAATACGCCTTTCAACATACCCGGTCGGCCCGTCCTTTACCTCTATTACAACCACGTAAATGCCGCACGCCGCCATGGCTCCCGACGTGGTCCTTTCGTTCCAGTTGAAACTGAACTGCCCGGATACAGCATCCGCTGTAAATCCTTTTACATATTCTCCCGCAAGATTGTATATTCTTATTTTTACCCATTCGGCAGTTGCAACCTGTGCCTGTATTATATAACCGCCGTTCCGGCCGTTATCATGCATAAAGAATCCCTGCATTGAATTAACGCCGACAGATATTATATCGAGCGGCTGGTCAACAACATATGTGTTCCCGGAAGGGTCGGTTGTGACAACATGCACAAAATAAACCCCGCCCGGCACCACGCTGCCCCCGGTATTTTTTCCGTCCCACTGCGCGAACGAATGTCCGTTTGAATCATAAATATTGAGTATATTGGAACCATTATCAGTAAATGGATTTGATGAATACGTAAAACTGTGTACTATTAAATCGCTTCCCCCTGGCAGCATCGTTGCCACCGTCTCGCCGTTTGAGTCATAAACAGATACATGCACCCTGTTTTTACCGTACGGGGTTGCGGTCAAAGTCGCAGTCTCGGTTACAGTAAATGTCTGCGTAATTGTCGGCGTATTTGAGGATGTCGGGGTATATGTGGAAGTAAATGTATCTGTAAAGGTCGGCGTCGCGGTAAACGTGGGTGTATATGACTGCGTAACAGTTAAAGTCGGCGTCGCCGTAAAAGTGTATGAAGGCGTAAAAGAAAGCGTGTTTGTGTATGTCTGGGTCGCCGTAAAAGACTCTGTCTGTGTTAATGTAATCGTGCCGGTAAAAGTCTCAGTCACTGTAAAAGTTGCGGTTGCCGATTCGGTGAATGTGGGCGTATCCGTTAAAGTAAATGTCGGGCTTTGCGTCAATGTTTCCGTAAATGTTGGCGTATCCGTTCCGGTTTCCGTCGGCGTGCCTGTTACTGTGGGCGTATCAGTTCCGGTAATTGTAGGCGTCACGGTTGGCGTAACCGTCAGCGTAAATGTCTGCGTTATTGTACCCGTGGCTGTCTGGGTGGCTGTATAAGTAACTGTCTGTGTCCATGTTCCCGAAGGTGTTTCAGTATATGAATATGTCGGTGTGGCCGTTTCAGTTACTGTCCTGGTAATGGTGCACGTTACGGTCTGTGTTGCGGTCATGGACTGCGTTGGCGTCGCCGTTGCGGTGACGGTTTCAGTTATTGTTTGTGTTATAGTGGCGGTAATTGTCTGTGTTATTGTCCCGGTTATGGTTTCTGTTATCGTTCGTGACACGGACGGAGTTGCCGTCATGGTAATTGTGGGTGATATTGTCTCGGTTATGGAGGAAGTTATTGTTCCCGTTACAGTCATGGTAGCCGTCGGAGTGTTTGTCTGTGTAACCGACTGTGTAACCGTCGGAGTAATAGTATCCGTAATGGTTGAAGTTGCCGTCCGTGTGCAAGTATTTGAATACGTGGGTGTCGTTGTCTCAGTATTTGTTTGCGTTATTGTAGCTGTAACTGAAGGCGTGTTCGTCTGTGTAATAGTAGGCGTCACCGTTTTCGTATTTGTCTGTGTTATTGTTGACGTCACGGTCTGAGTATTTGTCTGCGTTATCGTGGGCGTTACTGACGGTGTGTAAGTCTGCGTTACTGTGGCTGTCACTGTCTGCGTATTTGACTGTGTTATTGTTGGCGTTATTGTGGGCGTTACTGTCTGTGTCACTGTCTGCGTTGTCGTGTCCGTCACTGTCTGCGTATTTGTCTGTGTTATTGTTGGCGTTACTGTCTGTGTCACTGTCTGCGTTGTCGTGCCCGTCACTGTCTGCGTATTTGTCTGTGTTATTGTTGGCGTTACTGTCTGTGTCACTGTCTGCGTTGTCGTGCCCGTCACTGTCTGCGTATTTGTCTGT
>Ga0224555_1003396_pt1 | contig 16344 bp, 16 predicted proteins | sample 714S23034metaG_FD_180687 | JGI IMG/M metagenome (GOLD analysis project Ga0224555, IMG submission 180687) | Peat soil microbial communities from Stordalen Mire, Sweden - 717 S2 30-34 | ecosystem: Environmental > Terrestrial > Soil > Wetlands > Peat | place: Sweden: Norrbotten County, Stordalen...
CAACCGCCGCAATTTCCGCGGGGTAAAGCGCAAGATGAGCAACTTCCCGCTCCGTCCGCGCCACTGTAAGCCCCTGCCCCTGATCGACATCCGAAAGGCCATCAGGATAGTTAAGTGAACAGTATTATCTTTAGCGGGCACTCCTCTACTCCGCCTCGTCGCTCCAATCGCAGATGATTTCGCGGCGCTGCGCGGAGCTTTCCGCAGCCCACTCCAGCAGACGGGCCACGCGCCATGCGGCCAGCGCGGACACGGGGACGTGAGATTTGCCGAGAAGCGCGTCGCGGACGCCGGCGTAGTAGAGTCGGTAGTCGCCGGGGATGGGCGCAACGGGGTGGGTTACCATGCCGCCATGCACGTCTACGCTCAGGGTGCCCCAGTTGGCGGGCGGTTCCAGTCCCCAGTGAGCATCGTCGATGCATGTGATCTGGTTGAGCGCGGCTTCCTGGGGGTCGAGACCCCACTTCCAGTAGTTTCCCCTGGCGCCACGCAGGTGGTAGCGGGGCCGGGCCAGCGAGGAGAGAACGTTGGCGGCGAGAGTGGCGGAGAAGGCGGGGTAGCGCAGGCGGAGGGTGAAGGAGTCGTTGGAATCCTCTCTGTCGTGGACGTCGCGCTCGCGTGCGACCTCGGCGTTGACCGCCTCGGGTTGTCCGAAGAGCGCCAGGGCCTGGTCGGCGAGGTGGGTTCCGATATCCAGCAGCAAGCCTCCACCCTGCGCGGGGTCTTCTTTCCAGACGCCGGGTTTGGGGACGGGGCGCCAGCGGTCGAAGGTGGATTCCAGATGGACGAGACGGCCCAACGGATTCTCACGTATCAGTTTATAAAGAGTCTGGAAGTCACTGTCCCAACGGCGGTTATGGAATGGAATTAGCAGCGCATTCCGGGCGGCGGCCAGTTCAATCAACTGGGCAATTTCGGCCGAGGTGACGGACGTCGGCTTGTCCACGACCACGTTCCTGCCGGCTTCAAGAATCTGCCGGGCGACCTGGAAGTGGGTTCCGCTGGGGGTGGCCACGACGAACAGGCCGAGCGAGGAGTCCGCGAGCATGGCTTCGAGGGAGCGGTGAGTGGTGATGCCGGGATAGCGTTGGGCTGCCAGGTCGGAGTGGCGCTCGACGACCGCGGCGAGTTCCAGTCCCTCGACGGAGGAGAGCAGCGGAGCGTGAAAGACGCGCCCGGACATGCCGAATCCAACCAAACCAACTCGAATCATGAGGTTCCTCCCAACCGCGGAGCCACGGGTTGCGGTGAAAGATCCGGGACGTGGCGATGGGGACCCTTGTAGTCTCCCACCCCTCGCCCAGAACGCGAAGGATGGGGCACCCAGCCTGTTGCTCTCCAGTTAGCCCTCCAGTTTATACCGGGTTTCGGCGAGGCGGTAGAGGCGGCGCCAGACGAGGCGGTTCATGGTGACGACCATGAGGGAGATGAGGATGGTGGCCAGAAGGATGATGGGAAAACGGCCATTGTCGGTTGCGGACATGATCTGCGCGCCCAGGCCGATGGTTTCAAGCGTCCGGTCCTTTACGTGGGAGTATTCGGCCATCACGGAGGCGTTCCAGGCTCCGCCTGAGGCCGTGACCATGCCGGTGATGAGGAAGGGGAAGATTCCAGGGAGAATGAGTTTGGTCCAGCGCTGCCAGCGGTTGAAGCGGTAGAGCGAGGAGACCTCGCGCAGGTCGGAGGGGATGGACATGGCTCCGGCGATGACGTTGAAGAGGATGTACCACTGCGTGCCGAGGAGCATGAGGGCAATGGAGCCGATGCCCAGGCCACCGCCGATCCGGACCAGGCCGATGAGCAGGACGGGGTAGAAAGCGGAGGCTGGGACAGAGGCCATTATCTGGGCCAGGGGCTGTACGATGCGTGCCAGCCTGGGGTTGAAACCGATGGCTACGCCTACGGGAATGGTCCAGGCGGCGGAGAGCACGAGTGAAGCGTTGACGCGCAGGAAGGTGGCCGCGGTGCCTTCCAGCAGCAGACGCAGGTCCGGCCAGGTGACGGTCCTGAGCAGGAGAATGGCCTGCGTGGCGCCCCAGCCCACAATGCAAATTGCCGCCCCGGCCAGCGCCCAGAGCGCGGGGGAGGCTTTGCGGCGAAGCTGGCCTTCATCCAGCGGCTGGACGACGCGGCATTCTTTGGTGTGGGCCATGCGGCGGTAGATGGGTTCTTCGATGTGAGCCAGGACCCGGCCGGGGATGGATGTGAGCAGGCTGGAGCGCCTCAACAGCTCAAGAATGGGAGAAGTAACGCGGTCGGCGGACTCGACCTGTTCGAATTTGAACTTGTCGCTCCAGGCGATGAGCGGCCGCCAGACCAGTTGATCCGTGGCCACGACAATCAGGATGACGACGGCGATGCCGCTGAGCAGAGCGCGCACATCGCCGGAATTGGTGGCCGACTGGATGTAGCTGCCGAGTCCAGGCAACTGAAAGTTGCGGACACCCATGGTGAAGGTCTCGCAAAGCATGAGGGCGAACCATCCGCCGGCGACAGAGACGATGGAGTTCCAGACCAGGCCGATGGCGGCGTAGGGCATTTCAAGCTGCCAGAAGCGCTGCCACGCCGAAAAGCGGTAGATGCGCGAGGCCTCGACCATCTCCATGGGAATGCTCTTGAGCGAAGCATAGAAGCTGAAGGCGAGATTCCAGACTTGTCCGGTGAAGATGAGCAGGATGACAGCCATCTCGATTCCCAGTTGGTGGCGCGGCACCAGGGCAACCATGGCCAGCACGACGGGAGGGAGAAAACTGAAGACGGGAATGGATTGCAGAATATCGAGGACCGCGATCATCCAGGCTTCGACTCTGGGGTTGTAGGCGGCCGTGTAGCCATAGGCTACGGCGAAGAGCAGGCTGAGCAGGTAGGCAATGCCCATGCGGACGATGGAGTAGAAGGCGTAGGCCGGCAGGGCGCCGATGGAGTGGGAGATTTCCACCACGGGAACCGGCCGACTGAGCCAATAAGCGCCGGTGCTGATGATGGAGAAAAAGATGGCCAAGCCACAGGCGGCCACGCACGAATCGATGAGGAACGGCCATGTGCGGGCCGCGACCAGCGTTCGCGCCAAGGGGTGTTGGGGCTTCACTCGGCTTCCTCGCTGGCGGCAATCTCCTCATCCTGGGCGTCGGGCAACACAAAGCGGCGGCGGCCGGCGTCAAAGTCGAACAGCTCGGCGTAGCGGCCCCAGGTGACGGCGGTCTCGATCTGGCGCTGGCATTCCTCCTCGCTGAACTGCTCGTTGAGCATGTCGACAAAGAATTCCTCGGGGACGGAGTGGTCGCTCTTGGCTTCCAGAGCGCGGCGAATCTGGCGGAGCAGGAGCACATGCTCGATGGCGGCGTCGCGGAAGAGCTCCTTCTGGCGGAGAATCTCGGAGTTGGCAAACTCGGTTCCGCTCCCGGTGATGACCGCGTCGCCTTCGTCGATGGTGAGGAAGCCGAGCAGTTCCGCGGCGTCGACGATGGGCAGCAGGTCGTCGATCTCGAAGGCCAGATCGTTGGCCAGGCGGTAGATGTCGTCGCGTCCGCCCTTGTCCAGCAGCAGCTCAAGCAGGCCGGCGATGCCGCCTGGGCGCGAATGCGGCAGCATCTGGTAGTGCATCAGGCGCTGGTCGCGCGGGCGTGCTTGCAACTGCTGGTCGGGGGCCTCGGCGGGGGCTACGTCGGGCTTGGTGAGCACCTTGTAGATGTAGTCGACCAACTGCGTGAAGGGCTCGGATTTGCGATCGCGGGGCTGGGCAAGCTGGACGCGGAAGTCGGTACGGATGTGGCCGGGGTTGCGGCCCAGAACGATGATACGGTCGGCCAGCAGCACCGCCTCCTCGATGTTGTGGGTGACGAGAAAGACGGCCTTGGTAGGCATGGTCTTGTTGGCCCACAGTTCGAGGAGTTCGGAGCGAAGGTTCTCGGCGGTGAGCACGTCGAGCGAGGAGAAAGGCTCGTCCATGAAAAGGACTTCGGGTTCGACGACGAGGGCGCGGGCAAAACCCACCCGCTGGCGCATTCCACCTGAGAGTTCCTTGGGATAGGCGGCTTCAAAGCCGTCCAGGCCGACCGTGTCGAGCATCATGATGCTGCGGTCGTGGCGCTCGACGGGGCTGACGCCGCGGGCCTGCAGCGGGGCTTCGACATTTTCAAGAACCGTGAGCCAGGGAAAGAGGGCGAAGTTCTGGAAGACGATGGAGACGTTGATCTCGGCGCCGGCGATGGGCTGCTCGTGCCAGTAGACCTGGCCGGCCGTGGGCGTAGAAAGCCCGGTCAACATGCGCAGCATCGTGGATTTGCCGGAGCCAGAGGGGCCGAGCAAGGCAAGGATCTCTCCGGGGAGGATATCGAGGTCGGTGGCGGAAATGACCTGAATGCGATTCTGACTGGGTTGGGCGTAGTATTTTTCGATCCTCTCGGCGCGAATGATAGGTTCGTCTGCCGGGATCGGGGCCTGTGCCGGGGTTTGGTTGGGGATGGCCGCTTCCTGCATGGGTGGTTCTCCGGTTGGGGTCCGCCGGGCCAAAAGCCGCGGCCGGTGGTTGTTGCAAGTGTATGATTTCCGGGTTGCTCCCAGATGAATTGGCTTTGGCAGGGGCGGATTCCGCCCTTGTACCGGATTGTGGTCCTCGCAAGCGTACGAACTGCGTTCAAGGCCGGGAACGCCGGCATCGAATGGCCCAAACCGAGCGTATCATTCTAGGAAAGCGTCTTGCCAGGAAAGCGTCTTGCCTGCGCAAGGGTATCTTTCGCCGATGGCGGCCGAGGAGCGCATTGCGGAGTTCGACAGCAACGCGTTCTGATGCCTGGCCGCTGAGACTTCCAGGAGAGTATGCCGGAAAACGCTCAAAAACCCAAGGTTCTGGTTGTCGACGACGAACGGGTGATCGCCGACACGCTGTCCATGATATTGAACCAGAGCGGCTTCGACGCGCGAGCGGTTTATTCGGGCGAACGGGCGCTGGAGCTGGCCACGACATTTGCGCCGGATATGCTCATCTCCGATGTGATCATGGCCGACCTGAACGGAATCGATGCGGCCATTCAGATCCGCGCCCTGCTGCCCAGAATCAAGATTCTGCTCTTTTCCGGGCAGGCGGCGACGGCCGATCTGCTGGAAAAGGCGCGCGCTCGGGGCTACGAGTTCGAGATTATGGCCAAGCCGGTGCATCCGCAGGATTTGCTGACCAAGCTGCGGGGGTAATTCAGGCAGGGGACGTGCTCTGTGTGAGCTAGAGCTCGCGACGGCCCTCGATGGCGCGGGCCATCGTCACTTCATCGGCATATTCAATGTCGCTGCCGGCGGGAACGCCGGTGGCGATGCGGCTGATGCGGACCTGGAAGCCGCGCAGGGCGCCGGCCAGCCAGTTGGCGGTGGCTTCGCCTTCGAGAGTGGGGCTGGTGGCCAGGATGACTTCGTCCACTTCGCCGTGCTCGACGCGGGCCACCAGGGTTCCAGTGCGGAGCTGATCTGGACCCACGCCGTGCAGGGGCGAGAGGGTGCCGTGCAGGACGTGGTAGACGCCCTGGTAACTCCGGGTCCGCTCCACGGCTTCGATATTGGTGGGCTCTTCGACTACGCAGACCAGGCGCTGATTGCGGGTGGGGCTCGAGCAGTAGGCGCAGGGGTCGACGTCGGTGACGTTGTTGCAGACGGAGCACAGGCGCAGACTGGCCTTGAGGCCGCGCACCGCCTCGGCCAGCGCCGCGGCGTCGTCGTCGCTGGAGCGCAGGATATGGAAGGCGAAGCGCTGGGCGCTCTTGGAGCCGACGCCGGGAAGCTTCTTCAACTCTTCAATGAGCCGGGCCATCGGCTCGGCATAGCGTGACACGGAAGGCACCTCCTAGGTGAACGGAACCACGGGCGAGTTTCTAGGTTTCCCACCCTAGCCGCAAAAATCCGCCGCGGCGGACGGCGAGGGTGGGGCACCCGGCGTTTGGACCGTTGAGAATAAAAATCAGGTGAGGCCGGGCAGCTTGAGGCCGCCGAGAATCCCCTGCACGCTGGACTTGATAGCCTCATCGGCACGGCGCCCGGCGTCGTTGACGGCGGCTACGACCAGGTCTTCGAGCATCTCGACGTCAGGCTGGCCGCCGCCGAGGCCGATGACCGCCGATGGGTCGATGCGGATTCTGAGGAGCTGCTTCTTGCCGTTCATGGTGGCGATGACAGCGGAGCCGCCGCTGCTGCCCTCGACCACGGTCTCGCCCAGCTTGCGCTGGACCTCCTCCTGCATCTGGTTGGCCTGGGAGAGCATCTCGGAGATTTTGAGGGGGTTAATCATGGTTTTTTCCTGGGTTTGTTTTCCTGGTTTGGAGGGCGTGGTCACTGTTGGCGAAGATCGACCACGCTGCGGACTTCGGCCTTGAAGATCTCCTTTGCCCTTTGGATCAGGGGATTGGCAAGCGCGGCCTCCTGGATGCTGCCGGCGAGAGGCGCAGAGATTGTGGCGGAAGCCGGAGCGGTGCCGTCGCCGGGAACTACGAGGAAGCGGGTGGGCGCGCCAAGCCGTTGCAGCTCCTGGCGAATGATTTTCTCCGCCGCGGCGTTCACCGTCAAGGCCAGCATCTTCTTGCCCATGGCCAGGACCTCAATGCGCAGGCTGGCGCCGTCGAGGGTCCATGCGCCGGAGCCCAGCAACTGGGCGGCGGACACGTGGCCGGCGTCGACCAGCGCGGAGCCGATGGCGTGGCGCAGGGATTCCATGCCGGGGGCAACTGAAGCCGGCGCTGAGGCTTCAGGGGCTTTGGCTGGCGCGTCTTCGGTAAGGGTTGCGGTGGAGCCGTAACTGGCGGCGGAGCTTGCGGCGGCGGGGAAGAGAGCATTGCCGGAAAACGGGCTGCCGGCGGCTTCAGCGGCGAATGCAGGTGCGGACGATGGGCGATCCATTGTGGCGACTGGCCCGGCGGTGGATTCCGGCTGGAGTACTGAATCCAGGTTGGGAGTCGTTCTCTGGGGACCTGAACCCAAGCTACCGCCGACGGAGCCAAAGGGGGTGGCCGGCGGGGCAGCGGAGGCTGGGGACGGGCGCGATGGGGCTGCGAATGCGCGCGGGGCGGAGGACGGCGAGACGCGGCGCGAGGTTGCGCCGCTGGAAACACCGCTGAGGAGCTCTTCAATAGGCAGCAGACGCTGGGCATGGATGAGCTTGAGCAGGCCGAGCTCGAGATGGAAGCGCTGCTCCTGGCGGTAGTTAAGGTCGTCGAAGGTGCGCAGGACGATCTGCAGATTGCGGGTAAGCTCTTCCTCGGTAAACAGGAGAGCGGTGCGGGCGGCGCGGGCGCGCTCGTCGCCGGAGATCTGGAGGAGTTGAGTCTCTGCGCCGCCCAGCCTGGCCATGAGGGTGTTGCGCAGGTAGCGGACCATCTGGCGGGCCAGCGAGGAGGGGCTGTGGCCGGCGTTGAGCAGCAGGTTCAACTGCTCCATCAACTCGGCGCTCTGGCCGGCGGCAACAGCTTCAAGCAGGCGCTCGAAGACGGCGTTGGGGACCGAGCCCATCAGCTCGCGAATCTCAGCGGCGGAGAGCACGGGACGGCCGGCCTCGATGGGCGCCGAGGCAATGGCCTGATCCATGATGGAGAGCGCGTCGCGCATGGAGCCGTCGCCGGCCTCGGCCAGCAGCGCGAGGGCGGCGTCTTCGGCCTCGACCTGCTCCTGGGCGGCGATCATCCGGAGCTGGGTGAGGATGTCGTCGAACTTGACGGCGTGAAAGCTGAAGTGCTGGCAGCGGGAGCGGATGGTCTGGGGAATGTTTTCGGACTCCGTGGTGGCCATCATGAAGATGACGTGCGCCGGGGGCTCTTCGAGGGTCTTGAGCAGGGCGTTGAAGGCGGCCTCGGTGATCTGGTGGGCTTCGTCGAGGATGTAGATTTTGTAGCGGTCGCGGGACGGGGCGTAGCGGGCGGCTTCGCGGAGTTCGCGAATCTCGTCGATGCCGCGGTTGGTGGCGGCGTCGATCTCGATGACGTCGACGGCGTTGCCCTGGCGGATCTCGATGCAGGAGTCGCAGACGCCGCAGGGTTCTTGTGTGGGCCGGGCTTCAGTGCCCACCTCGCTGCGGCAGTTGAGGGCCATGGCGACAATGCGCGCAATGGTGGTCTTGCCGATGCCGCGATGGCCGGAGAAGATGTAGCCGTGGGCAATGCGGTTCTGGCTGAGCGCGTTGAGCAGGGTGCGGGTGACGTGCTCCTGGCCGGCCACATCGGCGAAGCGCTGCGGACGGTATTTTCTGGCCAGAACTTGGTAACCCATGGGGGAACGCGCTCCTTGCGGCCCGCCTGTGTTTCCGGAGGCCTAGACGCGATTGTATCGCCCCAGGGCAGGATAGGGGGCTGGCGGCGAGAGGTTGGAAAAACAGCTTTGCTCTGCGTGGATCATTGTGGCGAGTGGAACTGCGTTCAGGCTTTTGCTGTTTTGACGCTCTTGCCGGTCTCGCGCTTGCCGCGCTTCTTGGCGGCTTTCTTGAGGGGTGGTTGCGCGGCTTTCTTTTGGACGGCTTTGCGGCGGCGGACTTCTTCTTTGGAGTACATGGTGCCGCGGCACTTCTTGGCGCCGCAGTTGCAGACGGCTTCGTCGTCGCCGCCGTCATAAAGGCAGTAGTCGTAGGTGATCTCTTCACCGGCGGGGATGTTCTTGATGGCCTTGATCCAGATGCGGCCGCGCACTTCGCTGGTTTCGCAGTTGGGGTCGCAACTGTGGTTGATGAACATGGCCATGCAATGGCCGTCGATGACCATCTCGCCACGCCCCAGTCCAAAGAGATAGGTAATGGGCGCGTTCTCGTAGCAGGCGTCGGCCTCGCTTTTGCTCAGCCGCGGGCCGGTGTACTCGGCGACGCGCGCGCCTTTGCAGATGGGGGTGGTGGTATAGCAGCCGGCGGCGTGAATGGCGGAAGAGCAGATGATGAGTGCCATGCGGGTGTGCGATGCTTTCCTTTGGGGAAGATTCTCGTGTATGGACCGCATCTTAACATTGGAGGGGCCATTGAATAAGCCACTACAGGGGCGAGGGAAAAGGAAATGAAGCGGGGCATTTGGGTTGCGCTGGTTCTGGCGGGCTGCCTGGCGGCGGCGGAGCGGGGACACGCGCAGGCTCCGGCGGGCGGAGATGGGACTGGAGCTGGACAGAGTACGCCTGCTGCCGCGGGCCAAAAGCCGGCTGCCGCGCCGCCGCAGGGTGCGGCCAACCCGTTTCCGGAGGATACGAGTACGGTTCCGGTGATGCCGTCGAAGATTGCGCCGGTTTTGCCGGAGGGGACTTATACCGGGGAGGACGGCGGGGCCGACAGCGGGCGCGTGGCGCTGCCGGGCGAGGATCGGGACCCGGTCCGCAGCCCCGACGACCCTGCCCCGGCTGCCGACAGCGCGCAGGACCAGGATTCGAGCTCGAGCCTGACCGGACTGGACAAGTTTCTCCCAGGGCCGGACGACGATCAGGCGGAGAAGAAGAGAAAGCTGACGGTCAAGGAGCCCACGCACCAGGAGGCCGCTTCAAAGGACCTGGAAGTGGGGGGGTATTACCTGGAGATCAAGAACTGGAAGGCGGCGCTGTCGCGGTTCGAGTCGGCCATGGTGCTGGACCCGGAGAACCCGGAGGTCTATTGGGGGATGGCCGAGGCGGAGCGGCATCTGGGCAATTTTGCGGACGCGCGGGGCTACTATTTGAAGCTGCTGGACTACGATCCGGACGGACCGCACGGCAAACAGGCGCGCAAGGCGATGAAGGACCCGGAGATTGCGAATGCGAAGGCGCCTGCCGCGGGACAGCCGGCGGTGGAGACGGGGAAATAAAGGCGTTCCCTCGGGGAATAGAGCCCCACCTCCTTTTGGCGCGTCCTGTGGCGCGGATTCTGTCAGGGTTGAAACACTGACCTGCCAGCCGCGCTCTTTCAAAGCACTCTGGTCTTAGTTTTGTGGTTTCCCACACTTGCGGCAGAAAGAATCGCAAGGCTGGGGCACCCAGCTTTTGTCTTGGAACTTGGCCCAGCTTTTGTCGTGGAACTTGGCCCAACTTTTGTCGTGGAACTTGCCGTTTAAAAGACACACGGCGGCTACGACCGCGCCTTCTCAAAGCAACTAAAAGCCGGACCAGCGGAGATAGGCGGCGATGATTGGCTGCCCCCACAGGGCGCTGACGACTCCGCCTGCACAGAGAAACGTGCCCAGGGGCAGCTTCTTGAGCGCCCAGCCTTCTGTGCTGGTTCGTGCAGCGGGGATTGCCAGGAGAACGACGGCGACCAGCGCGCCGAGCACCACGCCGAGACCAAAGGCGAGCAATGCGCCGGGCAGGCCGAGCCAGGCGGCGAGCAGGGCCATGAGCTTCGCGTCGCCCAGGCCGATGCCTTCGCGGCGGCGAATGAGCCAGTAGATCCAGCGGATGAGGAGGATGAGGAGGGCGGCGGCGAGGATCGCCAATATTCTCTTCCCGGCCTCTTCGGCATCTTCCCAGGGCGTGGGGGGCACGTGCAATGCCCATCCGACCTGTTCTCCCTGGAGAAACCACCATACGAATCCCAATGCGGCGCCTGGCAGGGTCATGGCATTCGGGAGCCAGAGGTGCTCCGCGTCGAGGACGGCCAGGCCCACCAATACCCACGCAAGAAACATCATTCCGGCGGCAAATTCGAGCGGAAAGAAGGCGTAATAAGAACGCCACGCGATAACTGCCCACAGCGCTCCCACGGCCAATTCGACCAGCGGATAGCGCCAGCCGATTGAGGAGCGGCAGTTGCGGCAGCGGCCGCGGAGGGCGAGCCAGCTCAGGAGTGGAATGTTCTCCCACCAGGAGAGCGTGTGATCGCAATTGCGGCAGTGGGAACGCGGGCTTACAACGCTCTCGCCCTGGGGCCAGCGGCTCAGGCACACGTTGAGGAAGCTGCCGAAGGCCAGGCCCAATAGCCCTGCAAAGATCGTTCCCAGAATGCGAATCATGTGCGTGGTTGAGTATACGGCTCTCGATGAACGGACTGGGTTGAGATTTGTGGTTTCCCACCCATGCGCCAGGAAGAAGGCGCATGGATGGGGCACGGGAGCTTGTTGCTGAGGCGCAGGGCGTGTGGCTGGCGCTTTGGTTGTGAAATTGAGTGGAAAAGCTGGTGGAGTAAACTGAACAGGCATGGACGTTCCGCCGGAAAGCTACCCCGCACATGCTCCTGCTGCCAAGACTGCGACCGATCCGGCGCGGGCGGCGGTATTGTTTGAGCAGTCGGTGAGCATCATGGCGCGGCTGCGCGCACCCGGCGGCTGCCCGTGGGACCGCGAGCAATCCTTCGATTCGATCCGCAAATACACACTGGAAGAGACCTACGAGGTCTTCGACGCCATCGAGCGGCGGGACTTTCCGCACCTGGCCGAAGAACTGGGCGATCTGCTGCTGCAGGTGCTTTTTTATGCGGAGATGGCGGCCAACGAGGGGCATTTCACCATTGCCGAAGTTTTGGAGCACCTGAATAACAAACTGGTCCGGCGGCATCCGCATGTGTTTGGCGACGAGGCCTCAAGGGCGGCGGGGAACCGGGCGGAGGTTGACGCTGCGGTCGAGGGTTCTTCAGCGGCGGTGCTGCGGAATTGGGAGGAGATCAAACTGGCCGAGAAGCGGGTGTCGAGTGCGGACGACGAAGGCGGTGGTTTGGATGGGGCAGGGAAGATGGCGGCGTCGCGGCTGGACGGGGTGCAAAGGGCGTTGCCGGCGTTGGCCGAGGCGGCCAAGCTGGGGGCCAAGGCGCAGAAAAGCGGGTTCGACTGGGCGAGCTGGCGGGATCTGCTGCCCAAGCTGGCGGAAGAGACTGCGGAACTGGAGGCCGAGGCCGCCTCGGCGGACCCGGCCCGCAAGTCGCGCGTGGAGGCGGAGTTGGGCGATCTTCTGTTTACCGTGGTGAACCTGGGCCGGCACCTGGGCGTGGACGCGGAGATGGCGCTCAGGGGATGCAACCGGCGCTTTCGCGATCGCTTCCGGGAGATGGAGCTGGCGGCGACGCGGCCGCTGGAGGAGCTCTCGGCCGATGAGTTGGAGGCGCTTTGGGCGCAGGCGAAGAGGAAGTTGGCGGCAGAGGTCGATTCCGGCGTCGGCGCTGCAACCGGTTCCGCTCCAGGAGCGCAAGGATGATCGTGATTCGAAACTGTGCGGGGTTTGACGAGCTGGAGGCTTGCGTACAGCTTCAGGTGGAGACCTGGGGCTACGACCCGACCGACGTGATTCCGCGCAAGGCGTTTCTGGTGTGGCAGAAGGTGGGCGGGCAGGTAATTGGGGCGTTCGATACGGAGATTGCCGGCGCAAGTGCTGAGGGAGGGCCGGAATCGCTGGTTGGCTTCGTTTTGTCATTGCCGGGCGTGAAGACCGGCAAGGGCGAGCCGCGACCCTATCTGCACTCGCACATGCTGGCAGTCAAGCAGGGGTACCGCAACCGCGGCCTGGGCATGCAACTGAAGCTGGAGCAACGGCGGGAGGCGCTTGGGCGGGGCATACGGCACATGGAGTGGACGTTCGATCCGCTGGAGATCAAGAACGCGTTTCTCAATATCCACAAGCTGGGGGCGATCGTTCGTAACTACCATGTGGATTTTTATGGTGTATCCTCATCTCGACTGCAAGGTGGGCTCCCGACGGACCGTCTCCTGGCGGAGTGGCATCTTGATTCGTGGCGGGTGGGGGCAATCCTGGAGGGCCGCCCGGCAGTTGCGCAGAATATCGAGGAACGAATTCCGGTCCCGGCCTCCATCTACGAGTGGAAGGACACAGAAGCGGGCCGGGAACGAGCCCTCGCCGTACAAATGGAGAACCGCCGAAAGTTTCAACAGGCATTTTCCCAGGGGTTAGCCGTACTTGGCTTCGTCCGGGATGCGGAAGGAAATGGAGTCTTCGAACTGGGTCCCCTTAACCAGGCGGAGCTGGATTGATTTCCCAAGGAACTTAAAAACTTATGAAAATCGATGCGATTATCCTGCGCGAACTGCACCTTCCCCTGGTGCGTCCGTTTGAAACCAGCCTTGGCGTGACCCACAACCGGAGGATTCTGCTGGCGGAGATCCAGTCGGAAGGACTGACCGGCTGGGGCGAGTGCACGGCGGGTGAGCGGCCGTTCTTCTCCGCGGAGTCAACCGACAGTGCCTGGCAGGTGACCGTGAATGAACTGGGGCCCATGCTGGCGTCGGAGGCGCCGGAACATGGAGGGGATTGCCCGCGGATCTTCCGCCAGGTGCGGGGCAATCGCATGGCCAAGGCCACGCTGGAAAACGCCATTTGGGATATCGAGGCACAACGCGAGGGGGTTCCGCTCTCGCGGCTGATCGGCGGGGTGCGGGACGCGATTCCCTGCGGCGTGTCGCTGGGGATTCAGGCGAGCATTCCCGAGCTGATGAAGATCATCGAGAAGGAATTGGCGGCGGGCTACCAGCGGATCAAGCTGAAGTGCAAGCTGGGCTGGGACGTGGAGGTCTTCGAACGGGTGCGTAGCCGGTGGCCGGGAATCATGCTGAGCTGCGACGCGAACTCGGCGTACAGGCTGAGGGATGCGGACCACCTGGTGGAGTTTGACGCCTTCGATCTGCTGATGATCGAGCAGCCGCTGTGGCACGACGATTTCTATTACCACTCGATGCTGCAGAAGCGGCTGCAAACACCGATCTGCCTGGACGAATCGATCCGCAACCGGCGGGACGCGCTGGCGTCCATCGAAATGGAGTCGTGCAAGATCATCAACATCAAACTGGGGCGCGTGGGCGGCTTCTCCGAGGCCATCGCGGTGCACAACGCGGCGCAGGAGCGGGGGATTCCGGTGTGGTGCGGGGGAATGCTCGAATCCGGCGTGGGACGGTCGCACAACATTGCGCTCTCGACGCTCGAGAACTTCACGCTGCCGGGCGATGTGTCGGCTTCGGCGCGCTATTGGCGCGAGGACATCGTTGAGCCGGAGATCACGGTTTCTTCAGCGGGCGAGATTGCGATTCCGGACACGCCGGGCCGGGGCTACGAGGTGCGGACCGATCTGGTGGAGCGGCTGACGGTGCGGAAAGAGACGATCCGGGCGCTTGAGCTGGTGGGGTAGGGTGTTTTCGGGTGCGCTCAGAGATCCAACACTTTGGGCTTGACCGCGCGGATATGGAGAAACAGTCCTGCTATCTGCGTGTCCGCCAGGATGGGAGTGGCCGCGGCGACTTTATCCGAGGCGCTGGGCTCGGCAAACTGCTGGATGACAAAGCCGGCCTGGCAGATCATCTGGACCCATGAACTCAAGGTGCGGTGAAACCGCGCCACGCAAAACGGGGCAACGCGCTCGCGTTCGTCACTCGACAAAGCGGAGAACCACCAGGTTTCAACGCGGCCGTCGATCTGATCGAAGTAGCCGCCAACCTCGACGGCTCGTACGCTGCCATCGTCGTGGCGCAGCACCTTGCGGTGCGGGGGAACAAAGCAGGGATGCAGGATGGAGAATTGCAGGAAGCCGCCAGGCCGGAGTACGCGGTGTGCCTCTTTGAGCGCCCGTCCCTGATCCGGCATGTCCATCAGCGACATCAACGCCGTGACGAAGTCGAAGGAATCGCCGGGAAACGGCAGGGCCATTCCATCGCCGACCTGGAAATCGATGCCGAGCGGATCAGCTTCCTCGGTCTCGCGCGCATGGCGGATGAAGGTAGGCGCTATATCGACAGCATGCATTTTCGCTCCGAGTTGAGCGAGCTTGCGGGTGTTTGAGCCCTCCCCGCAGCCGACATCCAACCCTGTCAGGCCGGCGACGAGCGGAAGCATGGCCAGGAAAGCAGGGGTGTTGAGAGCATCCCGGTAGATGTCATATCCTGCGCGAGAATGGCGCGTCCAGGTTTCTGCATTCGCCTCCCAAAGGGCAGCGGCTTCAACGGGTTCCATGAATGAATCCTCCCTGATAGGCGATCTCAATCCGGTCGTTCGGGTTGGGACCCGGGCTGGGGGTGTTGCCGGTCTTGGTTCGGGAACAGGCTGTCCAGCTTGCGCCCATCTGGACGAGAGTCCCATCTTGTGAGACAGCGTTGCGGCAGCCGGCGGGCGAATCGATCCGCCGGGGATCGATCTCCGGCCTGCTCATTCATCTCATTGTCCCTCTTTTTCATGGGGTTGAGAGCGGACAGGTTGTGAGCGGGCAAATCGGAGGCCTGATTGATGGGAGTGAAAGGGAGCAGCCCAGCGCTCTAGTTCTATTCCCTAAAGTAATTAGGCATTCTTTTCCTCGTGTGATTTTACCCCTTGACATATTGAAACGGAATAATGTTTCCTCAGATCACTGCATCTTCTCAGCTCCAGCGGAAGGCCTCTTTTTACAGGAATCCGTATGCGTTGTCACGAGGGGAGCGGCTCAGATGGTGAACGGGAGTGGGCGCGCGGGCAAGAGTTGACCCGCTGTCGCGTCCGGCAAGCATGGGCTTCCGCACCGCCGAGCACGGTTCCTTTAAGCGTCTGCAATCCCGGCATCGGATTGGGACGCGGAAGGCCTTTTATCTGGAGGGTCTCGTGCTCAAGCGCAGCATGGATATCTCACTGGCAGCTTTGCTGCTCATCGCCGCACTCCCGGTTCTGGGAATCGCAGCCATCGTGATCAAAGTGGATTCAGAGGGGCCCGTATTCTTTCGCCAGGCGCGGATGGGGCAGAGGTTCAGGCGTTTCAAGCTTCTGAAGTTAAGGACCATGCGCATATACGGCGATGGGCCAGCCTACACGCTGGGCGAGGATGCGCGCATTACGCGCGCCGGGCGCTGGTTACGCTGGCCTAAACTCGACGAACTGCCGCAATTGTGGAACGTGCTGCGCGGCGAAATGAGCCTGGTGGGTCCGCGGCCGGTAATTCCTGAGCTGACCATGGAATTCAAGCAGGCTTACGAGCAGTTGCTCAAGGTGCGTCCTGGCCTGACCGACCCGGCTACGCTCAAATACTGCCGCGAGGACGAGTTTCTGGCGTTGGTTTCCGATCCGCTCCAGTATTTCAAGACGGTGTTGACGCCGGACAAGCTGCGCATCTCCCAGGCCTATCTCGAATGCGCCACCGCGTGGAGCGACGTGGGCGTGATGATGGGGACGGCTCTGGCCCTGTTCCCGTCCAGATGGCGCCCGCGGTTCAGGCAGGCGCGGTTGTCTGTGCCGGGCGAAGCTCCCACGCTTTTGTTTTCGGAGTCTGTGCATAGTTCAGAGGCGCAGCCCGGTCATTGAAGACACCCTATTGCGCGATTCTGCTTGTGCGCGAAAGAAGACGCAAGCCTCCAATCCTCATCAGTAGTGTCCGGCTAAAATCGGATCATTCGCTGTAACCATCACATATTAGATGCGATAGCTGATAACTCTCATTTTTCGATTTGAAATTGAAGGCAGCAGGATCGGGTGCCGGCCTTGATTGGC
>Ga0224555_1003399_pt1 | contig 16326 bp, 10 predicted proteins | sample 714S23034metaG_FD_180687 | JGI IMG/M metagenome (GOLD analysis project Ga0224555, IMG submission 180687) | Peat soil microbial communities from Stordalen Mire, Sweden - 717 S2 30-34 | ecosystem: Environmental > Terrestrial > Soil > Wetlands > Peat | place: Sweden: Norrbotten County, Stordalen...
CAAAGCAAGGCCGCCAATCTGCTGGACCGTTTGGAAGACTACGACCTGTGCGTGCTGGCCTTCTTGGTCCATCCAGAGGTCCCCTTTACCAATAACCAAGGCGAGCGCGACATTCGCATGGAGAAAGTGCGCCAGAAGATTTCAGGCTGTTTTCGGACGCTCCCCGGAGCCAAGGTGTTCGCCCGCGTTCGCGGTTACATTTCCACCTGTCGCAAGCAAGGCCGCAACATCCTCAATGAACTGGAAAACGCCATCCTGGACCGCCCATTCATCCCCTCTCAGCCCATCCGCGCCCCATAGGTGCTAAATAGTTACCAATAATCTCAAGCCGACGGAGTCACCAGACAGCATCTGACGCCAATGCAGGTAATTGCTAACAATACTGCTGTCATGCTAACTACCCTCTCAATCGTCATTTTAATTTTGGTTCTGATGTTCATACGTGTCCTTTCTGTTGGAGTTTGTGTATCAATGGTCACATGCAGAGAAACCTCTGCGCCAATAGTTTGAACCTGCATTGCATCAGAATGCTCCGTGAGAATCGAACCCACTTCCGCCGTCTCCATCGGCTTGAAACAACTGACCTGTCAAAGAGCGCGTGATGTCAGCGCGGGGTTGATGTAGTCCCGCCGCCGCATTACCGTGTTTATTGTATGCCGTTTCCGCGCGTCAGTCCAGAAAAACGAAGTCCGAAGACGAGGCCGCATCGCTCCCAGGGCTATTTGCGGCTTCGTGAGATTCAAGGGATTCTGTGGAATCACCTGATAAGCCCAGATGTTACGCCGAGCGATTTCAAACAACTGGCTCATGCGTGGTGCAAGATGGAAGACCTCAAACGCAACATGAAGATGATCCCCAGGTTCAAAGGCATTAACCAGAGCGCCATCGCCTTGGTGAGGCGACTCCGTCGGTTTCAGGGCCAAGCGAAGGAGATCGCGCGGCCCGGTCAAAGCGCCGCCGCAGCTACGTGACAGAGAAACTGCCAAAACGCCGCCTCTCAACAGCATTCTGAGCCAGTGTCAGCGTGGGTTTTGCTCCATAATTGTTCACTGTTTTACGACTATTTCAAACTCCACGCATGAACTGTAAGTCCTTGTCGTGCAGTTGATTCATTAAAAGGCCGATTCGGCTCGCAAGGGGGAAAGTAGGGCGTTTGAGGCCATCGCGTGCGCGCGCAAGAGCCATGTACCTGTCGGTTTGTCGCCATTCAGTTCCGTAAAACTCCCGGAAAACCCGATGAATCTCCGATTTGCTCAGTCCGAGAAAAAGCAACAGGGCGGCGCTTTCAACACGGTGCTCCATTTGCTGGCGCGTCGCCTTGGCGTAGCCTTTTTTCTGGCCGGGGCGGATGATCGGCTGTCTCGTTGTCACCATGATTCCTCCGTTGCTTGTGCGGCGTCAGTGTTCTGCCGCAATCTGCCGCCGCACCAAGGCGCACCAAGAGATATAACTCTCGTAGAAATACCCCCATTTCCAACAAAGTTATGTGTCTTGGTGCGCTTGGTGCGCTTGGTGCGCCTGATGCGGAATTTCATAGACGGGCAAATGTGTAGGTTTTTACGTCCACAGGTCCGCCTTCTGCGCGGTGGTGGAACGCCGTTTCACGATGTACACGGTAGCCGTCCACTTCGACAGCGTGGCCATTACCGAAAAGGCTCGCCATCAGAATCCCGACTTTGCGCCTTGCCGTAGGTTCATCCGATGATTTTAAGCCGGGAATCGCAATTTCGTGAGCGTCGCAAAGTTCTACGATGTCGCTGGCGATAACGGGAACGCCAAGCCGGTTATCACCGTCCAGCACCAGCGCCACCGAGCGCAGCCAAGACCGCGCCGGGTTGCTGACTCTTTCCTGCGCCGCTTCATGGCCGTCCATTAAGGGCGCGGCCTTTAGGATGTTTTGAATCATCCAATCGAGCATCTGAGACCAATCACGGAAATCATGGCGGGTCTCGCTGGTGCGCGGCTTGCCAGCGGCAATCCACGCGGCAATGACGGAGAAGACGCAGCCCAAGTAGTACGGTTGACGTGCCTTAACCTCGCCAAGAATGTCGCGGTAAGCGAACCCGGTTCGTTTGCGAATTCGTACAATGCTGGCACGATTTGCCAAGTCGCGGGTTGTTTCGACTCCGTTGGAAGTCATCTGCAAGATGAAGTGTCGCGGGTCAATCTGAACTTCGCCCCGATGTGGAATTCGAGCCGGAAACAATCCCGGACAGGTCAAAAATGCTTCCAGGTTTTGCGAGTCAATCTTGCCTCTAAAATTATCGAGGCAGATAATGGGACGGCCAGCAATGAGTGCGGCGGCGAAACTTTCATCAGTGCTTCCGACCCCGCCATTGCGGGCGGTAACGAAATAGCTGGTTTCGTTGTAAAGCGCGCACGTAAGGTCATTCCGAAAGCCTTTGCCACTTTGGCTTTGGTCGGCTTCGCCTATGTCAATCGGAATTCTGCCGGGGAGAAAACCGCCTATCCGCAGCGCCGGGGTAATCAGAGCCGCCAGTGCGCGGCTGTGGTCGCCCGATGTGAGAAAATCAAACTGCTCAACCATCCGCATCAAGGCGCTTACTGCCTCTGTGGTCGGTATGGATGGCGGTGTGTCGCCTTCCAAAATGAGCAATCCGCCATTTCGTGCGTGGTAGCCGCGCGCCAGTACTTCGGCTTTGCCTTCCACCTCGACCAACACAGGACAATTCAACACCGCCGCCACAGATGGCAAGATTTCGCGTGCTTCCGCTGCCAAAACTAGGGCTTTCGACTGTTCCCCACTCATTCGGGTTGGACTCAAAACAGGCTCACCGTTAGCGCCAGTGCGCCAAGCCAGGAGAGTGCCGTGCCGTTCAACCCGGCTGCGGAAAGCGTCCGGCTTTACAACGTCCAATCGCGCAAAGTCATCGTCGCGCACCAGTTCGGCCAACGCGCCGCCACGATAAAAGAGCTTATGGCTGGGGGCAATACGTGCAAAAATCTCGCGTGCGGATTCGGAATATGAAACGTCGCCGGATGGTAGGATGATGAAACGGTCGCCATCGGGTCGTGGCTGTGACACGGTTGGCGCGGCCGAATTTTGCGCTGTTTCAACCGGCTTCGCGTCGCTCATAGCGATCTCAATGTCGGCCTTGGTCGCCCCAGCACACGTCCAATCGTTCGCGTCCTTGTGTGCCGCTGGCGTTACTACGCGCATGACTTTACAACCAGCATTAGCGGCCAGATTGGCCAGCCATACTTCAGCGGGAATCGTCCCGTCCGGTTTCGCCTCGTCATTTTGGACAAATGCGTAAATGACGGCGGCGCGGTCGCACTTGCCCCTAATCAGTTTTGAGTTTTCAGAACCGCGCGTAATGAAAACGGCGGTGCCGGTCTGCGCCTTTTCGTGCCAGCCGAGTTTGTCCATGACGGCGAAGGCGTCCCATTGTGACTCGAAACAAAGAACTTTGGTGGCGGCCTTCACGTCACCAAAGACGAGTGGCTGCGTGCCGTTTCCCTTGGGGTAATACCGCCACAGTTTTTTCCCACGGTCGGCCAGATAATGACAGCCTACAACCTGACCAGCCTTGTGAACCGCAAGGGCGATCTTGCCCCGGTAAATGCCCGCGACCTTTTCGCTATGCAACCACTCAACAAAACCCGGTGAAAAACCGCGCCAGTCGGACAAATTGCGTTTTGCATCGGCAGTCAACGCGAAAACGTATTGCGGCCAGTCGAAAGTTTCCGTGCCATCATCTACCGATTCCGTTGCGCCGTTCAATCCGGCCTCGCGGCAATAAAGGGCAATGGCATCGCGTGTCGAAAGCCCTTTTCGTTTTTTGAGATAGTCCACGCCATCGCCATGACCGCAACCGGCATGACATTTCCAAAACCAAGCGGAGTCTTTGTGAAAAACTGAAAAGCTGGCATGTTCATCCTCGTGAAACGGGCAACGCGCGGATTGCTTGGCATGGTCACTGTCACCGATCTTCCTCATCAAGTCGGGCAGAGGCAAAATGCGCTTTGCCTCTGCGAGAGGCGCTTGAAATGATCGTGCCATAGAAATTCAGATTTGGCGCGTTTGAGTGGCGGCGGCACGCGACAATTCTTCTCACCTTGCCGCCTGTTCCTGGAATGGCCGGAAATTCCACAGCGGGCAGGCAAAGGCCGTGCATCCGGTCACAGCGGCCCGATCAAAGCCTACACATTCCAAACAGAAAGCCTTAATGGCTCGTCGAGGGGAACCGCATGGCATCTGAACCCCTCCGGGCGCGCGTTTCAACGCCCAAGAAGCCACGAAATGGCCTTTCCACCTGTCTGGCGTTGTGGCGAGGCGTTTCGCGCGTTTTTCGGCGATGCTGCGCTCTAGGTCGGCAGGGCGGGCGTCGGCGGAGTCCGGCGGCGCGGCGGTCATTGCTCCGCTCCATCATTGAGAGGACCAACGCGACTTGTGCCATATCGCTCTTTGAGCCAGGCGCGGACTTCTTCGAGATCGAACCGCACGCGCCTCTTGCCCAAACGCAAATGCGGCATCCCCTTGGTAAGCTGGTCGTCAACCCACCTCAAAGACCGCATATCAGCGAGGCGGGCTACGTCTCGTTTGTCGCCGTAAGGGGCCAACGGAGAAATTGCCGCTGGCTTCGATTGGCCCGCAGAGGCTTCGGGCACGCATGAACTTTGTATAGTCATGCGATAACATCGCGCCCTCACGAAGGGGCTGCAATCATCGTCGCTACCTATAGGTAGCGCAAACACTTGAATTTCAACGTATTACAATCGTGCTTAGAGGCGCACGGCGTTTACGAAATCCGAGACGCAGCCGTTGTCAAAGGCTTCGAGTTCATGGCAGATACCTTCAAAGTTGAACTGCTTTCCTTCTATCAATTTCCCCTTCCGTGGGCGCTTGTGGAGCACTCGCACTTGACCTTCCGCTATTCTATTCCACTGCGCATTAACGCTATTCGTGGGTTTGGACGGATACTTCCGCCAAAGCTCGTCCATGTACTGGCTTGTCAAAGTCCCTTGCTGCTCCATTTGCTTCAACGCCTGCTCGTCTGCCTGCGAGATGTTAGGCGGAACACGATAAACCATTACGGGTTTAAGGTCCGACTTTCGGAACGTCGGAGGCAGTTTTTCAATCGCCGCACAGGCCGCGCGGACGGCTTGGTGTTGCTTTGTGTCCACCGCAAAGATGGTAAAGCCGTTGTCTGCAAACTGCCGGGCGTGTTCTACGAACCGCTGCGCCGCATCGGGGGTTTCACCAGGTTTCGGCAGGTTTAGCTTTTGTAGAGAAACCTTCATCTGTTCTGCCTCGGTGGTCGGAAATGTTGAAAAGCCCGCCGGTGGGACAGACCACGGCCCGTAACTCGCGCGTGTAAGGCTGGCCATTTGGATGGGGTCAAGCTCAGGCCACGAGCGGATTAGGTAATTCACAACGTAACAGGTGAAGAACTGCCAGCCGTTAGCCACAAGTGAAAAATTGCCTTCGATCCATGCCTGTTGAATTTCAGGACGGCGGCGTGCGGCTTCATACCACACCGCTGCTTTTTGTTCCTCAATCGAAATATGACCCTCAGCGAGCCGTTGAATAAATGCCCGGTCTTTCCACCAGTGCTGCGCGGCGAAATTGACTTGCGATATATTGCGAGCGGAATGCCTTTTCAGTTTCATCGAGGGTTCTACCTTTCGGCAACGGCGAGCGCCAGGACGTTGGCCGGGGCATCCGGCTTCAAGTTGAACCACTTTTCTGCGTCGGCAGGTTTGACAAGCTCGCGGTAGTGTTTGTGAACGACGGCAGCGGAATTGCCAAGTTCGCCCGCCACGCGCCCGGCGTCGCCGATCTGCGCGAAACGATAGCTGGCGTAAGAGTGGCGCAGGCCGTTGCGCTGCCACTTTACCGGCTTCAATCCTGCTTCTGCGTCGGCGGTCGCGGCGGAGGTCCGCCGCTCACGGTTCACAAACGAAATGGAATCACTCGCCCAAACTTTGCCTTGCCTTGCCGCGTAAGGAGCCAGCCATGCGGCTAGGTTGTCGTGAATCGGGACGATGCGCCGGGATGCGGTCTTGGACTTGGACACGCCAATTTTAATCATCCGGCCAGCAAAGTCTATGTCTTCCCATGCCAGCCGTTCAATCTCAGCCGTCCGCAAACCGGCAAACGCGCCAAGCGCCAGACACGGGCGGAAGTCCTCATCGGCGGCAGCCAACAGGCGGGCGATTTCATCGGGCCGGAAAATGCCGATTTCGCCATTTCTGATTTTGACTCTCTCCGCGCCCGCAACAGGATTGTCGGCAGCGAATCCGCGAGCGACGGCGAATTGAAACAGCAGGTGGAGCACGCGCCGAAAGTTGCTGTAACTCTGCGAACTGAGCTTGAGCGCGTCCAGCCAGCTTTGAATATCGCTGGTGGTCACATTGCAGGCATCTTTGCGGCAGTCGGCGGCGAAGCGTTGCAACCTGCCTTCCAAGTCGCCCATGTAACGCGGCGACGCGCCGCGCGCCCGCTTGATCTGCAAAAGCTCCGTCACGAGGTCGGCGATGGGCTTCTTGACCGTCTGCTTGTGCCGAGCGGCGTAGAATTTGACGGCGGCGTGCAGATTGGACACGTCGCCCACAATTTTCAGGCATTCCGCCACGGCGGAAGTAGCGGCCCGCACGGTGACGTTGAAGGGTTGCAACGCGGCCACGGCGTCGGCATACTCAATCGCCTGCTCGCGGGTCATGTTCGCGCCCACGTAGTCGCGGCGGTCAATCTGCCTGGCGAGCTTATCCGCCGCTTCCAGGGCTTCGGTTTCTGTGGCGTAGGAGTCGAAACGGCGCTTGCCATCCGCGTAGTTTGAGACCATAAAGCCAAGGTTTCCGGTTGGAGTTTTACGGCGATAGATAGTTACGACCGCGCGGCCCGGTTGGATTTTGCGCGGCCATGTTTCTTCTTGCTGCGTTCTGCGTGATGCGTTAAGTTTCATACACGACAGTGTTGCATATCTGTTGCAATATGTCAAGCGTGTGCGCGAAAAGGGCCTATTAAAGCATACGTAAGTGGCTTATAGTGATTTAGTTGGAGAGGTGGCAGAGTGGCCGAATGCGGCGGTTTGCTAAACCGTTGTACGGGTAAAACCGTACCGGGGGTTCGAATCCCCCCCTCTCCGCCAATTCAGTTTTCACGTCCACAACTGCCGGTCTAACGAGCGGTATTGGATGGCTTCGGAGATGTGGTCGCTGGCGATGTTCTCCGCCCCTGTCAAATCGGCAATGGTGCGCGCCACTTTCAGGATGCGGTCGTAGGCGCGCGCGCTCAGGTTTAAATCGGCCATGGCGAATTTCAATAGCTCCTTGGTCGTCTCCTCCAGCGCGCAGCAAGCCTTGAGTTCGCGCGGCCCCATGCGCGCGTTGCAGGTGATGGCCGGCTTGCGCGCGAACCGCGCCTGCTGCCGCCGCCGCGCCTCCACCACCCGCTGGCGGATGACGGCGGAAGTTTCCCCCGTCTGCTCGGCGCTGATGTCGCGGAATTTCACCTGCGGCACCTCCACGTGCAGATCAATGCGGTCCAGCAACGGCCCGGAAATGCGGCCCAGATAATTGGCAATCTCGCGCGGCGAACTGCGCGATTCGCCCGGCATTTTGCCATCGGGCGTCGGATTCATGGCCGCCACCAGCATGAATTGCGAGGGGAAGGTCATCGTGCCCGCCGCGCGCGAGATGGTCACGCGCCCTTCCTCGATGGGCTGGCGCATCGTTTCCAGCACGCCGCGTTTGAATTCGGGCAGTTCGTCCAGAAAAAGAACGCCGTGATGGGCCAGGGAGATTTCGCCCGGGGTCGGATTGGTATTGCCGCCCAGCAACCCGGCGTCGCTGGCTGTATGATGGGGCGTGCGAAAAGGCCGCCGCGTGACCAGCGCCTGCCCCGGCTTGAGCAGGCCGACGATGCTGTGAATCTTGGTCGTCTCCAGCGCCTCCTCCAAGGTCAACGGCGGCAAAATGGTGGTCAACCGTTTGGCCAGCATGGACTTGCCCGTCCCCGGCGGCCCGATCAACAAGACGTTATGCCCGCCCGCCGCCGCGATTTCCAACGCTCGCTTGACCGATTCCTGCCCCTTGACCTCCGCCATGTCCATCTCGTCGTCGTAGGACTGGTCAAAAATCTTTTGCAGATCCACTTGCGTGGGCAGGATATTGATTTCCCCTTCCAGAAATCCGACCGCCTCGCGCAAATTCTCCACCGGGATGACTTGCAAGCCTTCCACCACCGCCGCTTCCGCCGCGTTTTCCACCGGCACGATCACGCCCTTCATTTTCTCCGCCCGCGCGCGCCAGGCCACCGAGAGCACGCCTTTGACCGGCCGCACCTGCCCCGTCAGCGCCAATTCGCCCACCATGATGAAATGATCCAACTGCTCGGACATGAGTTGGTCACTGGCCGCGAGCATTCCGATGGCGATAGGCAGATCAAAACTCGGCCCCTCCTTGCGGACATCCGCCGGGGCCAGATTGATGGTCGTGCGGCCCATGGGAAACTTAAACCCGGAATTGGTCAGCGCCGTCGAAACACGGTCGCGCGATTCCTTCACCGCCGCATCCGGCAAGCCGACGATGACTACGACCGTATCGCCCCAGCCGGAATTGACCTCCACCTCGACGGGGAAGGCTTCAATGCCATTGACAGCAGCAGATAAAACACGCGCCAGCATGAACGGAGTTTGAGGGAACGCGGGCGCGAGGGCAATGCGGTTTTTGAGCCTTGGCGCCTGGAGAAGCTCGAATCCAGCAGTTTGAAGATTGCCTTTTGCAGAATCCTCGACTAAGTTCAAGCAATGATCGCCGATGAGATCAAGGAATTGATGCAGGCCGACCCATTTAAGCCGGTTCGGATCGTTCTGGGCACCCGGCAATCGTTCGTTGTCGCCCACACGGATTATCTTATGGTTAGCCCTGACCGCCAGACGGTCGTGCTTTACGATGAGGGAGGACATTTCAAAATCCTCAACGCCCAGCAAATCAAATTTGTGGAACCGGCAAAAAGCCGGTCGTCGAAAACGGCCTAGTGGGTTTGGTTTCGACAAACGGACACCCGCTTCCTTCACCGCCGCCTCCGCGACGCTGCTTTGCTCCGGGGGGCAACAGGACTTATTTGGAATCGCCGGGGTTTGCGTTTCGCGCTTGCAATTTCGAATCGGAATCCTTAGCTTCGAGGTGCGCCGCGAGCGCGTCAACACGGAAGGAATTGGAATTTTATGATCGCCACACAAATTCGCCAAAAAGACGCCCTTTTTTACTTCGCCTCTTATCCCTCGGATAAACTGCTTCAAAACGTGCGCTTTATCAGCCGTTTCTACGACGAACAGGGCGGAGAAATCCAGCCTGAAAAAGTCGAGGAACAAGACGAGGTCGCTCTCTTTATCGCCAAGATCGAACGCAACGACAAAGCTTTCCAGCGCGAGTTGTCGCGCGCCAAAATCCGCTCCCTCCGCAATTTCTACGAGACCGCCGGCTCCCAGCCGCCCATCCCGGGCACGGTGCTGCTGTTCACGCCCCAGACACTCCATTTCGAGGCTTGGACGGATGGCTCGGGCGTCGGGAAATTGCAGGAACCGGGCGAGAAGTTTCTCATCATTGACGGCCAGCACCGCCTGGCGGCCTTGCAGTTCTTTATGACCTCGCATCCCGAGGAGGCCCGCAATATTTCGGTGCCATGCGTCATTTTTGACGGCCGCACCGAGGATTTCGCGACCGAAATGTTCGTCCTCATCAATTCCACCCCCACCCGCATCAACAAGAGCCACCTGATTGATCTCTACGAGCGGGTTTCCTGGACCGGGCCGGACCGGCGCTTCGCCGCCAACATTGCCGAGATGCTTTACATGGAGGCCGACAGCCCCTTGCGCTACCGCATCAACCGCCTGGGCGGCCGCAGCAAAAAGGAAAAGTGGATTCTGCAAGCGGAGCTTTTCAATGAAATCCACCGCTGGACGCGCCTGGCTTGGAGCCGGATCGAAAAGGAAGGCCCGGACAAACGGCTGGCCGCCCGGTATTACGCGGTGGCGCGCGATTTCCTCAAAGCGGCGGCGGAAGTTTGGGGCCCCGCCTGGGGCGATCCGGCTTTCATGGTCACAAAACCGGTCGCGCTCAAGGCCATGTTGCGCGTTTGCGCGGACCTGGCCGCCGTGGACACCCTGCCCGAAGAGGCCCGGGTGGAGCGATGGCGCCAGCGCCTTGCGCCCTGGACGGAGCAGGTCCGCGCATTCCGCAATGAAGGCTTTTACGAGCGGTTCCCGGCCAAAGGCCAGGTGGAGCGCGTCTCGCGGATTCACCGCGAATTGTCCCGTCTGGCCGGCATCCCGCTGTCTTCCACAAAGAAGGCTTGAACTTTTTTCCATTTCGGAATTTATTGAAGCATTGAACAGCCCGATGCGTCAAAGTGATTGAATTTTATATGAACGAATCAGCTAATTTGTCCTCCAACGTCTCCTCCCGCCGGGAGTTTATCAAGACTACCGGCCGTCTCGCCGCCGCTTCCGCCCTGGCGGGCATGGCCGTCCCTTATGTCCATGCCGCCGGCAGCGACACGATTCAAGTGGCCTTGATCGGTTGCGGCGGACGCGGCACCGGCGCGGTCGTCAACGCCCTGCACGTCAAAAATGGCTCCGTCAAACTGGTGGCCATGGCCGATGTCTTCGCCGACAAACTCAATGCCAGCTACGAGGGCCTCATCGCCACGGCCAAAAAGGCCGACGCCGAGGCGGACGCCGCCAACAGCGCCAGCCCAAGCCACAAGCATATTGACCAGGTGGATGTGCCGCCGGAGCGCCGGTTCATCGGCTTTGACGGCTACCAACACGCGATGGATTGCCTCAAGCCGGGCGACGTGGCCATTTTTGCCACGCCGCTGGCGTTCCGCTGGGTCCATTTTGCCTATGCCATCCAGAAGGGTCTCCACGTGTTCATGGAAAAGCCGGTCACGTCCGACGGCCCCACTTCCCGCCGCATGCTCAAGCTGGCCGAGGAGGCTTCGGCCAAGAACCTCAAGGTCGCCGTGGGCTTGATGAGCCGCCATCACCGGCCCATGCAGGAACTTGCCCGGCGCATTCACGACGGCGAGCTTGGCGACATCATTCTCATGCGCGGCTACCGCATGGCGCCGGGAGAACTGGCCGCCTGCTTCTCCGAAAAATGGCCCGGCAGCCCGTCGGAGCTTCTCTGGCAGATTTCGCGCTTTCACAGTTTCATTTGGGCCAGCGGCGGTCTCTTTAACGACTTTTACATTCATCACATTGACCATCTGTGCATGCTCAAGGATGCGTGGCCGGTCAAAGCCCAGGCGCTGGGCGGACGCCATTATCGCAAAACCAAGGCCGGCAAACTCCTGGTGGACCAGAATTTTGACTCCTATTCGGTCGAATACACTTTTGCCGACGGCGCCAAAATGTACATTGACGGACGCAACGAGACCGGTTGCAACGAGATTTACTCCAGTTACGCCCACGGCAGCAAAGGCTCGGCCATCGTGGCCTCTTACGGCGATTACGGGCCGCCCTCCTCCATTCATTCCGGCCAGAACCCGACGCACAAGAATGCCACCTGGGTCTCCAAACCCATCAAGGGCGAGGAAAACCCCTATGACAACGAATGGAACGACTTGATGGACGCCATCCGCAACGACAAGCCCTATAATGAAGTCCCGCGCGGCGTGCAAGCCAGCGTGGTCAGTTCCATGGGCCGCATGGCCGCGCACACCGGCCAGGAGGTCACCTACGACGAGATGCTCAACCACCCGGACGAATACGCCCCCGGGGCCGACAAGTTCACCATGGATTCGCCGCCCCCAGTGCGTTCCAACGCCGACGGCGTCTATCCCATCCCCATGCCCGGCATTCTCAAGCACAGCGAATACGCCATCACTGCCGCTTGATGAGAAAAATAAAAAAAATCCGGTCATATTTGGTATGATTTAGTGCGATTTGGTGCGATTTAGTCATATTTTTTCAAAAGCCGCGTTACTCGATTCCGTGGATTTATTTTTTTGTCATAGGCCGGATTAGGCCGGATTAGATTGGATTGGGTTGGATTAAGGCCGGATTGAGGTTGGAACGGACGCGAGGTCAAGGTCAGATTGGCTGGAAATGACCAGCCCAATATTTCATGGTTCGGTAGGGCGAAGCGGCCGCTTCGCCCTGATATTTGGGCGGCGCGGCAGCGCCGCCCCACCCACAAAAAGGAGCCGGCAGGTTTTGCAACCCGCGCCACGAACCCCATCGGACCCGGAGTTTTTTCAACTCTCCTAGGCTCACTTTACCAGAAACCGTGAAAATACTAAAACCTACGGCAGGTTTTTAGCACGCTTTTTTCGCATAAAAATGCAATTCAACACGTTTTTGTGGGGATAGTTTCGATCACGGCCTCGGAAGTGGCGCGCCCTCAAGCACTTGCGGGGCGGTTCCAAACCGGATATTTTATATGACAGACGTGATTTTCGCGCCGGGGGCCTGGGCGGTGTTTTTCGCTGCAACTCCCTGGCCATCAAGCAGATCGGAGGCAAAAACGCCCTGATTGAACTTCCCCGGTTTTCTGTCAATCATTTTTGCAGGCCGTTTTCAAAACGCGAAAAAAGCCGGTTTTTCAGCCTGGCGGCGGCGGGTTGGTTTTGCGCGCCTTTGGCAATTCCCGCCATCGGGGACAGGAGCCGGGGCCGCGTTTCGGCGGGGCCTTCATTTTTCCCGATGGCGTTCATGGCCATGGTGCGCGCGCGGTCGGCCACGTGGTGGCGGCAGAACGAGGGAGCCTGGAGGAGAATTGCCGCTTGAGGCCGGGGAAAGGAGCTTGCCTTTGGGCGAACTCCTTTTTTTGCCTTTCAGTCGCGGTCCTTCCCACTCGCAAATTGGCGGCCGCCTGCTTATAAGTGGGAAATGGCGTTTGACCGAGAACAACTCAAGCAATCCGCCGCAAAGCTCGCTACGTCAAGAGTATTCATTGGCACGTCGTCCTGGAAATACGCGGGCTGGCGTGGAATGCTCTATGACGAAACCCGTTACATTTGGCGGGGCAAAGTTGCTGAGTCGCGTTTCGAGAAAAACTGCCTCGCCGAATACGCGGAGGTGTTCAAAACCGTGTGTGTGGACGCGGCCTATTACACTTTTCCCAGACCCGAATCCCTTGCGGCCCTCGCATCACAGGTGCCACCCGATTTTCAATTCGGGTTTAAGGTGACTGACGAAATCACGGTGAAGAGATTTCCAAACCTGCCACGCTTTGGACACCGGGCGGGCACAGCAAACGAACATTTCCTGAACGCGGAGGTGTTTGAGCGTGGTTTCTTGCAGCCGTGCGAATCAATTCGGTCTCAGGTCGGCCTCCTCATGTTTGAATTCTCAAGGTTTTACCCGACGGATTACGAGCATGGCCGGGATTTCGTGGCGGCCTTGGATTCATTCCTGGCCAAGCTCCCGAAAGGCTGGCCCTACGGCATCGAGATGCGAAACAAGCATGGGCTGCAACCTGAATACTTCGACTGCCTGGCCCGCCACCACGTCACGCACGTTTTGAACTCCTGGACGCAGATGCCTCCCGTGCATGAGCAAATGGCACTCCCCGGCAGCCGGACCAACCCTGACTTGGTGGCCGCGAGGTTCCTCCTGAAGCCGGGCCGGAAATACGAAGAAGCGGTAAAATCGTTTCAACCCTACGACCAAACCAAGGAAGTGGACGAAGAAGCCCGGAAAGCGGGTGCTTCGCTTATACAGGAAGGGAAAAAGACCGCGAAACGAAAGACCTTCATTTTCGTCAATAATCGCTTGGAGGGAAACGCGCTCCAGACCATCCAGGCCATGCTGGAGGCCGCGAGCGCCGGATATCCAAGCTGATGGCGGAGCAAATGACCGGGTTGCGGAATTGGGTGAAAGGAAGGGCACAGTCGGCCGCGTCATTGCAGGAGAACGAGGGAGGCTTGAGGAGGATTGCTCATACTTTAACCTCTTCCATGGGCGTTTCGGGAACCCGCCGCCTCACAACTGCTTCTTCCCCTCCGCCTTCACCCGTGCCCATCTCGCCTTGGCCGCTGCTGCCAGTTTGGCCATTACTGCTGGACTGGAACGGCGGTCCTTCTTTGTGGCCGGCTTGGGTGTTGCTGTCGTGCCTTTCAGCCTCGCCCCGTGTCCTGAGCGCGGCCGCTGGTGCTCCCGGCTCTGATCCCGCTTCACTCCAAATTTTGGTCCACAATGCCAGTTCCTGCTTGGTCAGCATTTCGTGCTCCTCCAGCGCCCTGCCAATCTGCACCGCCGTTGCCTTGCCTAGCCCAATCTTGTTTTCAAACGCTTTGATTTTATCCACCAGCAGTGGAAGTTGGCTTCCCGCGCTGCTGGGATCGGAACCATCCGCGCTGGCCCGCACAACTTGCGCCACCAGCAGCAAGGCGCGCAGATGCCCCGATACATTGTGCTCCTCCATTGTCTTCTTCAATGAGCCTGGGTTTTCATTGCCATTGAAATATATCCGGGCCAGGTATCCGGTCGCCTCCTGGTCTCTGTAGAGCGGAATGGTCCCGGTGAAGATGTTAAGGTAATCCCTCATTCGGGCAATGACCTGGGGTTGTGTCAAAACCCCGCGCCGCAGATAAACAAAAAGCACCTTGCTCGTTGCGACCATGACATCAATGAAATTCGCCAGGCCGTTGATGTTGGCCTTGCGTTCATGCCGGCGCAACACCCTGTCCCGGTGTCGGTCTGCAAAACTGTAAATCGCCTCTCCAAGGGCTGGGAATTGTTCTTGGGCAAGTTTCAGCCAATCCGGCATCGTGTCGGCATGAAATGGATCGCGGATTTTAACCCGGGAGCCACGGCCTTCGCCCTGTCCAAGGCTGTCCTCCGTGTAATGAACCCTGAAATTCCTCAAATACTCGATGAGTTGAGCATGACCCTGCTGGCTGCCAATCTCATCCAAATGCTCCACCAATCCCAGGCCCGTTTCACGGATTTCCTTTTCCCTCCCTGAATTGACTGCCGGACTGCCGCGACGATCCTTCTTTTTGGCCGGCTTTGAATCCTTTGCTGCTTCGCCTTTGATCTTGGCCCAACGTATTTTCCGCGCCTTGGCCAGAGCTTTAATGAGCTTGCGACGATGGGCGGCGGATAATTTACGTTTGGCGGGAGCAGGGGCTTCAGTGGGGGACGGGATTGGAGATTCATTTTCGCGGCCACCGGCGATGGAAACGACCTGGGCTTTGAGAGCCTCAATCTGCTCCTTGATGGCCAGGATTCGGCGAAGTTGGCCTGTCGTTAACTTTGTTAAATCCGTCATGGGGAATTGGTAATGCCCGGAGGAGTGGGAGTCAATGGCGAAGGTGGGACCCAAATCCTCGCCTAAAGCGCCTGTTTTCCATTTCGGGGAGCACGCGCGCCCTCGCGTGTGGCAGTCGGCGCCCTCGCCGACTGCTTCCCCTCGTGCCATAGGAAGTGGGGAGGATGCCAAGATGTGGTCGGCGAGGGCGCCGACCACGACACGCGAGGGCGCGTGTGCTCCCCCAGACCGCGCCAACGCTCCACGTCTTTGCCGCGATGAGGAATATCTCCATCTCTTCAATCATCCGAATCCTGTCCCCCTTTTGTCGTCCATGTCGGATACGGCGTCCAGGATCCCTTGGCGGCGCGCCATAAGATGCGATTAAACACGTCTTCCGGGCATTGGTCTTCTTTCTGCAACGGGAGCTTGGCGGAAACGTAGGCATCATGGCGTAAGATCGGGTCGGTGATCGCCGTGGGTTTGGGGTTCATGGCGTCTAATGGGATCAAATTCGCCGCCACTTCATACTGCGTCAAATCCGGCCTGCTCGTGAAACAATCAAACATAGGCGTCGCCGTCGCGTCCAATTGGTTCATGGGCGGCAACCCGAGGATCAATTCAATCGTGCGCAGCAAGCTGGTTTGGTTGTACTGCGTATGGACGACCGCGTGGCGTTTCGTATAAGGACTGATCACGTAGGCCGTTGTTCGGTATCCGCTGACATGGTCCCATCCATCCTGCGGATCGTCTTCAATGGCGAAGATGCAAGTGTTGGACCAATACCGGCTGTGGCTGATGGCCGCGACAATTTGTCCAAACGCCAAGTCGTTGTCCGCTATCTGCGCTGCCGGCGTTGGCGCGCCGTAGCGCGTGCCGCTGGTGTGGTCATCGGGCAGCCAGAGCACGGCCAGATTGGGCCAGTTCCCATTTTGTTCGCAGGCTTGAAAGTCCTTTATGAATTGCGACGCGCGATAAACGTCGGGCACTGTCAAATCGAATCCCAAATAATTAGAGGCAAAATACGGAGCGACAAAGGCGAGATCGGGTTCCGTCGAATAAGCAACTTCGTTGGAGTGGCTGATGAAGTCCTGGTAA
>Ga0224555_1003400_pt1 | contig 16323 bp, 10 predicted proteins | sample 714S23034metaG_FD_180687 | JGI IMG/M metagenome (GOLD analysis project Ga0224555, IMG submission 180687) | Peat soil microbial communities from Stordalen Mire, Sweden - 717 S2 30-34 | ecosystem: Environmental > Terrestrial > Soil > Wetlands > Peat | place: Sweden: Norrbotten County, Stordalen...
GAGATATCTTCTTCCCGCGCGAGACGAACGGCAGCAATGATGGAAGCGGCGATGACGAGCGTAGGCGCGTAACGATGGTGCGGAACCGGGGAAGTTGGTGGGACCGGTGCCGGGAAGGGTCCAAGGAAGAATTGGGCGGCAAGATACTGGCGGACGTCGCTGCAGGAAGAACATTTCACGACCTCATTGGAGCTGAAGCGCACGATGGGCACACATGGTGTCAAAGCACGGCCGAGCGTCAGTCGGCGACATGCTCCACAGACGACGAGCCAATGCAAGTATGGCGGCACGTTGTTCTGCCCAAGGTCGCACTCGTCCAGTTGTTCCACCACCCAACCATAAGCGAAATAAAAGCGAATATCAAGCAAAGCAGCCGTGCCAGTGAAAGTAGTCCCTCTCACTGCTATGGGAAGGAGAACACCTCAAAAATGCTCCAACATAGAGAGTTAGCCGCACCAGGTTCGGTAATGGGAACGGGGATCGAGAGCCTGGACCCAGACGCACCTTTGGATCTGTCGAAGTACGCCACGGCGGAGCTAAAGCTTGCGGTCGATCTCGACCACTACGCGGTCAGGGACGAAGCCTATCGCCGTTCCGAGAGGCTCGTAAAGCGCCTGGCAACCGCAGAAAAACGCGTCTCGGATCTTCACCAGGAATTGAAGGAATGTGGACTCGCCATCGACGCCGCAGGCAAACAGGCCACGGCCGAGCAGAATAGGACCGCGCCGAATGCCTAACTGGAAGTTCGATGATGGCGGAAGGACAAAAGCCGGGTATAAAGGCTTTGCCGGCGACTGTGTTTGCCGCGCTATCGCCATCGCGACTGGAATTCCCTACCGCGACGTCTACGACGCCATCAACCAGGAAGCCCAGACCGAAAAATTGACCAAAAGACGTGGAAAGAGGTCAAGCGCACGAACTGGCGTGCACAAGCCCACCACCCGCCGCTACTTGGCCTCGCTTGGGTGGACCTGGGTGCCAACCATGCGCATCGGCTCCGGGTGCACCGTCCACCTGCGCGCCGGGGAACTACCATCAGGCCGCTTGATCGTGTCGGTTTCGCGTCACGTAGTGGCGGTGATTGACGGAACGATCCACGACACCCACGATTCGAGTCGAGACGGCACGCGCTGCGTCTACGGCTACTTCCAAAAACGCCCAGCGTAGCTCTCATTATCGTCAAGCCAGCCCGGAGGCCATATCCGGGCATTTTTGCGTTACGAGGAGTTCCAAGCATGACCCCAATCCAAGAACGGGCTGGCTGCCTATGGCAGTCCGCAGATCCTGCTGATATTTGGCTCAACGAGTCGGGGCCTCAGTCCCCGAAGGTCGTCACCTGTCAGACGCCCCAAGGTGGTATAGCGATTGTCCGGGTGGAAGACCTGAATTTCATTGGCGCCGGACTGTTCGGCACGGGTCGGCCATGTCTCGGAGGCTCTGCAAAGTGGACGGGAAACGCGTATAGGTATGGCGTCTACACCAGCCACAAGCCCTACAGCGGCCCCGTAATCGTCATCCTCCAATCTTCTGGTGGCGGCATGGTCGGACTCCAGTTTGACTTCAGAACCAGCGAGGAAACGTGGCACCACCTCGCGACGACGTCGAGCCCGGAGATGCTCTGGAACTTCTGCCATGAGCTGTTTGAGTTGCATCGGGAAGCCCTCGAAGGGCAGAAACGAACGGTGTTCGCGGCTTTCGTTGAGGGCCGGCTGAAGAAATCGAAGCGAAAGGGTCACTATCAAGTGACGATGGTGCCGCAAGCGGCATGAATGTCTATGGCCTCTCAGGCTGCTTCATCCTTTTAGTCATGGTTCCGCTCGCGGCCGTACTGCACGAGCGGAGCCTTCGGCGCAACGGCTATGCGGAGGACATCGATGGCACAATTCAAGGGAATCGTCGGCTACCACGTCACGATAAGTCGAAGTGTTCACCGGATCGTACGGAATGGATTAGTCCCGACCCACGGCCTCCGGTCCCGAACGCAGGGCGAGTCGCGTAGGGTCTTCAGATATTGCTGGACCTATCATCACAAATATTGATTAGCCAGTGATGAGATGAGACTGTCCACAGGTGACCCATAGAGATTATCCGGCTGCTCCCTTCGCAAACGCTTTCACGGACCGAACCGCCGGCCTCGGAATTGCGCGCTCCCTTCGTTCCCGAGCGAGGAAGACATCCGCAGATAGTTTAAATCGGGCACTCAATCGTCTCAGTTGGTCCAGGGTGAGTTTGCGCTTTCCGGCCAGAAACATCGAAACTGCGCTCTCCGACCCGAATTGTGGAATCAGATCGCGTTGCGTAAGGCCCTGTTGTTCGATCAGAAATCGCACACCGAAACTGGATCGGCGGCAGCAATCGGGTAGTACTTCTGTTCGTAACGCTCCACCAGCAATGTAAGCAACTCAATGGCTTCCTCTTCCGATGGCGTTGGTTCTGGCAGGGCCGTCAGGCGAAACAAGGCGTCCGTATAGGCTTGATTGACCCGTTTGAAACACCACAAGTGCATTAGAAACCGCGCCCTCCATCCCGGAAGGCTCGCCAAAGCATGGGTTGTATCCGATGAAAACAGGACGTTGAGAGAGTCCAACCGCGCTGTTCCAATAAGGTGTGGGTTAAGAAACACGCCACTTGCAGAAAAGCGTTAGTGGCCTACTGCTCTCTCGCACAGAACTCATTACAAATCTGTGACATACAAACAAATCCTTGCGGTACGTCGCTTTAGAGATAGACTGATGATCTCTCCAAGAGGACATTATCCGCGTGGCCGGGCCTGGTGAAATTACGGTGCTTCTCCGCGAGTGGGGCGACGGGAAACCTGGCGCCACCGACCATCTTTTTGAGCTCGTCTATCCACAATTGCGAAGCATTGCAGGTGCCCTGTTTCGTGGGGAACGTCCTGAAAATCTCCTGCAGCCCACTAGCGTTGTGAATGAGTTGTTTCTCAAACTCGTTCGGCAACGCAATCTTCGTTTCGAAGATCGCGAGCACTTTTACAGTCTTTCCGCCCGCATCATGCGGCGGGTTCTGGTCGATCATGCACGCTCGGAACGAAGACAAAAGCGTGATGGCGGAGTATCTATTCCCCTGGACGAAGGCTTGGCTTGGGTCGATGCGAAACAGGCAGAGATGATCGACCTGGACCGAGTACTGGCGGAACTTGAGGAGTTGGATCAGCGCAAGTGTCGGATGGTCGAACTTCGCTTCTTCATGGGGTTTACGGTAGAAGAAACCGCAGAACTGCTGAGTATTTCCAAAGCTAGCGTCGACCGCGATCTCAGATTTGTGCGGGGCTGGCTTTATGACCGCCTTCATACGGCGTGACGCACTTTTCTGCTATTTCGCGCCAACAAGGTGGGCGGACGAAGAATGAGACGAGATGCAGATATATGGGACGAGTTGCAAACTCTGTTCCACCTGGCTGAGGCTACACCTGAGCTGGACCGTGAACGGGTGCTGGCAGAAAACTGTTCCGACCCCGAGCTTCTTCGCCGAGTCATGACCATCTTTCGCGCGGCCCACGTTGAGGTGGAGGTGGAACAGACCCAACCCTGGAGCGGATCGATTTTGAGCAATAGGATCGGCCCGTACACAATCATTCGGCATCTTGGGACGGGGGGCCTGGGATCCGTTTATCTGGTGGAACGAATGGTGGGCGGTGTTGTGCAGCGGTCAGCTCTGAAGGTCCTGGCGCCGCACGCGGCAGGACCGGCCTTCATCGAGCGATTCCACCGGGAGCAGCATATTCTGGCCTCGCTCGAACATCCCAACATTACGCGCATGCGGGATGCAGGACTCGGCGACGATGGCCAGCCCTATCTGGTGATGGAATTCGTTGATGGCATCCACCTGGATACATATTGCGATGATAGAGTTCTCGGAATTCCGGAACGGCTGGAGATATTTTCCCAAGTCTGTGATGCCGTTGCATACGCCCACCGCAACCTGGTGGTTCATCTCGACCTAAAGCCTTCCAACATACTGGTGACAGCCGACGGGATGGTGAAGCTGCTGGATTTTGGCACATCAAAGTTGATCCAGCCAGACAGCCTCTTGACGACGACGATTACGGCAACGCCCGCCTACGCCAGCCCTGAACAATTGCGTAACGACCCTGTGACGACGGCATGCGACATCTATTCGCTCGGAGCAGTTCTGTTTGAACTGCTCTCTGGGCGCCGCCCCAATGACAAGGCGTCGATCGCCATCATGATCGAACGCGCTATGAAAGAGCAGGAACCCGAGAGCCTGCAACTCGCGGTTACGGAAGAGGCGGCAGCCAATCGGGGATTGACAGCAAGCCGGCTGCGCACAGTCCTTGGTGGTGACCTTGCAACCATCGTGGCGAAGTGCCTGAGTCCGCGTCCGGGAGATCGGTATCCGTCGCTGGATGCGCTCGCCGGGGACATACAGCGCTTTATGGATGGCAGGCCGGTGTTGGTGCGTCCCCAGACAAGGTTCTACAGAATTGGCAAGTTCGTACGCCGCAATCGGAAAGCGGTCATAGTGGGCGTATTGGTGAATGTGGCGATCGTGGCAACCCTCGGTTATGCGGCGTGGAGACAGCAACAAGCAATCCGCGAAGGACAACGCGCGCTTCGAATGCAGACTTTCATGTATCGGCTCTTCAAGCTGGCGAACTCGAATTACACGGGGAAGCCTGCGGTGACTGTTCCGGAGTTTCTTGAACTCGGAGTGAAGATTCTGCCGGACTATATCAAGGATCCTGCAGATCTGCGCGAGGCGCAATTGAGTCTCGCCGAGTCCATGTTTGAGAACGGGGATATGAAGAATGCCCAGAAAGTGTTTTCAGATGTTATCGCAAGTGCAAAAACTGCAGGAGATGTTGGAGCAGAGGCTGAGGCCGAAGCATTCTCCGGGAACATCGCCTACCAGCAAGGGCCGATGGATCTGGGCGAGAAGCTCACGGCCCACGCGTTGGAGTTGTCGAAGAAACCCGGCGTTTCACCGGCAGTTCGTGCCTGGAGCGCAATTTACTATGCCTGGAACCGCGAGAACAATGGATTTCATAGCGACGAGAACCTGCGCCTGCTGGAGTTCGCTGTAAAGGAATCTCGCGATTATCACCTGCCCCCGCACGAAACTGCTGAGGCGCTTGACAACCTCGGTGCCGGCTACGACATGCACGGACGAACGGCCGAGGCTGAAGCAGCTTATACCCAGGCGCTTGAAGTCTACGGCCAGGATCCATCGGCATTGTGCGATCAATCCGAGATCTATGGCGACCTGGCCTTTATCAAAGACAAGCGTGGCCAGCTTCCTGAAAGCCTCCAGTTGTATCAACGTGCTTACGACGGATACAAGACCTGTTCTGGCGCTGAGAGTCGAGGTGCACTTATCGAGCAAGACTATCTCGCTGGAGCGTTAATCAAGCTCGGTCGGGCGAAAGAGGCTATACCGATTCTGGAAGCATCACTGCCCGCGTGGAGAAGGGTTGCAGGCTCAAGCCCTGATCTCGGAGATCCGTTCTATTTTCTGGTACAGGGTTATCTCGCGACTGGACGCTACCAGGATGCGGAGAAGACAGCGAAGGTGTTGGTGGACTTGCAGACTGGCAAAGTCGCCCCTACCGATCGTCGTTTCGGCATTGCGCATCTGTTTTGGGCGCGGGCGCTGGCCGGACAGAACCGCTATGAGGACGCATTGCCGCACGCCGAGATTGCCGACAAGCTACTCCAGGTTGATGCAAATCCTGGCCCCAACAAATTGGGCGTAGAGGCGCATCAGTTGCTACTTGATATCAAGTCCAGGCTGGCCAGCCAATAGGAAGCCTGTGCTGAAGACAGCTCCCCGAAAAATAAATCAGATAGGTTGACGCAGTTTTGCCGCAGACAGCGCGAACTGTACAGGAGGAGACTCGCCATGAGAGCAAAACTGCACCCTGCATCGCTTCTGTCCTGATTCTCTTTCCAGCCCAAATGTCGCCGGAAATGTTCAGGCGAACTCATTGACTGCGCTTTCCGTTCACATGCCCGCTGCAATGTCACCCCCGGTGACGGCCAATCACGGGGAGTTGCCCTGGCAGCTCCGATAAGGAACAACGATGACTCTCGCCTCGCGTCCTGATGTTCTCAAGCGGCCTTTACCTCTCTGCTTGTATCCCCTGCCGGCATGGCTGTTTCTCGCAGTTCTGGTTCCCGCCGCGCAGTCGCAGGCAACGTATACAGGCACCGTTGACTTCGGCGCTGTCAATGTGGGCGCTGCCAGTGGGCCCCAGACTCTGACCTTCAGCTTCTCTAGTCCCACTGCGCTTAACGTCACTACGCCAGTGCAAGTGTTGACCATGGGAGCCGCAGGCCTAGACTTCAAGAACGCAGGGACTGGAACCTGCGGAGGCAGCACCTATAGCTCATGCACCGTGATTGTGACGTTCTCGCCAACGGCTCCGGGGTTGCGCCTGGGGGCGGTTGTAATCGAAGGTGCCTCTGGAAACGTGCTGACGACCGCCTATATCCATGGTCTCGGCCAGGGGCCGCAGATCGCCTACAACCCGGGTGTTGCAAGTAATGTTGGCATCAGCGCGACCGATCCCCAGGGCGTAGCAGTGGACGGCACAGGCAACGTCTACATCGCGGATAATGGGACTAGTTCCGTGTACAAAGTCACCCCGGGTGGAATTCAAACCACGTTCACAAGTGGGATAACAGGGTTGGACGGGATCACATTGGACGGAGCAGGCAACGTCTATCTTGCGAGTACATCCTCGACGACAATCACGAAGATAACCCCGAGCGGCGCGCAGAGCACAATCGGAAGTGGGCTTTCCTTCCCGGCGGGCATGGCAGCGGATGGTCTTGGCGATATCTTTATCGCCAATGTCGGTGCGAACAACATAGTCGAAGTGACGCCATCGGGCACTCAGACCACACTTGGAACCGGGCTAAATACGCCGGCAGGGGTTGCGGTGGACGCCGCCGGCAACGTCTTCGTCGCGGACACGAGTAATGGCCGAGTCATAAAGATCGCCCCGGGCGGCGCGCAAACAGAAATCGTTGGTCCTCCCTTCGACTTTCCTGAGAGCATTGCCGTTGACGCGGCCGACAATCTATATGTTGCTCTGGCGAACGGAGAGGTCTACCAGATCACTCCAGCACCGCAGGCTGTCAACCTATTGGCGACGCTGTCCTTCCCTGTCGGCGTCGCGGTGGACAGTGTGGGCAATGTCTATGTGGCTCAGGGCAACATTGCAGTTGAGTTGAACCGCAGTACAGCGCCGACAGTTGAATTTCTCGCCACCGACCCGGTCGGATCTCTCAGCACGGACAGCCCGCAGTCCGTCACCATCGACAATATCGGCAATGCCAGCCTTAGCTTCCCTGTGCCGGGTTCGGGAACAAACCCGAGCATTTCGACCGACTTCTCGCTCGGCACTACAACGACCTGCCCAAAGTTGACCACATCGTCGAGCACCGCGGGAACACTGGCGAGCGGGGCCACATGTCTGTATGCGATCGACTTCACTCCAACCACAGCAGGCACCATCAGCGGAGCACTCGTCACAACCGACAACGCACTGAATGTGACCAATGCAACGCAGAGCGTCGCCCTGAACAATAAAGGTGTTCCCGCGCTCATCGCAGCAACCGTGACGGTAAATACCGTGGTTGCAACTGCCACAGGTTCACCGATTCCTGTAACCGCTACGACAGTGCCCGCGGGGTTGGCTGTCACCATTCTGTATGGTCCGTTTGGGGGCACTCCGAACAGTACCGTGGATCCCTCGGCGCCTGGCTTCTATAGCGTAACGGCCACGGTGACGACTCCTGGCTACAGCGGCTCCGGCGCCGGCTATCTCATCATCAACGGCCCACCGCAAACGACACCCACCATCACCTGGGCAACGCCGCCACCCATTACCGTTGGAACAGCGCTGAGTGCTTCGCAGTTGAATGCAATCGCCTCAACTCCGGGAACATTCACCTACAGCATTGCGGCTGGGACAGTCCTAGCCGCCGGGTCATATCCAATCACGGCGAGTTTTACGCCAACCGATACGACCGACTTCACGTCCGCAAGCGCGACCGTCACGCTGGTCGTTCAAGGCAACATACAGGCCATCACTCCCATTAATTTTGGAACGATAAACATTGGGACCACCAGTTCCACTGAGACCGTAACCTTTCAAATTCTGAACGCGGTAACCCTGAACTCCACCGCTCCGGATCAGGTGTTTACGCAGGGGACGGTAGGGCTTGACTTCCACAACACGGGCGCCGGCACATGTGCTGCGGGAGCCTACGCGATAGGTGCCAGTTGCACGGTCACGGTCAACCTTACGCCCGCTACAGCAGGTGCTCGCTCCGGGGCAGTCGTCCTCGTGGACACTTCCGGCAACGCACTCGCTACCGCCTATCTCTATGGGATCGGAGCGGGTCCGCAGATTGCCTACGATCCGGGCGTTCAAAGCGCGTTTGCCAGCGGAGTCGTCTCCGAAGGCGTAACGACGGACACAGCAGGAAATGTCTACATCAACACTGGAAGCTCTGTCGTGAAGGTCGCACCAGGTGGAGCGCAGACTACCGTGGGCACCGGATTCTCCTCGGAGGGTGGAATCGCCGTAGACGGAGCCGGCAACCTGTATGTTGCGGACACCGGCAACAACCGTATCGCGGAGTTCACTGTGACGGGCACCATCCGCAATGTGGGCACTGGCTATAACTTCCCCTACGGCGTTGCTGTTGATGGAGCAGGTAATGTGTACGTCGCGGATACAAAGAACGGCCAGGCTGTCGAAGTTACGGCCGCAGGAGTGCAGAGCACAATCGCGACCGGATTTACGTATCCGGAAGGAATCGCAGTAGACGGCGCGGGCAACGTCTATGTCTCCGACAACCAGGGCGGAGCCGGCATCGTGTTCAAAGTCGCTCCGGGCGGGACTCAGAGCATCGTCACCACGGGCTTGCTGAGTCCCGCCGGCGTCGCCGTCGATGCCGCTGGAAATGTCTTTGTTGCAGGCGCAACCAACCAGACTGTGGCGAAGGTTTCAACTACTGGAGTCAAGACCACGTTTGTCAGTGGCCTCAGTTTTCCGTTCGGCCTGGCGGTCGATTCCGCCGGCGACCTCTTTATCGCGCATGCCACCAGCGCCGCTGGAGTCATTGAAGTCAATCGCAGTACAATTCCCAGTCTGTCGTTCGCGAGCACCAACGTCGGTTCGGTCAGTTCAGATAGCCCGCAAGCTGTCACCGTCGAGAACATCGGCAATGCCACCCTCAGCTTTCCCAGACCAGCTACCGGGACGAACGCCAGCATCTCGACCAACTTCCTGCTCACTCACTCCACCACGTGCCCTCAATCGACTGCCGCATCGACGCTCACTAGCGGCGCCTCCTGCGTCTATTCCGCCGAATTTCTGCCGACGGCCTCAGGAGTACTTAGCGGCTCCATTGCGCTCACCGACAATGCGCTCAACGTTGCTGGCAGCATCCAGAACATTGTGCTGAGCGGCACCGGAAACTCGACCACCATCACTGCAACCGTGACTCTTGGCAGCCTTAGTCAGACGTACACCGGGTCGCCATTGTCAGCCACCGCGGCCACCAGCCCCGCCGGACTCACCGTCGCCTTCACCTACAACGGCAGCGGCACGCCGCCTACGGCTGCCGGGACGTACGCCGTAGTCGGAACCGTCACCAGCTCCGGATATACCGGGTCAGCAACCGGCACTCTCACCATCGCCAAGGCCATACCAGTAATTACGTGGGTTACCCCGGCAGCTATCTCCGCTGGAACCGCCCTGAGCGCGACCCAACTGAATGCGACCGCGACCGTCGCCGGCACGTTCGTCTATAGTCCTGTAGCGGGCACGATTCCGGCTACCGGGACGGACACCCTCAGCGTCACCTTCACTCCTACGGATACGACCGACTACACCACCTCGACCCAGACCGTCTCGCTCGCAGTAGGGCAGACAACGCCTGTCATTACCTGGGTGGCGCCCTCGGCCATCTCGTATGGGACGGCTTTGAGCGCGACTCAATTGAACGCAACCGCGTCGGTAGCCGGCACATTCGTCTATACCCCGGCGGCCGGCACAACTCCGACAGCCGGGACTGACACGCTGAGCGTGACCTTCACTCCCGCCGATACAACCGACTACACCACGGCAACCAAGACAGTGTCGCTCGTGGTGAACCAGGCTACACCGACGATCAGTTGGACCACACCCACGGCCATCACTTACGGAACAACGCTGGGCGCAACGCAATTGAACGCGACCGCTCCGGTAGGTGGCACATTCGTCTATACCCCGGTGGCGGGTACTACTCCGGCCACCGGGACCGACACGCTAAGCGTGACATTTACCCCTACCGATACCACCGACTATACGACCGCGACGAAGACCGTCTCCCTGGTAGTAGGTCAGGCCACGCCGGTCATTACCTGGACCGCTCCGGCTTCCATCACCTATGGAACATCGCTGAGTACCACGCAGTTGAACGCGACCTCTTCTGTTCCCGGCACGTTCTCGTACAATCCCGCCGCGGGGGCAACTCCGACAACCGGTACCGATTCACTGAGCGTGACCTTCACCCCGACTGACGCAACCGACTACACCTCGACAACCAAGACGGTCTCGCTGGTTGTTAGCCAGGCCACGCCAGCCATCACATGGGCGACGCCAGCAGCCATCTCCGCAGGAACCGCCTTGAGTACCACTCAACTAAACGCGACCGCCTCCGTACCCGGAACTTTCGTCTATAACCCCGCGGCAGGCACGATTCCGGCTGCTGGAACCGATACGCTAAGCGTCACCTTCACGCCGACAGACACGACTGACTACACCACAGCTACCAAGTCTGTCTCACTCGCAGTTGGTCAGACCACGCCAATCATCACCTGGGCGACACCCTCAGCCATCTCGTACGGAACTGCCCTGAGCGCAACCCAAATTAACGCGACTGCCTCAGTCGCCGGCACCTTCGTTTACACCCCTGCTTTGGGTGCAATTCCGGCCGCCGGTACCGACACCCTCAGCGTCACCTTCACGCCCACCGATACAACCGACTACATGATCGCGGCCAAAACCGTCTCTCTGGTCGTTACTCAGGCCACACCGGTCATCACCTGGGCAACCCCGACTGCTATCTCCGCTGGAACTGCCTTGAGCGCTGCCCAACTGAACGCAACTGCCTCCGTTCCCGGCACGTTCGCCTATACCCCGGCCTTAGGTTCAATTCCGGCAGCCGGTACCGACACCCTCAGCGTTACCTTCACGCCCACCGATACAACCGACTACACCACGGCAATAAAGACCGTCTCGCTCACAGTAGGACAGACAACTCCTGTCCTGACTTGGTTAGCCCCGTCAGCCATCACCTACGGAACGGCGCTGAGCACGACTCAACTGAATGCGACGGCATCGGTTCCAGGCACATTCGTCTATACCCCGGCGGCCGGCACAACTCCGACGGCCGGGACTGACACGCTGAGCGTGACCTTCACCCCCAATGACACAGCCGACTACACCACAGCAACCAAAATCGTCTCGCTCGTCGTGAGCCAGGCTACGCCGGTCATTACCTGGGCCACGCCGGCTTCCATCTCCTATGGAACTGCTCTCAACGCCACGCAATTGAACGCAACCGCCTCGGTTCCCGGAACGTTCGTCTACACTCCCGCAGCGGGGACGGTGCCCGCGATGGGTTCGGACACCCTCAGCGTCACCTTCACGCCCACGGATACGACCGACTACACCACAGCAACCAAGACCGTCTCGCTCACCGTAGGACAGACGACGCCTGTCCTGACGTGGCCACCCCCCGCAGCCCTCACGTACGGAACGGCACTAAGTTCGACCCAGTTGAACGCGACCGCCTCAGTTACAGGCAGCTTCAGCTATACCCCGGCGGTCGGCACAATCCTGACGGCAGGCACCTTCACCCTGACTACAACTTTCACACCCACCGACACGACCGACTACAGCACCGCCACAAAGACCGTCGGCATCACTATCAACCCTGCTCCCCTCTCTCTTTCCGCAAACAATGCGACGCGGCTTTATGGCTTGGCGAACCCCGTCTTCACCGGAACCATAACTGGCACCGAGAACGGAGATACCCTCACCGAGAGCTTCACAACTTCGGCTACGACGCTCTCTAACGTCGGGGCATACTCGATCGTGCCGAGCGGCGCTGGCAACAATCTAGCCTCGTACACGCAGACAGTAACAAACGGATCGCTCACCATTACGCAAGCCGGATCTACTGCCACGCTCAGCGTAAGCAGCACCTCAATATCTCCCGGCCAGAGCGTCACCCTCACGGCGCAAATAGCTTCCGCAACCAGCGGAATACCCACCGGCAGCGTGCAGTTCTTCGATGGCACGACACTGCTGAACACCGCGACGCTGAGCAGTGGAACAGCAAGCTACTCCACAACCACGTTCGCAGCCGGTACTTCGCACGCATTGACAGCGGTCTATCTCGGCGATGCGAATTTCACCGGCTCGAACAGCGGGGCGGCGAAAACCGTGACGGTCAGCGGTGTATTGGACTTCTCCATCACACCGATCACCCTCAGCAACAATATCTTCCCGGGCAGCACCGCTAGCTACAGCTTCCAGATCACGCCTGGGAACGGAGGCTATCCTGCCAGCGTCTCCTTTGCAGCGACCGGCCTTCCTGCCGGCGCAACGGCCACCTTCTCGCCGGCCACGATCCCTGCCAGCGGCGGAGCCCAGACCGTTACCGTTAGCATCCTGACGGCCTCCGCGATAGGTTCAACATCTTCGCCGGCTCCGCTCTCTCCCCTCCGCGGGCTTGGTTCCGTTGCGCTTGGTCTACTGCTGCTTCCATTCGCCGGAGCACGCCGCCTACGACGCTCGGGCAGAAACTTGGCGAGGATCGCTTGTCACGCTCTGCTGTTCGCCGCCGCCACAGCCGTCGCGATCGGTCTTACCGGCTGCGGCTCCGGCAATGGCTTCTTTGGAGAGGCGCCGGCCTCCTACACAGTCACTCTTACCGCAACCAGCGGAACCGTGCAGCATTCAACTACCGTCACCCTCAACGTCCAGTAGCGACAGGAAGAAGTGAGACACGTATGCGCATCTCGATCTACAGCTTGCTCTTTCTGGCCGTAGTTGCCACAACAGCAAGCGCGCAGACCCAGCAGTCGGCCCCATGGTCGAGCCACGTCAGCCTTGCCGTTACCTATAGTGCTGACCGGACTAACCTCACCACCGGAAGCTCTTTCTGGATGCAGGGAGGCTGCGCGGAACTCTCAGGAAATCTCCCTCATGGATTCGGTGTGGTCGCCGACGTGACTGGCCTCCATGCGGGCAGCATCAGTTCCACGGCAGTCCCGCTAAGCCTCGTAGCCTTCACCTTCGGCCCGCGCTTTACCTGGCGCTCGCCCTGGCGCCCGGAAAGGCATGACATGTCTCTCTTCGGGCAGGCGTTGCTCGGGGAGGCGCACGGCTTCGACAGCATCTTCCCCTCATCCAGCGGAGTGAGCAGTAGTGCTTCGAGCCTGGCGCTGCAGGCCGGCGGTGGCATGGACTTGGGGCTCAAACGCCACGTTTCTTTGCGGCTGCTGCAGGTAGACTGGCTTCGGACTCAACTGCCAAATGGCGGCACCAATGTGCAGAATCATTTCCGAATCAGCACTGGGGTTGAACTTCACTTCTGAGTGCGCAATGGTTGCACCCGCACTGACCCTCTTGGGGGCAGTCTTGGTTGCGGATCGGTCACGCGTTGGAACATCACGCAAAAGGAGAGAAACCTACCTTGATTCGACCATACTTGTGACATCAGTGCGTTAGAAGGGTGCGCCGAGGCTGGACAGGCAGCGATAGGGGTAGAGGCTAAAGCGACCAACATCACCAGCCATCCCTACGCTTCTTGTTAGAGTGGTATGCGCGCCAAACAGTGGAGATTGCGATGCGCTGGTTACCCATTCTGTTGAGGTTGTCGTACTCTTTGTGCGTCAAGAAAGAGCGGACGTAAACGTGCCCTTTCGTTTGTTTTTGCTTCGTTGTCTTCGCAGTGAATTACCGTGACAAGCCTGTAGCGGTTCCCCCGAATGTTGAAGATCACCTCACCTAGCCACAGCCGCGGCTCTGCGGCGTCCGCCCAGCGACTTCCGGCTTCCACTTGGATGTCTGGACGAGTTGGATGCGGACGCCGGCATCGCAATCTCTCCCGTCAAGAGCGGTTCGAGATTGAACGTTGCTTCCGGGAAGACGGCGCGGATCTCAACGTCGCCACCCAGGGCGCGGACATACTTAGCCAGCGTGCTCAACAGCAGGTCCGAGCGGTTCTCGATCGCCGATACGCTCGCCTGGTCGATTCCAAGCTTGTCGGCAAGTTCCACCTGCGTCTGCTGGCGGGCCTTGCGAAGAGATGCAAAGCCCATCCGGTCAAGTTCCGCTACAGCTTCGCGCTTCAACTGCTCCCGGCGTTCCATGGGAACTTTGTGATTCAGATCGTTCCATGCAATAGTTTTCACGGGTCTATCCTTTCAAAAGAGGCACAGGCCTCAGTAGCCTAAGCCACGTAGGTACTCGCTGAAGAGCTTATCGGCGAGCCGGATTGCTTTCTCGTACCAACGGTTGTCTCCCGTCTTGTCTCCGCCCACGAGCAGAATGGCTTGGCGGATTGGGTCGAAGGCATACAGGATGCGATAGGGGTGGCCCACGTGCTGAATCCGCAATTCGCGCATACCCGCGACCTTGGAACCTTTGATGCCACTGCTGAATGGAAACTCCAGAGTTACACCGCGTTCCTGCAACAAACCGACGATGCGATCAATCGCCTCTTGCTCAGACTCATTCAGGCCTTCGAACCACAGCTTGAATTCGTCCGTAACGATGATCTCGGTTGCCACGTAGATAAATATAACCCCCAATCTATTATAGAGTCAACTCTATATTTTACAGAAGCGTCATCCTCTCAATAGAAATACAGTGGACACGTCTTCAGATTCGTCGCCGGGGACCGCACGTGAACTTCGTCGTGCCAGACTTTATTCCAGAACCGCAACCGCTCGGGTTTCGCGTGCGTCCTTGAACTACACAATTGGTGAAGTACGGGATCGAGGTACACAGTTGGAAATCAGCCCCGGACGATCACACCTGCGGATGGGGGTAGCAATGAGGGCAAAAGCATCGTGCTTCCCGCAATTAACGGCTTTTGACCCGGTTCAAATTTTCCGCGCACCCCTTGAGCGCTCAGTAGGGCGCCGCGTCGAGCCGTTGCACAGAAACGGAGGCGAACTGGAGCGGACACTGATACGCTGGAAGGTCCACCAGCGCCATACCGCGTTCCTGGTGCGAAATATTGAGGTTAGCCAATGCGTCTTGTCGTTATTTCCGACACCCACGGACTCCATAACAGGATAGAGAGCCTCCCAGACGGAGATGTTCTAGTGCATGCCGGCGATTTTATGAACTCTGGGTACGATCCGGAGGATATTCGGTCGTTCAATCGTTGGCTTGGAGAACAGTCGTTCAAGCACAATGTCGTGTGCGCCGGCAATCACGACCGATATTTCGAGAACTCCCCCCAAGAAGCCTGCTCCCTTCTCACCAATGCGATCTATCTTGAGAACGCGGGCGTGATGATCGACAATGTTACCTTCTGGGGGTCGCCGTACACACCGGAGTTCCTGAATTGGGCTTTCATGTACCCTCGTGGCTCGGGGGCCAAGCGGTACTGGGACCAAATCCCTTACGACTTGGACGTGCTGATCACTCACGGTCCACCATTTGGCATTCTCGACCAAGTCGCACCAGGTGGCGCTCATCTCGGATGCGAGGAACTACTCAAATCCGTGGAGCAAAAGAAGCCGGGGGTGCATCTATTCGGCCATATTCACGGAGGCGCAGGAACCATTGAGAATGGAGCCACTCGCTTCGTGAATGCGGCATACCTCAACGAGCAGTACAAGCCTTTGAAGCCCGCGGGCAAAGTGCGCGTCGTTGATCTGTAGCCTACGGGGGCTGACAGTAACGATCACCTCGGGATCGAACCGCAGTGCAGCTCGTAAGGAACTCTTCCGGCACATCGGCAACGCTCATCGAAACCACCGCCGCTGAGTACGAGATTTCAGTGGCAAATCATATACCTCCTAAGAATATTGTTGTATTGGCATAGTGACTTTAGTCACGGTGCATTTGCGCGGCGTGAAGAAATCAATCTCTCCGTCAATATACTCAGGGGTGGACTCCCGAAGGCAAGGCGCCCTGGTTTGCGAAGTTCGTCCCGAGATCACTAGGTTGCAGCGGCTTAAGGGCTGATTCCCTCCCCCATACCACTTCTTCTAATTCACGACCTCGAGCACATAACCCGCGCTCCGAGGTCGACC
>Ga0224555_1003402_pt1 | contig 16317 bp, 10 predicted proteins | sample 714S23034metaG_FD_180687 | JGI IMG/M metagenome (GOLD analysis project Ga0224555, IMG submission 180687) | Peat soil microbial communities from Stordalen Mire, Sweden - 717 S2 30-34 | ecosystem: Environmental > Terrestrial > Soil > Wetlands > Peat | place: Sweden: Norrbotten County, Stordalen...
GTCCTGACGACGATCGCCGATCACCCCATCACCCGCATCGAGGAACTCTTGCCTTGGAACTTCGCCCGAAGTCTCGAACTGAAAAACGAACTCGCAGCATAGGCAAGAACGTCTCAAGTGAAAAAGTCGCCTTCGATCCATCGTCCCTGCCCCACATTGCAGATCTGATCGACTACGGTGAGATCACCGTCGGCGTCATCGAGCCAGTCGGCTGCGTCGCCACCGCAACGGACGGATCCAACTGCCTGGCTATGCTTGTGCGCCGCGACCAGGAGACCTTCAGCCAGTTGATGATCCGACTCGACCTCTCCATCGCAAAAGCGGTCGTCGACGACATCTTCACAGACGAGGTCAACGGACCTCCCCAAGAAAAGTAACCCACCCTTGTTTCCACACTGGTTGTGTCCACTTCAATCGACGTGGACACAACCACTCTTCATGAGTTAGTCAAGACGGCCAGCGATCCACGCTTACTCCTCGGATGGGTCGGGCTCCAGACTTGCTCTGAAGCACTCGCATTGCTTCGGCAATATACCCTTCACGGTCGCCACGTTGCCAGAACGGATGCACGCGCACGTCGTCCATTACGGCGATGGTTGACCTCTGGAGGCAGTCTTTCCATGCCCAGTTTCCAGTGCCGAAGTTGACTTCGGCCAACTCGAAGTCTTCAACGCATAGCGGAAGCAGGTGCTCCTTCTCGGTCAGCAGCAGAGTGCCAACACTCTCCGCGCGGCCCGCGAGCACGCGGCTCTCATCCTGACGGCAGTCCAGAAGCAGCTTCCGGTTCAGCTCCGCCAGATCCCGCGCCTCGGGAGTCCGGCCGTGGAAGCGCTGTCAGCATTGCTTTTGAGGTCAAACAGCAGAGAGCCGAGCGCTTGAATACCGACCTCCGGCTTCCGAAGATCAACATCAATGGTTTCAAGCATTTAGATTCGAATTCCCTCGCCCTCGCCAAGCAACTTGGTGGAACTTTAGCCTTATGCGTCATAACCCGTTGGAACTTTGGCCTTATGGGGTGTCCAACTTTAGGTTTATCGGGTCTGGATATCCCGTAAGTCATTGAATCATTGAATCATTGAATGGCCGACTTTAGCCTTATGCGTAAACCCACACTTCGTGTGGGTTTACGCATAAGGTTGAAGTTGTACCCCATAAGGCTAAAGTCCTTGTGGGTGAACGCATAAGGTGAGATTGGTACCCCATAAGATGAGAGATCATTGTTGGGCTGGTTTGCGCATAAGGTTGGACTCCAGAGGGCTAAAGCTGACACCACCGTACCCGCCCCATTGGTCTACTTTTACTCCGCCCTTGACAGAATGACCTATGCAGTTTCCCGCAAGAACTGGGGTTCAGTGAAACTAGCGAAGTCCACCGCCCTTTGCCAGGCAAGCTCTGCGATGTGGGCACCGATTACGGTAAAACAGCAAATCCTGCCCACATCAAACAGAATCAGGTGCCCACATCGAATGGAATCGCCTGCCCACATCGACCGGAATACGCACCTCCCGCAGGATTCGGTCCCCGACCCGCCAATAGAGCGCCGTGAGTCCGACGTTGACGGCTACAGACCGCCACTCAGCAGCTTCTACAGAACTTTACGGACTCAATCCGAACCTGCCTTCGCCAACTCTCAATTAGCAAAGCCCAGAGCGATCCCAGCGCACACCTAGTGATAGAGATGCTCTAGTGGAGCAAATCTTTACGAACGGAGGTCACGAAGGCGGTATAGCGATCTCCACGCAGCAGAGAAACACTGTATTCCACCGGAATCTGCTGCATATCGTAAGTAGTCTCTCTGATGACGAGGAGCGCACTTCCCGGTGAAGTTTGCAGAATGCTGGCCTCTTCCGGTTGCGCGTTCACAGATCCAATAACTTCATCCGCTCGTTGCAGCAGCCTGCCATAAACATTTTCGAGTACGTAGTACAAAGATTGCGTAGCAAGGTCGAGGAGTTCAAGGCCGGGAAATATATGGGAAGGCAAAAAACTCGTTACAACCGCAACCGGCTGCTGATCGATGTAACGCAGCCTTTTCAAACGGTAGGCCTTTTGTTCTGGCGCCAGGTTGAGCGCAGTGGCTATTGCCGCTTCGGGAACCAATTCGTCAATCGAAAGCACCCGCGCTGAGGGAGTAAGCCCCTTGCTCAGCATCTCTTCCGTGAATCCTCTTAACCGCTGAAAATCCCAAGGTACTCGCTCAGAACCGACGATGGGTTTCTTCCCTTGACGAATAATCAGCAGCCCTTCGTCTCGAAGCTTTTGGAAGGCCTGCCGAACGGGCATCTTGCTGATGCCCAGCGTTCGCGATATCTCACCTTCGGAATAAAAGCTCGCCCCGGCGATCAGTCGTCTCGTCCGGATCATGTCGCGGATCTGCTCTACGATCTGCTCGTAGTAGGGTACATAGCTCTCTTCATCTAGCAGTATGCCGATGTCTGCAGGCATCAATTTCCGTTTTATCTGCTTTTCTAGAGAAATCGTATCGCCCATAACTGTTCATGTTAAGTGTACAGGTATCAATGAGGCCCCCCAGAAAAGAGAAGGCAAAAACATGAGACCGACTAGGATCGGGACACGATACAGAGCGGAAAATCGTTCGGATCTGCTCGAGAAAGTGTGTGTGGCATCCTTTGGCACCGCAGGCTTCTTGCCAAGATTTTTCCCCGCAGTGGCCAGATTATCTTGCGTTTCTAAAGTTGTAGCAAGGCTATCACCTTTTTTTCAGCATGTTGAAGCTTTCCCGTTTTCGATCTTCCGGCGGGCTCGTCCGCAGCCGAGAATCTCAGGTTGTCGCTGTCAACATAAAAATGATCAAGAGAAGTGGACGTCAATAAAAAGACTTGACACCATATCTACATATCATGATATGTTTCTCCCCTTGAGACTCCCATCTCAAGTCTAACCGCGGATTTTTCGGAGACCTCATGAACCATCGACTGATTTCGAACACACGTTACGTACTGCTCTGCATGGGGCTGTGGCTGGCTACAGCGCCCCTGTCAACCTCGGCCTGGGGCCAAGTCGAGTCCGGGAAAGTAGTGGGTACCGTTCACGATGCTACGGGTGGTGTGCTTTCTGGGGCGACTGTGACGGTCGTCAATACCGGGACCAATATTAGTCACACGTTGATCTCTGACAGTGGCGGGCAATTCGTCGTCACCGAGCTGCAGCCAGGTACTTATACCGCATCCGTCGAGCACGATGGATTTCAGAAGACTGTGGTCGCGCCTTTTCCCATCAATGTCACTCAAGTGATTACCTTGGACGTTTCCCTACTAGTGGGACAGCTCCTCCAGGTTGTAACGGTGGAAGCCTCCGAGCCCCTTCTTGAATCCAGCACCTCTTCAGTCGGTCAGGTGATGACATCTGGGCCCATCACAGCTTTGCCCCTCAACGGCCGAGATTTTGTTCAACTCGCCTATCTAACTCCTGGGGTCAATCAAGGTCCAGCTGGCATCGTGCAACAGGGCTCCATTCCCGAGAACGAGAGAGGTAATGGTGCCATCCAGGCGAATGGCCTAACTGCTACGAACAATAACTTCCTGCTCGACGGGTTTGATAATAACGAACAGCAAATAGGCTTCGAGCTTATACAGCCGTCCGTGGACGCAGTCTCCGAGTTCAAGATGCAGACCAGCAGCTTCGCCGCAGACATTGGCAAGGGAGGTGCTGTGGTCAACGTGGCCCTGAAATCGGGCACTAATCGCTTCCATGGCAGCGCCTTTGAATTTCTACGCAACTCAGTATTCGATGCCAAAAACTATTTCGACAGTGGCTCTGGATCGATTCCGCCCTTCAAGCAAAACCAGTTTGGCGGCACGATTGGTGGTCCAATCCTCAAGAACAGAACGTTCTTCTTCATGGACTACCAGGGCACTCGCATCAACCAATCCCAAACTGACATTTCCACCGTGCCAAACTTGTCAGAACGGACTGGCAACTTTTCCGATCTGCTAACTGGTGTCCTGGCATCCAACGGCTACGACACCGGCCAGATCTACGATCCAACGACCTATAACCCTGCCACGAACCAGCGCACCCCATATCCCGGTAATATCATTCCCTCACAAGACCTTGATCCGGCCGCGTTGAACGTCGCAGCGCTGTATCCAGCTCCCAACCTGCCCGGAGCGGCCAACAACTACTTGTCGAATCCCGCCCTGACCAACAATCAAGACTCCTTCGATATTCGTGTCGACCATCAGTTGACGGCCAAAGATAGCCTCTTTGCGACGTTTAGTTATGGCAACGTGAAAGAAACGCAGCCTGACCCGTTCCCGGGCCTTGCAGGCGGCGGCAACTTCTCCGGAAATATCAGCGACCTGGCCCGGGCGGCAGGCATTAGCGATGTCCACATGTTTGCTGGAAACAAAATCAACGAATTAAAAATTGGCTATATGCGTTACGTCGTCCAAGCGATCCCGTTCTTTGCCAATCAGGACACCTCAGGCCAGTTAGGAATTCCAGGAATTTATGATCCTACCAATCCTGTCGCCACCGGCGGCTTACCTAACTTCGCCATCTCGGGGCTAAGCAACCTGGGTAACCAAGATTACTTCCCCGAAATGCTGCACGAGAATAATTATCAGTATCTTGATTCGTTTACCTACACTCGTGGTTCCCATTCTTTCAAGGCAGGCGTTGACATCCGTCGGAGGCTCAATGGATTCAATCAAACCCAAAATGCGCGTGGGGATCTCAGCTTCGACCAGCAGTTCACGGAAGACCTGGTTACCGGGACCGGTGGATCTTCCTTAGCCAGCTTTCTTACCGGTTATCCGATAAGCGCCTCGCGGTACGGTCAGACAGGCGCCTTTGGAATCCGCTGGCTTGAACTTGGCGCTTACATCATGGATGACTACCGTGTTACCCCTAAGCTCACGCTTAATTTAGGGCTGCGATATGATCTCTATACTCCATACGTTGAGCAGCATGACCGGCTTGCCAATTTCAACTTCGCCACAGGCCAATTCGTCTCACCTCAAATGCCCGGAGTGAGTCGTACTGGAAACGTTGAGACCCCGGCCAAGAACTTTTCCCCAAGGATTGGCTTCGCCTGGACGCCAACCAGTCACCCGCTAGCAATACGTGGCGGCTTCGGCATCTTCTATGATTTGCAGGCAACGCAGGGCGATTCGGAGCTACCTTATAATCCGACTGGACTCTTCTATAGCCAAAGCTTTACCTATCCAGCATCGGCTCCAGGCATCCGTCTTTCGACGGGTTTCCCAGCAAGAACCTATCCTACTATCAACAATCCATCCGGTACCGCAAGCGCGGTTCCCTTCGACAATCCAAGCACATTGATAGAAGAATGGAATCTAAATCTTGAGCAGCAACTTGGAAAAGATTCTATCGTTCAGGTTGCCTATGTGGGTACCCATGCTACACATCTGTCCTACATCTACAACCTGAATCAAGCCAGTCAACCTTTAGATAGCAATTTTGGCCCTGCCCCCAACTACGGTCGTCCATACTATGCGACTGTCCCTAATATCGCTGCGATCCGTACCAATGCGAACATCGCTGATTCCATCACTCATCAACTTCAGGCAAAGTATGAGAAGCAGTTAAGCGCAAGCTGGAGTATGCTGGCTGCCTATACCTGGCAACATACCATTGGCCAGACAGCGGAGAATGAGTTCGCTGGACCGCAGAATGTATATAACCTAAAGTCAGAACGCGGAGATCAATCACCCGATTTTCGGCACCAGTTTACGTCTGCATGGACCTACAAATTGCCTTTCGGTCCGGGGCAGAAATTTCTGCCCGGTAAAGGTGTTACTCATCTACTTGTAGGTGGCTGGCAGTCTCAGGGAATTATCGCACTATATTCGGGGCAGGCTTTTACTCCGGCCTTGTCTTACGACCGGACAAATACTGGTTCTGGTGCTCCGAGGCCTGATGTAGTTGGGAACCCCTATGACTTCTCCAACGCTATGAGTGCAGGCTGCCCTACCAACCACCAATCCATCACTTGCTGGTTCATGCCTTCCGCATTTGCTGTTCCCGGCCTGGCACCCGGTCAAACATTTGCTACAAATTTCGGGGATGCGAGTCCGGGCAGTCTTCGCGGACCAGCTCAATATAACGTTGACACTTCACTGTTCAAGAGTTTTGACCTGACCGAAGCGCTGAATCTTGAATTCCGTACTGAGGTGTTCAATGTATTCAATCACCCCCAATTTGGTATTCCGAATGCGGATGTGGATACGTCGCAGGCGGGATCTATAACCACCACCGTCCATAGTTCCAGGCAAATCCAGTTTGGGCTGAAACTGCTTTTCTAGAACCTGCTTATCGCCATAAATGAGGCGGCATCAACGTAGATATGCCATCGCAGCACAGCTGCGGTGCGAATGGAGAACCTATGGTAAAGCAATGGGAAAAGTTGGGCTTGAAGCGCAGCAGTGGTATGCGAAGAGCGATGCCGTACGTCATCGCTACAGTGTTGAGCGTTACCTGCTTGTGCGGGTGGTGCCAGGGACCGGACAAAGCAGCAAAGAGATCTGCTAATTCGCAGGCGTCGCAACAGGCTACGGACCAGACGAGTGGTCACCAAGTTCCGGTTCCGCTGGAGCTAGTTCGTCTGGACGGCAATTATTTTAGCCATGGAGGACACCGATTCTTACCGGTTGGAGTGAACTGGGTGCCGGCGAAGGCCGCGATGCAGTGGCCGTATCAATGGGATCCCGTGGCGATTGAAGCCGATTTTGCCAAGATGCACGCGCAGGGTGTAAATACAGTGCGCCTGGATCTGGTGTGGGCGTGGTTTGAACCGCGTCCGGACGACTACAATCCGGAAGCTTTTCGGCAACTTGACTTTCTTATCTCCCTGGCAAACCGTTACAAGATCTACCTCCACCCGGAGATGCTGATCGGCGGCGAGGTCGGCGAGGCGTATTGGGACGTTCCGTATCGCAACGGACGCGATCCTCACTCGGACCCATACATGCTCCGCCTTGAAACAGATTTTGCGGGGGAACTGGCGCGTCACTTCGGCAAAAGCAGTGCCATCCTTTCGTGGGACCTGACCGATGAGCCGCCATTTTGGATCGTCGCGGGTACAACCACGGATTCCATGGCCATCAACTGGACACGCCTCATTTCAGGCGCAATACGCCGCTACGATACGATGCATCCTTTGGTCGTCGGCACCAGTACGGAAGATCTCCAGCATGGTCCGTTCCGGCCGGACAACTTGCGCAACGACGTGGACTTCTTCAGCGTTCATCCTTATACCTATGGTTCGAAACTGTTCCCCGACCCCATGCTCTCTGAACGGCAGACGTATGGGACAGCCTTTCAAACGTCGCTGACGGGTGGCGCCGGACTGCCCGTTATGGTTCAGGAACTGGGGGCATCGTCGGCGCAGATCGATCCGGAGGCCATTGCGGAGTGGGAGCGCACCTCTCTTTATTCGGGCTTGGGCGCGGGGGCAAACGGATTCCTGATCTGGTGCTCTACCGATGCTGCGCCAAGCCAGTATTCCAAAGTTCCTTACCTGCGTTCTCCGAATGAAACTCAGTTCGGCATAACCACATGGGATGGCAAAGAGCGGCCAGCCGCAAAAATGCTTACCAATTTCTCGAAAATAACCAATGCCCTCGATCTGGAAGGCATCGAGCCAGCTCCTGCCCAAGCGGCCATTCTGGTACCCGACGAGTGGTCAAAGCGCTATGGAGATGAATCGCACTTCGGCTTGACAGGGCCTGAAATTGCTCCTTACACCTCGACCGAAGATGGTGGAGCCGTCCCGGGACAGCCGTTGCCCAACCGGGCGGAGGAAAATCTCAGGCTGGAGGGCGCCTGGCTGTCGGCGTACGTGCTTGCGCACCGGACGGGTGTGACGGCAGCCTTTCCGCGCGAATACGCGGATTGGCAGAAATATCCGATGCTGATTCTGCCTTCTCCGCTGACCAGCACGGATTCGATGATGGTTCACCTCCACTCTGACTTTTGGGGCAAGGCGCGCAGTTATGTCGAGAACGGTGGCATTCTGTATGCATCCGTGAGCGGTGATGCGGCCATTCCAGAGATGGACTCCTTGTTCGGCGCACGCCTCATGGATCAGGTCCCTGTGCGGGATGTAACCTTGAAAGTCGTTGCGCCGTTCGGGAATCTCAAGCCCGGCGATACGTTCACCTACTCGGCCTCTTCCAATGGTCCTGCGCAATGGGGGGCTACGTTGAAGCTGAATGGCGGTCAAGTGATTGCGGTCGATCAGGATGGAAGGCCAGCGCTTGTGGCTCACCAGCTTGGGAAGGGCAAAACGCTGCTCTGTGCCTACCCCATCGAGATTTATCTGGCCAATCAGCCTTCGGCCTTCGAAGGCAAAGACCAGACACACCGCATTTATCAGAGCCTGCAAGAGTGGGCGGAGCTGAAGCGACTGGTGTGGACGGACCAGCCTTCAGTGGAAGCTGCGGCCCTCAATGCCAAGGATCACGGTTATTTCGTGCTCGTAAATCATTCGCCAGAACCGAAACACGTATCGCTAGATTCATCCTTGCCGATCTCGTCAATGGATCAGGTTGAAGCCGACGGACGCCATCGGATCAGCCACCAGAGTTCCGGGTGGGAGATTGATCTACAACCATATGACGGAGCAGTGCTGGAATGGAAATAACTTCGAAGTTACAAAGCATGGCAGTCAGCAAGCAGCCCATCCATCTGACTTCGTCCATGCATGTCGATGGCATTTTTCCTGCATCTCCGGAGAGACGGAGACTGAGCGTAAACAAGTAACGGCGCATGGCGCTGGCGCTTGTCCCATTCGCAGGAGCGATATTGAGAGTTGAGAAAAAATGAGGTCATTTACATGCTAGGCGCAGTAGATATAGGCGGGACAAAAATTGCGGTGGGTTTGGTTGATGATGACGGACGGCTGGTCGCCCATCAAGAGACGCCTGTCTGCGTGGAGCAGGGGTTTAGCGAAGCAATGGGCCGAGTCTCCGCCATGCTGCGGAGCCAGATCGAGCAAACCTCGGCCAAGTTGATGGGCATCGGCATAGGATGCACCGGGCCGATCGATCCCTTCACGGGCAGACTGGAAGACGTGAATACTTTGCCGGGTTGGGAGGGGTCGGATCCAGTGCGGATGCTCTCCTCCAATTTTGACGTAAGCGTTGCGATGGAGAACGACGCTGACGCGGCGGCGCTAGCCGAGGCTCACTGGGGTTCTGGCAAGGGCAAAGCGCGCTTCGCGTGCATCACGGTCGGCACAGGCATCGGATCCGCACTCATTCTCGATGGTGCCCTGTATCGTGGTGCCGACCATTCGCATCCTGAGTTTGGCCATCACATCCTCGATCCCGGCGGTCCGCTATGCACCTGCGGTGCCTATGGATGCTGGGAGGCAATGGCGTCCGGGCCGGCCCTGGAGGCGCGAGCGCGAAAGCTTGCTTCGGCGGAGATCCCGCGAGAGGCGCTTAGCGCCATGGGCGTATGCGAGTTTGCCCGCAAAGGCGAACCCTGGGCCGTTGAGGCTGTTCAGCGCGAGGGGCGGCTCCTTGGCATGGGGCTGGCGAACATCATCACACTCTTTATGCCCGACCTGATCGCGCTGGGCGGCAGCGTGATGAAGAGCGCGGACCTGTTGATGACGCCAATCCACGAAGTCATCCGTACGAACTGTCGTCTGGTGCCCTTTGAGAAATGCGAAGTAGTTCGCGCGCACCTGGGGGCCGAGGTTGGCCTCCTGGGTGCGGCCCAAGTTTGGCGGCATCGTTTTGATTTTCATGAGGAGGGAAAATGAGCACTAAGAAGTACACCCTCATCGAGGGCGCCTATCTCGAAGACATCCTTAGGCAGCCGCGCGCGTTGCACGATACATTCGAATCGCTTGCCGTTTCCGAGCCCTTGCGCACGCTTGCCCGGGAATTGAAGGATCAGTGCTTCCGGCGAATCATTCTCACCGGAATGGGATCGTCGCTGTATGCGCTGTATCCGCTCAGTTTGCGGCTCAATAGCCGTGGCCAAACCGCCCTGTTGGTTGAGACTTCCGAGTTGGTGCACTACCTTGAGCCGCTCATCGCCCCCGAATCCTTGCTGGTGGCCGTTTCGCAATCCGGCCAGAGCGCGGAGATGATCAGGCTCATCGAGAAGAATGACGGGCGGGCGAAGATAGTCGCCATCACCAACACAGCTGACAGCCCTCTGTCGCAGCACGCGTATGCGACGCTTCTTACGCACGCCGGGCCGGAATATTCTGTCTCAGCCAAGACATATGTAACTGCCTTGATGGCCATTGAATTTGCCGGGTCGATCCTCGATGGAAATGGAAGCGATGCAATACTTCTGGATCTGGCCGAAGCTGAGGGGCGGGCGGCGGACTACCTGGCCGCGTGGAGGGACCATGTGATTGCTTTGGCCGATCTGCTTGGCGGCATCAAGCGCCTGTTTCTGGTGGGCCGTGGGCGCTCGCTCGCGGCGGCCAAGACCGGCGCTCTCATCCTAAAGGAATCCGCCAAGTTTCACGCGGAGGGCATGAGCAGCGCCGCCTTTCGTCATGGCCCCATGGAGATGGTGAACGATGAAACCTTAGTCGCCATCTTTGAAGGCGAGGATGCAACCAGAGACCTGAATCACAAGCTGCTGAGCGATATCAAGTCCCAGGGCGGCCGGGCGGAACTCATCGGTCAAAACAGCACCCACCCAGCCCTGCGCTTGTTCTCGGTCACGGAAACCATTCGGCCTATTCTTGAAATCCTTCCCGTGCAGATGATGACGCTTGCTCTTAATGCCCGTACCGGAACGGAAGCCGGCCGGTTCGATTTCGCCACCAAAATCACGAGGGTCGAATGAACACCTGCGTCATAGGAACGAACAGAAGCCAGCGTAGCGCCTCCATGGTCGGTGTGATCCTTGTAATTTGGTTTGTCATGTCTTTCTTGACAAATATTCTTGGGCCGCTCATCCCCGATATCGTCAGCACCTTCAAGATCAGCTTGGCGGCCGCGGCCATGTTGCCCTTCGCCTTCTTCATCGCCTATGGCTTATTGTCGATACCAGCAGGCTTCTTCGTACAGCGCTGGCGCGAAAAAAAGGTGATCCTCTGGTGCTTTCTAATTGCGCTTGCCGGTTCGCTCTGGCTCGCATCCATGCCTAGATATTGGGTCGCGCTCGCCTCGCTGTTTCTTATTGGCGGAAGCATGGCAGTTCTGCAGGTTGCCATCAATCCGCTGCTTCGCACATCGGGCGGCGAGGAACACTTTGCCTTCAACTCCGCCCTCGCTCAGCTCGTGTTCGGGTCGGCCTCATTCATAAGCCCACTTGTCTATGTTTGGACGATAGCAAAGCTGCAGCAAGATGGTAGCCGCGTCAGCTTAGCGCCGATTCGCCTTTTGAGCCGGTTGGTTCCGCCGGGGCTTCCCTGGGTGGCTATGTATTGGATTTTTGCGGTAGTCATTGTGATCGTGATTGTCCCGCTTTTTCTGTTGAGGTTCCCGGCGGTGCACCGCACACAAGAGGAGGACTCCGGAACCCTGGATATGTACAAGTTTCTCCTACGCAAGCCAGCGGTATTCCTCTTCTTTACGAGCGTCTTTTTATACGTGGGGTCAGAGCAGGGGACTGCGGACTGGATGTCGGAATTCCTGTTGAAATACCACGGATACAATCCGCACACCGTCGGGTCGAGTGCGGTTTCCTGGTTCTGGGGGGGGCTCACGATTGGATGCTTTGTGGGTATGGGGCTGTTGAAGCTGTTCGATTCGCGTCTCATCCTGCGAGTTTTTTCCGGTTGCGCGCTAGTTTGCCTTACCCTGGCCCTCTTCGGCCCTGCGGCGCTGGCTAGAATCGCCTTCCCCTGCATCGGCCTCTTCGCGTCCATCATGTGGCCCACGATCATCTCCCTTGGCTTGAACTCAATCCTCGAATACCCGGGGCCGCTCACCGGCATTTTGTGCTCGGGCATCATGGGCGGCGCATGCGTGCCGCTGCTCATTGGCCGCCTGGCGGACTCGCTGGGACTGCGAGCCGGCATGTCGATCCTCTACTTCACTTTCGGATGGGTGGGAGCCGTATCGTTCTGGGCGCGGCCACTGATCGTAAACAAGACTGTGAGCGGCACGGCCAGAAAGGGAACGCCAGCCTGAGCTGCGCTCTTCTCATCAAGGCCGATGCTGTTGAGCGTTACCGGGAAGTTGCACTGTGAGTCTTGGTCCGGAGCGAGAGTCGACTATGGCTGAGTCAAGCGGAGGGACAACGTAGACTATCTTTCGCACTTTCGGTTTTCAGCAAGCGCGGCGGGAGATTGTTGGTGGGGTTGATTTGCCTCGAGCTCTCAAAGCTGCATCATTGAGGTAAGTCAATGGGAGTTGTGAGAGTGATTGTCGTTTAGGCTACGGGAAAATAGCATCGGAGAAAATGTGCAGATTAGAGCATTTCGTTATCTAGGTAGCTTGGTAATCGCTATTACATTGATGAGCCTTCCATCTGCTGGTAGTTCGCAAGGACTAACTCAATCAACTTCGGAGAAGTTGCCAAAAGTGCACTTTGACGGGACTTATTTCGAGCGTGAAGGAAAGCGCTTCATCCCTGTGGGTGCGCACTGGGTTCCGGCAAAAGCAGCGATGCAGTGGCCGGTCCAATGGGATCCAAAAGACATTGAGGCCGACTTCGCAAAGATGCACGACCTCGGATATAACATGGTCCGCGTCGACATGATGTGGGCGTGGTTTGAACCTCGCCCCGGCGATTACAACCCAGAGGCGTTTCGTCAGCTCGACTATCTCATTACGCTCGGACATCGCTACAAAATTTACATTCATCCATCCTTGTTTATTGGGGGCGAAGTTGGGGAAGCATACTGGGATGTGGCTTGGCGGATGGGGCGCAATCCGCAGTCTGACCCGGAAATGTTGCGCACAGAAACCAACCTGGCCGAGGAATTTGGGCGACGATACGCTAACGAAAGCGGTATTATTGCGTGGGATCTAACGGACGAGCCACCGTTCTGGATCGCGCAGGGGACCACCGACGCAATGGCGATCAATTGGACTCATCTGATTGCCGGCGGCATTCGGAAATACGACACGCTTCATCCCATAGTTATAGGAACCAGCGGGGAGGAAACTGGCCACGGACCATTTCGTTCCGACGACATAGCCAAAGAAGTCGACTTCTTTAGTGTGCATCCCTTCACGATTTACAACACTGACCTCTTTCCAGATCCCATGGTGTCGGAGCGTGGAACGTATGGCGCGGCATTTGAGCTTAGCTTATCGAGCGGCGCGGGTCGTCCAGCGATGATTCATGAAATGGGCGGTTCTACCGCGCAATACTCTCCCGACAGAGTCGCTATCTATGACCGCGACATGTTGTACTCGGGTCTCGGTACCGGTTCCGTTGGTTTCGATCTCTGGTGCTATACCGACGCGGCTCCGGAGCAGTACCACAAAGCGCCCTACGTGCGGACCCCTCAGGAAACACAGTGGGGAATGACGACTTGGGACAAACAAGATAAGCCGCTCGCAAAAGAATACAAGAAATTTTCACAGGTGCTGGGACAGTTGGACCTGACTAACGTCACGCCCGCGCTCGCGGATGCCGCAATAGTAGTGCCGGGTGAGTGGGCGCAACCACACGGAGATTTTTCGCATTTTGGCTTAACTGGCCCTGAAGTCACGCCCTATGTGTCCTTGTTCAATGGCGACGCTATTCCTGGGCAGACGACACCCAATTTGAGTAGTGATAACCAATGGCTGATGGGCTCCTTGCTCAACTCGTTTGTCCTTGCGCATAGGGCCGGCCTCAAAGCGGACTTCCCGCGTGAGTATAGCGACTGGAACAAGCGCCCCATGCTCCTCATGCCTTCCCCTATCACTAGCACTAATAGCTATCTCATTCATGTCCACTCTGATTTTTACGAAAAAGCTGCAAAGTACGTAAAGGATGGCGGGGCGCTGTATGCCTCTGTCGCGGCAGACGCTGCGATTCCGAACATGGAATCCCTATTTGGGGCCCGGCTGGCTGACACAGTGATCGTCTCGGAAGTTACCATTAAAATGACGGAATCATTCGGCGATCTAAAACCGGGTGACACATTCCACTACACCGTGCCATCTGCGAATCCTCGGTATTGGGGATCGCTGCTGGAGGTAAAAGGCGGCAAGGTAATCGCGATCGACCAAGATGGGCGTCCTGCACTGGTTGTGAATAGTCTGGGCTCGGGTAAGACCCTCCTGTCCGCTTATCCGATTGAAGCTTACCTCGCAGCCGAGCCGGCGATTTTCGAGAAGGCCGAGAATACCCATCGAATCTATGAAGCCTTTCGTGAATGGGCAGGAATCAAACCAATATTCCGCACCGACCAGCCCTCAGTGGAAGTGGCTTCGCTGAATGCGGATCATCGCGGCTACGTCGTCGTAGTAAATCACAGTTCACAGCCCTACAAGGTAACCCTATCAACTTCGTTGCCAGTCCGCTCCTTGAGCAGGATTACGCCGGAAGGTCGCAGTCCGCTCCCAGTCGCAGGATCAAATTGGACGATGGACATGGGGCCAAATGAAGCAGCCGTTGTGGAGTGGCAGTAGAAGCGATTTGTTGTCTTGAGGATTGAATCGATGTTCGCCGGTAGGCTGTTATGTTGAGAATATCCAGCAACCAGAGCAATTTCAGGAAGCGATCGAATGATCAAAATGCTACTGAAAACCATGTTACTTGCGATGCGTGGTAATTTGTTGACCACTCCGTCGCTTGTCTTCGCACAGATGCCGGCGCAAAGCGCTCAAAGGCACGGACGGCTGAAGCGGTTGAGCAATTCAGTTTCACTAGGAGAAAAACATGTTGCGATTTCATCTTGAGCTAAAGAAGTTCTTGTCCATATTGATCCTCATGGGCCTGATCGCCTCCGCAAGCATCCCGCTGGGTGCACAGGACAAAGAGAAGGTAGGAAATATTCCTTACCTGAAATTGACAACGCCGCGTCACGTGCTCATCGATGCGCAAGCGTGGGAAGGCGATGAGTTTCCGCACACTATGTGCGTTCTAGAAATGAATCGCAATGGTTTCCGTTACTGGGGTTGGTATGGCCTGAATGAAGGCCGAGGAATCGGACTCGCACGCAGTAATGATCTGGTGAGTTGGACCAAGTATGCGGAAAACCCACTGTGGACCAACGCGCGCTGGCCGTCGGTCCTTGCCAATGCGGACACGAAACATCCGGACACTCTGTACTTCGCCATCACACGAGACTACGACACATCAAGCAGTCACATTGTGTTGGCCACGTCGCGGGATGGTTTCCACCTCACGGAGCAGAAAGTACTCGTCCCCAGCGTCCCGGACCAGCGGAATCAGAACCCCAACTTGTTCCGCGACCCAAATTCTGGGCGTTTCTATCTAACTTTCTATCGTGGAAACGATCACGATCATTTCGAAATCATCAGCAAGAGTGCGGCGAGGATCGAGGACCTCGATAAAGCCCCTGAAAAAGTCCTTCTTCGCGACACTTCGACCATTGCTGCCCCGACGCTGCTATATGTCAAGAATGCGAAGAACGAGAAGGGTCACTCAGCCGGGATCTACTACCTCGCCACGGAAATCTATCCCCACCGCTACACCAGCGATGCGGAAGGTGAGTGGCTTGTCAAAGTCTTTGCATCCAATTCGCCAGATGGTGATTTTCAACCAGTAGACGGCAACCCCATCCTGTCTGGGCAAAGAGCATGCCTCTTTCAACATATCTTCAACAACCGCTTCTACGGATACGACTGTCATCTGGAGCTACCCAACCACTGGATGCTCGAGGAAGTCGAAGCTCCCTTGCCGTGAAGTTAGCACCTCGGTTGCGTTATCGCTGCCGACTAAATTAAGGGATTTATATACTTGACTCCCCGACCCAAAACCCCTGCACGGTTCGCGCCATGCAGGGGTTCTTTAGTAAATACGTGTGAACAAAGGTAAGCGTCTCCGATTGGCCGTTTCGACAGGGAGTTTTCCGGCTGTCATTCTCTTGCTATGCATGTCCCGTGGTGTGGCTCCTCTCTACCGCGAGGCGATGAACAGCAATAGTCCTGTCTTTGCCTTCCTTTGTTTTTACAAGATTATCGAGGTGCTTCGAGCGAGACGGAAGAAGATCCTGCGCGGCCAGCAGCACGAGTTGACCTCGCGGTTCATCGCGTTCCGTTCGCACTGGCAGTATCAGGCCGAGTTCTGCACCCCGAGCGAAGGCCATGAGGGCCGAGAAGGCCGCCATCATCGTGACCACCAACCTGCCCTTCTCGGAGTGGCCCCAGGTCTTCACCAACGCCCGGCTCTGCAAGGCCGTGCTCGATCGGCTCACCGATCAGGCACACATCATCGAGACCGGCT
>Ga0224555_1003404_pt1 | contig 16316 bp, 10 predicted proteins | sample 714S23034metaG_FD_180687 | JGI IMG/M metagenome (GOLD analysis project Ga0224555, IMG submission 180687) | Peat soil microbial communities from Stordalen Mire, Sweden - 717 S2 30-34 | ecosystem: Environmental > Terrestrial > Soil > Wetlands > Peat | place: Sweden: Norrbotten County, Stordalen...
AGCCGTAGGCGTCGTGCAGGTACAGATAGTCGTAGGCCTGGAGCAACATGTAGCTGAACTCGGTGTAGGAGATGCCCTGGTCAGGCCTCTCGAGGCGGGACCTCACGGACTCCTTGGCAGTCATCTGGTTGACGGTGAAGTGCTTGCCGACATCACGCAGGAAGTCGATGAAACCGTAGGCGCACAGCCACTCGGAGTTGTCGAGCAAGAGGCCCCGGGCCTCCCCCGCCGCGGGAGACAGATCGAGCAGGCCCTCGAGCTGAGCCCGGATCGCCTCGAGGTTGGCCGCGAGCCGCTCGATCGACAGCAGCGGTCGCTCGCCGGCCTTGCCGCCCGGGTCTCCGATCAGGCCGGTGCCGCCTCCCGCGAGGAGAATGGGGCGGTGCCCGGCCTCCTGGAGCCGGCGCAGGGTGATGATCCCGAGAAGATTGCCCACGTGAAGGCTGTCGGAGGTGGGATCGATCCCGAAATACGCCGTCGTCGCCCCCGAGTCGAGCAGCGTCCAGAGCGCCTCGTCGCTCACTTGGTGGACGAGGCCGCGAAAGGCGAAGTCGCCCGAGATCTTCAGCATGCGCAAAGCGTGCCACGATGCCGGCGGCGGGGCGAACGCCGGGGGTACTCGGCGCCTGGCCGGACGCAGGCAAGGGGCGAAAGCACTGGCTTGGTCACGCCAAGGCGAGGGCGACTTCGGCCTCGAGCTCGTTGTGGAGCGCCACGTTCGCCTTGCGGTCGCTGCGCACGACGACAACCGCCGGACCGCGCCGTGCCGCGTTGTAGAGAGCTGCGTCGAGCTGCGTCGGGATCTCGACCTGGGATGCCACCTCGATCGTGTCGCACCCCGCGGCCCTGGCAAGGTCGGCCACGTCGATCCTCTGAGGCGTGCCGAACAGCCTCTCGAAGTTCGCCTCGTCAAGCCCGGACGCTTGTGGCAGAAACGAGAAGATGCCACCGCCGCGGTTGTCGATGACGACCAGCACCGCGCCAAGAGCGGGCTCGCGCCGCCCGCGGACCAGAGCCGTCGAATCGTGCAAGAAGGCGAGATCACCGATCAGCCCCACGACAGGACCACCTGTGCCCGCCGCCGCGGCGGTGACGCCGAGCGTCGTGGACGTCACACCGTCGATCCCGTTGGCGCCCCGGTTCGCCAGCACCCGCGGCGGATCCGAGCGCGGGGCCGCGAACCATTCGAGATCGCGCACCGGCATCGAAGACGAAGTGACGACCGTGGAGGAAGGCGGCGACCAAGCAAACAGCGCCCTCGCCAGGCCGGGCTCGGTGGCCTCATTGTGGCGGCCGAGTGCACTCTCGATCGCATGTTGGGCGGCCGCCTCGGCCTCCGCCCATCCATCCGACCAGGTCAAAGGCGCCGCCCAGGCCGAGCGCCCGGGCGCGCCGCCTTCGGGCACGCGCAGCATCAAGGCCTCCATCACGTGGTCCGGATCAGCCGGCACCACGACATCGGCCTCGCGACGTGGGTCCTGCCATGCCCAGTAAGGGTCGACCAGCACCTGGATCGCACCGGCCCCGGCGCACGACGTCAGCCAGTCGGCGACAACCTTCGACGCCCACGGCTGGCCGAGGCGCAGGACGATCTCGGGCATGTGCTCGCTGGCGAAGCTCTCGACGCGAAGCAGCGCGTCGGCGGTGGCGACCGTCGGCGAGCCCTGCTCGCCGGGGGTCCGGGCACCCGACCGTGGGTCGGCGAGGACTGGCCAGCCCAAGGTGACAGCGAGGCGACGGATGGTTTCCGGGCGGCCTGCTCCCGCACCGGCGACGATCAAGCCCTTCGCGCCGGGACGCGCGAGGGCCACGAAGGCGTCGAGCGAGCCCGGGTCGAGCACCCTCCGCACGGGGTCGACCCGGTGCCATGGCCGAGCGTTTCGACGGCCCGGGGGCAGCTCACCGGGGTTCGCGAGCAGTGGATCTCGAAAGGCAAGGTTCGCGTGCACCGGGCCCGGCCCCATGGGACCGGCCGTCGCCTCAGCGACCAGGCGGCTACCGAGCGAGCGCCAGCTCGACCGGGCCTGTTCGTCGGGCACGCCGGGGTCAACCGCCCAACGCAGCGCCCCGGCGAACAACCCGGCCTGCTCGATGGTCTGGGGGGCGCCCACATGATGGAGCTCCGGGGGCCGGTCCGCGGTGCACACGATGAGCGGCACCCGGGACAGGTGGGCCTCCACCACGGCCGCGTGAACCCCGACCGCCGCGGTCCCGCTCGTCGTGACAAGCACCGCCGGCCGGCCGGTTGCGAGCCCGATCCCGACCGCGAAGAAGGCCGCCGACCGCTCGTCCAGCATGACGTGCAACGCGATCCGGCTCTCACGCGCGAGAGCCACCACGAGCGGGGTCGAACGCGAACCGGGAGCCACCACGGCATCGGTCAGCCCGGCGCGCACCCACTCGTCGACGAGCGTGGCCGAGAAGCTGGCCGCTACCGTCACGCGAGATGTCCTTCGAGAACCCAGAGGCGCCCGGCGGCCGGCCGCTCGAGCTCCACACGACGAGGCAGGGCCGGGGACCGACGGTCGTGCTCGTTCACGGGTTCACTCAGACAGGCACTTCGTGGGCGCGCGTCGCGCGTGAGCTCGAAGACGACTTCGAGGTAGTGATGCCGGAGCTTCCCGGTCACGGCCGGTCTCCGATGCCCGACCCCGGCTCGGGGCTCGGTCAGACCGCCGTTGCCCTCGGCGAGACGGGAGGCAAGGCGGGCTACGTCGGCTACTCGCTCGGCGGCCGGTGCTGCCTTCACCTGGCACTCCAAACGCCGCGCCTCGTCGAGCGCCTCGTGATCGTCGGAGCGCACCCCGGCATCGACGACGAGCGGAGTCGCCGGCTCCGCCGGGCCGAGGACGACCGACGGGCAGCCGAGCTCGAGCGGGGCGGCGACGCGTTCGTGGCGGAGTTCGTCGAGACGTGGCTCGCGGGACCACTCTTCGCTCACCTGAACGAGGAGCAGGCTGACCGGCCTTCGCGCCTCGCCAACTCCGCCGCCGGCCTTGCCGCCTCGCTGCGAACCGTGGGGACCGGCACCCAGGCGCCACTTTGGGAGCGCCTCGGCGGGCTCGAGATGCCAATCCTGGTCGTGACGGGCGCGCTCGACGATAAGTTCAGGCCAATTGCGGAGCGGACGGTCGACGCCATCGGTCGCAATGCCCGGCTGGCGGTCGTGGCCGGAGCAGGCCACGCGGTTTGCTTCGAGCGACCCGGCGTCTTCGTCGAGCTCGTGAGCGAGTTCCTCGGCCACTCCGCGTAGCCGAGGCTTGCCGACCTGGCTCACAGGACGATGCCCAAGGCAAGAAGGGCGCCGAAGGCCAGTTGGAGCATCCCGGTCCCAGCCAGTGCCGTGACGAGGTCACGGCCCTCGGCACCGCCGAGCACGCGACGAACAGGTGGCAGGGCAGGAACGACCGCGAGCAGTGCGATCAAAGCGACGGGCCGCCAGAAGGCAATCGCGACCACGAGCGCGAAAGCACCGGTCACGCAAGTCGTGTAGAACCAGCGGGTCACAACAGCCCCGGTGCGTACCGCCAAGGTGTTCTTGCCGGCTCGGCGATCGGTGTCGATGTCGCGGAGGTTGTTGACCACCAGCAATGCGGTGGCGAGGAGGCCGACGGGGATCGCCGCTATCACCGCGAGGGAGGTGATGCGCCCGAGGCTGAGGTAGGCCGTGCCGATCACCGCGACGAGGCCGAAGAACACGAAGACGAAGATCTCGCCCAAGCCCGCGTACCCATATGGCCTGGGACCGGCCGAATAGAACCAACCGGACGCGAAGCACGCGGCGCCCACGATCAGCAGCCACGGAGTCGTGGCGAGGGCGAGCACGAGACCGGCCACGCCCGCGACGCCGAAGGCACAGAACGACGCCGCCTTCACCTCCCGCGGAGAAGCGATGCCGGCCGCCACGAGCCTCACGGGCCCGAGTCGCTCGGCGTCTGTCCCGCGGACCCCGTCCGCGTAGTCGTTCGCGTAATTCGTGCCGATCTGGATCCCGAGCGCGACTATGAGCGCGTAGAGCGACCGCCACCAGATCACCGAGCCATCGGCAGCCGCCACCGCGGTCCCGACGACGACAGGCACGACGGCGGCCGGAAGCGTACGCGGCCGGGCGCCAGCCACCCAGTCACGGACAGAGGTCACGTTCGAGGCGCGGCCGCGCTCAGGGGCGCCGTGGGAACCGTGAGAAATCGGGGCGGCGTTTCTCGACATAGGCGTTGCGGCCCTCCTGGCCCTCTTCGGACATGTAGAAAAGCATCGTCGCGTCACCCGCGAGCTGCTGGATGCCGGCGAGGCCGTCGTCGGCAGCATTGAAGCTCGCCTTCAGCATGCGAAGTGCCATCGGCGACAGCGCGAGCATCTCGCGGCACCACTCCAAGGTCTCGGCCTCGAGGCGGTCGAGGGGCACGACCGCGTTGACGAGCCCCCAGTCGAGGGCCTGGGCAGCGTCGTACTGGCGGCAGAGGAACCAGATCTCCTTGGCCCGTTTGAGGCCTATCGTCCTCGCCAGCAGCCCCGCGCCGTAGCCGCCGTCGAAGCTGCCGACTCTCGGCCCTGTCTGGCCAAAACGCGCGTTGTCGGCGGCGATCGTGAGGTCGCAGACCAGATGGAGCACCTGGCCACCGCCGATCGCGTAGCCCGCGACCATCGCGACGACAGGCTTGGGAAGCCGGCGGATCTGGATCTGCAGGTCGAGGACGTTCAGCCGGCCGATGCCGCGGCTCGCCATCTCGTCGTCGCCGAGATAGCCGTCGTCACCTCGTACCCGCTGGTCGCCTCCGGAGCAGAACGCGTCCGGGCCTTCACCGGTCAGGATTATCACGCCGACTCGAGGATCGTCGCGCGCCGCGTCGAAGGCGCGAGAGAGCTCGAAGAGCGTCTGTGGGCGGAAGGCGTTGCGAACCTCGGGCCGGCAGATGGTGAGCTTCGCGAGCCCGTCTGCCGTCTCGTAGGCGATGTCCTCGAAGTCGCCGTGCCTGGTCCAGTCTGTGGCGGCCATTGGTAGTCAGGTTAACGCTGGGCAGGTCGCCGTCCCCGTACGCTTGAAGCGTGCGTCGCCTCGTGGCCCTAGCTATGCCCGGCGGCCCGCAGTTCGCCGACGCGCTGAGGCGGTGCTGGGACGACAACGATGCCGCGCTTCCGCTCGACCTGCGCCTTGCGGAGCCTGCGATCGCGCGAATCGTCGAGGCACTGCGAGCTTCGGTCGTCCTCGATGCCTCGGGCCATTCGGCCTCTCTCCCCGGCGGCGAGCCTGTCGAGGAAGGCGACGCCCTGGTCGTCACCACGAGCGGGACCACCGGCGAGCCCAAGGGCGTGGTGCTGACCCACGGGGCCGTCGAGGCGTCGGCCCGGGCGACAAGCGCCCGTATCGGTGTCGACCCGTCCCGGGACCGCTGGCTCGCGTGCCTGCCGCTCGCACACGTCGGAGGACTCTCGGTCGTGACGAGGGCGATGGTGACGGGGACGCCCGTGGAGATCCAGCCTCGTTTTGCCGTCGAGAACGCCAAGGCGGCGGCGCGGGACCGGGGTGCGACGCTCGTCTCCCTCGTGCCTGCGGCCCTTGCCCGTCTCGGGCCCGAAGGGGCGGCCCTGTTCCGCACCATCGTCGTGGGCGGCCAGCAACCACCTGCCGGCAGGCCTGCGAACGTCGTCGCCACCTACGGGATGACCGAGACGGGCTCCGGCGTCGTCTACGACGGGGTCGCCTTGGAAGGTGTGGAGGTGGACCTCCGCTCCGGCGAGGTCTGGCTTCGCTGCCCGATGCTGCTGCGCTGCTACCGAGACGGGACCGACCCGCTGACCCCAGACGGCTGGTTCGCGACCGGTGACGCCGGCGAGCTCGACGAGAAGGGGCGGCTCTCGATCCACGGCCGGCTGGACGACCTCGTGATCTCGGGTGGCGAGAACATCTGGCCGGCGCAGGTGGAAGCGGTGCTCCGACGCCACCCTTCGGTGCTCGATGTCGCGGTCGGCGGGCGTCCGGACACGAAATGGGGCGTCAGGCTCGTCGCATACGTTGTGGTGTCGCCCGCCGTGCAAGGCGTCGAGCCGGCGACGATCCTCGCCGACCTGCGAGAGCTCGTGAAGGAGCACCTGGCGCCGTTCGCCGCCCCGCGCGAGCTCGTCGTCGTTGTGCGGCTGCCGCGCTCCGCGATCGGCAAGGTCAGCCGGGCCGAGCTGCCGACCCTCGACGGTCCTCGCGCACTTGCCGGCTGAGATTCCCACTTCCCCGGCACTTGGCGCTGTTGCGCCCCGACAACCACGAGCGCTCAGAGGTTCGACCCGGCACGTTCGCCTTCGATGACCGCGACATGGGCACGGCGGGGCGCCACGCAGTCGCCCACGCGCCTCACCTCGAGCCCGGGTGCCTCTTCGCACAACTGCCGGTAAAGACGGTCCTCGGACGCGGGTGCGACCGCCAGGACCACCCAGTCGACGAGTCGCCGTTCGACGGCCCCCGTCGGGTGGTGGAGCAGCTGGACCCCGCCGGGTTCGAGCGCCATGACCACCAAGTCTGTTGATTGAACGATCTGTCGTGCCGCCGCGCGCATGTTGAAGCCATCGAGATCTCCGGTGACCTCGAGGTCACCTCCGACGACCAAGGCCGGCGTGGCGACCTCGACAGCGCATCCGCGGGCGGCCAGCAGCTCACCGACACTCGTCGCCTGGTGGAACCCGAGCTCGTCGACGACGAGCACGGTGCCTGACGGCCGAGCCGAGCCGTCGAGCACCTCGATGACGTCGGCGAGCCTCGGCGAGCCCACCGGTGCGTCGCATGCCCACCGCGGACGCCTGGGACGCGAGCCTGTGGCGACGATCACGACGTCGGGCCGCTCGCCAAGGACGCTGGCCGGCGTGGCCTCGGCTGAGAGCCGGATCTCGACGCCGAGCTCGTGGCATCGGGCCACCTGGTTGCGCACCAGATCACGAAGCTCGCCACGCCCCGGCGCTGAGGCGGCAAGGCGAACCTGGCCGCCGGGCTCGAGTGCTTTCTCGAAGACGATCACCTCGTGACCACCGCTCGCAGCCGCAATCGCCGCCTGAAGGCCTGCAGGACCGGCACCCGCGACCACGACCCTCCTGCGCGAACCGGCGGCGGCCACCTCTCGGGGTCCCGTCTCTGCCTCCCGCCCGGCCCGGGGGTTCTCGGTGCACCTCAGCCGGCAGTTGCGGCGGATGCGCCCGACACACTCCTGAGTGCAGGACGAACAGACATGGATCGACTCTGTGAGACCCGAGAGCGCCTTGTACGCGAACTGAGGGTCGGCAATCTGGGCTCGCACCACCCCGACGAGGTCGCAGTGACCTGCCCGCAGCGCACGCTCGGCCTGTGCCGGGTCCTTGTAGTGGCCGGCGGCGACGACCGGGAGCGAGATCGCCTCACGAAACGCCAGAGAGACGAGGCTCGAGTGCCCCGGTGGAACGTGCTTCAGCCGATCGAACACCTGAGGCGTCGCCGTCGTGGCACCGATCGAGGTGTTCAGGTAGTCGGCGCAACCCTGTGCCTCTACCATCCGCGCGACGGCGACGGCGTCGGTGATCGTCGTCCCCCGGTCGATCCGCTCGTCACCGCACAGCCGCACTCCTATCGCGAGCTCGCGCCCGACCGCGTCGCGCACCTCGCTCAAGATCTCCAGCACGAGCCGGGCGCGCCGCTCGAGCGAGCCGCCGTAACCGTCCGTGCGCAGGTTCGTCGCGGGCGAGAGGAAGCCGCGCACGATCGAGGAGCCGGAGCATTGCAGCTCGACGCCGTCGAAGCCTCCCTGGGCGCAGTGTGTCGCCACAGTCGCGTAACCGGCGACGATCTCTGAGATCTCGTGCTCTTCGGCCGCCTTGGGCACCTCGCGCGACAACGGGTCGGCGACCGCCGACGCCGCCCAGAGCGGAAGGCGCGAGTACATCCCGGTCCCCTGGCCGCCGTTATGGTTGAGCTGGGCGAAGATCGGCGTGCCGTGGCGGTGCACGCTGTCGGTGATCTTGCGGTAGGCCGGGACCACGTCCGGGTTGAAGCCACAGATGACCTTCTCGTGCGCCCAGTCCGTGGGGTGAACCGAGTGCTCCTCGGTGATCACGAGCCCCGCCCCGCCCGCCGCCCGGGCCTCGTAGTAGGCGGCGTGCTGGTCGGTCGGCAGGCCGTCCTCTGCGTAGTTGGTCAGATGCGCCGCGAAGACGATCCGGTTCTCGAGCCTGAGCGGCCCGACGCTGATCGGGGAGAACAACAACGGGTACCGCAGACTTCTCGTCATCGGGACGCGACCTCGCCACGGCGCACATCGCCAACCCCGAGAGCCAGAGCGACCCGGCGGCCTTCGAGGACCGCCTCGTGGATCGTCCGCGGGGCGACCGCGTCGCCGGCGCGAGGCTGGCATCCCCCCGACGCGCGCCAGAGGTTGTCCTCCGGAAGAAGGAAGCCTGCGTCGACCAAGAACACCGCTTCGATCAAGCTTCGCGCGCCGCTGTAGCGATTCTCGACCGTCACGCCCAGCGGATCGACCCTCACAATTGCACTGCGCCGCACGAGCTCTACTCCGCGCTGTTGCAGGCGGGCGTTCGCCGGGCCGATATCGCCAGTACGCGCCAGATGCGCGCCGACGACGTGGTCGGGTGTGACGATGCTGACAGTGGCGCCGTGGGTCGCGAGAAGCTCGGCGACACCGACGCCGATCGGACCGCCGATCGGGTCCCAGACGACGACCGGGCTCGGAGGTGGCTCGGCGACCTGGCGTTCGGCGGACAAGACCTCAGCGGCGGTCGCGATGGCCGCTCCCGCTGCCACCTCGAAGCTCCGACGGCCAGGTCGCGAGCCTGTGCAGTGCACGATCGGCCCCTCGTGCCCATCGATCTCCTCGAGGGTCACCTCATGGCCTGTCTCGATCCGGACACCGGAGCGCCGGCATTCGGACTCCAGCCAGTCCACGAGCGCTGCGAGACGTTCCCTCCCGGGCGCACGCGCGGCGACTCTTACCATCCCCCCGAGGATCTGGTCTCGTTCGACGAGAGTGACCTCGTTGCCGGCCGCGGCGGCGACGCGTGCGCACTCGAGGCCTGCCGGGCCCCCACCGACGACGAGAACGTGTGACTTCTGCCTCGCCGGGATCTTCGCAACGCCAGACGCGAAAGGCGGGTCGATCAGCGGGTCGGTCGTCTCATGGCCCGAGCGCGGCTCACCGATGCAGGTGACGACGGGGTTGCGGACGTCGCGCACTTGGCAAGCCTGGTTGCAGAGCACACAAGGACGGACGCGATCGGCCGCTCCGGCCGCCACCTTGCTCCCGAGCGCGGGATCCGCGATCTGGGCACGGGTCATCTCGACGAGGTCGGCCTCGCCACTGGCGACGAGCTCTTCGGCGAGCACGACGTCGACGAGTGAGCCCTGCGCCACGAGAGCGACTTCTTTCGCCAGGGCGGTTCGCACGATCGCCGCCGCCTCGCGGTTGAAACCCGGCTCGACATGACAGTCGGGCCTGGTGCCGGCGGTCCAGAACGCAGAGCCGCGCACCGCACACAGGTAGTCGAGCCCCAATGGTGCAAGGACGGTCAGGAGGCCGGCCGCGGTCTCCGGCACGATCCCTGCCCATGCTGCAAGCTCGTCACAAGAAAGCCGGAGACCGACGAGGCCCCCGGCCGAGGCACGATCGACGGCGTCTCGCGTGGCCCGGATCACCCGGCGCACGAGCTCGGCCCGGTCCTCGCCGAGATCGTCGTCGCGGAAGTTGGTGAGCCTCGAGCAGAACTGGCGCAGGAGGCTGTACTGACCGGCGTTCAGCTCGACGCCGTCGCAGCCTGCCTCGACCGCAGCTTCAGCCGCGACACCGAAGGCAGCGATCAGGGCCTCGATCTCCCCGGGCTCCATGGCCTTGGAAACCTCGCGGGTCTCCACGTCGGGCACCGGGGAGGGCCCGAGCAGGACACGCTGGTGATAGGCGCTCGAGCCTTGCCCCCCCGCGTGGCCCAGCGCGGCGATCACGAGGGCGCCCTCATCGTGGCAGGCAAGTGAGATGCGCGACCAGCCCTCGGCGGCGTGTGATGCAAGCGGTGCTCGCTCGTAGGGCCAGTCCGAGTCGTCGACCGACGCCTCCTCGACGACGATCACCCCTGCCCCGCCCGACGCACGGGCCCGGTAGTACGCGACATGGCGATCCGAAAACGCCCGGCGTCTTGCGAGGTTGGTCTCGTGCGGGCCGAAAACGAGGCGAGTGCGGGCTTGCCGTCGACCCAGCCGGACCGGGTCGGCGAGGGAGGTCAAAGCTGCGATTCGCCGAGGCCAGCCTCGGCGAATCGGGCCGCAGTCGCTTTGCCGATCCCACACGTTCCACCCGTCAAGAGCGCCGCTTTGCCCGCGAGACCGAGCTTCATGGCTCAGACCATAGATTCCGGAGCGTGAAAGCGTTCCGACGTCTCCCCAGCGGTGGCCCCAGGTGAACCGTCTCGGCAGCCAGACAAGCCCTTACCTGCGCCAACACGCCGGCGATCCGGTCGACTGGTACCCGTGGGGCGACGAGGCACTCGCGAGCGCGAAAGAGCTCGACCGGCCGCTTTTCATCTCCATCGGCTATTCGTCGTGCCACTGGTGCCACGTCATGGGTCACGAGTCGTTCGCGGACCCGGCGACCGCGGAGGTGATGAACCGGCATTTCGTGAGCGTGAAGGTCGACCGGGAGGAGCGGCCGGACATCGACGCGGTCTACATGGAGGCCGTGCAGGCTGCCACCGGGCGCGGCGGCTGGCCGATGAGCGTGTTCGCCACACCGGACGGGCTCCCGTTTCTTGCCGGGACGTACTTCCCCGATCGTGCCCGCCACGGGCTGCCGTCGTTCCGCCAAGTGCTCGAGGCGGTGATCGAGGCCTGGGACTCGCGGCGTCACGATGTCGTCGGCCAGGCGCACGCCCTCGCGGACGCGGTCGCGCGCCGGCTGGAGCCACTGGGGCCGTCGATCGCCCACGGGCAGGCCCTGAGGCCGGCGGACGTGCTGTGCGGCGAAGCGGCCGAACGCCTCTCGTCGATGTTCGACCCTCGTGACGGCGGCTTCGGATCGGCCCCGAAGTTCCCCCAACCGCTCCTCTTGGACCTGCTCTTGCGAGATCACCTCCGCAACAGCGCGGGCGTGTCGCTCGACATGGTCGAGCGCACCCTCGAAGCCATGGCCTCCGGCGGCATCTACGACCATCTCGGCGGCGGGTTCGCCCGCTACTCGGTCGACCCACATTGGGACGTGCCACACTTCGAGAAGATGCTGTACGACCAGGCGCTCATCGCTCGCGTCTACCTGCACGCCTGGCAGCTGGACGGCGATCCTCGCTGGCTGCAGGTGCTCACCGAGACGCTCTCGTACGTGCTGCGCGACCTCCGCGACCCGGGCGGCGGACTGTACGCGGCCGAGGATGCGGACTCCGAGGGCGAGGAGGGCCGCTACTACGTATGGTCGGCCGAGGAGCTGACGGCACTGCTCGGGGCCGCACTCGGCGCGGAGGCGGCCGAATGGTACGGCGTCACGGCTGAGGGCAACTTCGAAGGCCGAACGGTCCTGCACCGATCTCGCCGCGGCGATCTGCTGCGGCCGCCGCAGATCGAGACCGCCCGGTCCGAGCTCCTCGCAACGCGGACCGGTCGCGTCCGGCCGGGCCTCGACGACAAGATCATCACCGAATGGAACGCCATGATGTGCTCGACCCTCGCCGAGGCCGCGGCTGTCACCGGGAGGGACGAATGGTCGAAGGCCGCGGCGGAGATCGGGACGTTTCTGCTCGAGCACCTACGGCGTGCAGATGGGAGAGTGCTGCGCTCCTGGTGCCAAGGGCGCGCCGGAGTGCCCGGCTACGCCGCGGATTACGCGTGGCTGATCGACTGCTGCACTCGTCTCGGCGAGCTCACCGGCGACCCTCGCTGGACTATGGAGGCCCTGACGATCGCCCGGCAGTTGCTCGAGCTCTTCACCGACGACGAACGCGGCGGCCTCTACACGACCGGGAGCGATGCGGCGCCGCTCGTGGTGCGACCTCGTGAGGTGCAAGACGGCGTGACGCCCTCGGCAGGCTCGCTCGCAGCCATAGCCCTCGCCCGCCTCGGCGCCATCGCCGGAGACGCCGAGCTCTCCGCGGCAGCCGAACGGATCGTCAGCTCGGTCGGAGCCGGCGTCCAAGCCGCTCCCTCGGCGTTCGCAGAGCTGCTCCTCGCCGCGGAACTGGTCGAGCACGGACCGGTCGAGATCGTCGTCACGGGCGACCGGCCAGACCTTGTTCACGCGGCTCGGAGGCGTTTCGTGCCGGGAGCGGTGCTCGCCTGGCGCTCGCCTGCGATCGAGGTGCTCGCAGGCGGCAGCACGGTTGTGCCGTTTGAGAGCCCGCTCCTCGCAGGCCGTGCGGAGGGCTTCGCATACCTCTGCCGCCGCGGCGCATGTCTCGCTCCGGTCGATGACGCCGACGCCCTCCTGTCAGCTCTCGACTCCGTGGTCGCATCGCCGTGAGACGCCATGCCGTGAGGCTCCCCTCGCGCCGGCACCGCCGACCGGGCGCGGTCCGGGCGAATCGGCCGGGCGACGTGCTCCGATGCGTCTTGCTCGCACGTGGACCGGAATGGGTGGTCGTCGACGTCGCCACCGGCGCCCTGGTGCGCAGCCGCGCCTCTGGCTGGCCGGTCGTGGCCACGGACTCGAGCCTTGTCGCCGGCGCGTCCCTCGATCGGGATCGGGGCAAGCCCCACACGGGCCCGGAGCTGGATGTCGTCGAGATCGAGCTCGCAGATGACGACGAACCGTCCGACCCGGCGCGACCCGAAGCCGTCATGGTCCGGCGCGCACCCGAGCGTGTCGGAGCCCCTAGGCGTCGCTCCGTGCGCCGGATCCTTCACGACCTCCTCCCGACCGACCCCAAGCGCCCTCTGCTGGGATCACTGGGGCCCTCGATCTCGTATGTGGATCTCGACGGGTCGCGCCCCTCGGTCGCAGTCGTCGCTCCCGACCGGCCGCCCGCCTTCGCCAGTGACGTGGCGGGCACGTGGTGCCAATTCAGCCTCGGAGGCCGCAAACACCGTCTGCCCGTGGTCGACGAACGCCTCGTCGAAGCCAAAGACCGAGCCCGGGACGGCGCTCTCACAGGCGATGCCGTCGTGGCGGCTATCGGCGGAGCCCCCAGGTACCTGGTCGTCGCCCTCGGCGCGCCGCATCGAGGACAAGCGCCCAAACTTGTGCTCGGCGTGTTGCCGCGGCCCTGACTCGCTCCTGGGTGCTCGGGCTCGGCTCAGCTACGAGGTGGTGCGTGCCTCAAACCGGGAGCGTGCTCGCCGCGAGCTCCTCGGCCATCGCCCAGCCGAAGGCCACGAGGCTGTCTCGACGCTGGCCTTCCACCGCGGCAAACAGGGCCGCGAGAGCCTCGCTCTCACCCGGCGGCTCCTGAGGGGTGTAGTCGAGAAGCCCGGCAGCGTCGCCGTCACCCCTGATCACGAACGTCCTGTCGTCGAGCTGGCCGTCCGCGCCAAATCGCTTGGCGAGCCGGCGACCCCACGCACGCTCCTCGCCCGTCGCCCGGTGGTCGGGACGTGGGACCACTTCCTCGAGACCCTCGAACGCGCGGAATCCGGAGGCACGGGCGAGCCTGGTCCCGACGAGGACGTCTTCATCGGGAAAGGCGAGAACAGCACGGCGATACAGGTCGCGCATCGCAGCATCGAGAGCGGTGACCGCCAAAGGGCCCCGGGTGAAGGCCGCCACCCCGACCAACAGGCTGGGCGTGCCGCCTATCCGCTCGAGGGTTGCGAGCGCGTAACCGAGAAGCTCCGACTGCTCGCGAACCTGGGTGACGAGCACCCAGTCCTCGCGCTGCTTCGACAGGAAACCCACTCCCCAGCCACCCGCCTCCGCCGCGGAGAGGTCGGCCATTTCGGCAAGCTCCGCGTCAGTGAGCGCCGTACAGTCCTTCGTGGCGACCTCGATCTCGATGGCCATGACAGTCTCATGCTCCCGTGCGTCGCTCTCACCGTGCCGCCCGGCCCACCCTGGGACACGGCTTGGACCGCGCCTTGCAGAGACTGGCCGCTCGTGGCGACGCCGAACCCCGAACGCGCCCGGCTGTGCGCGCGCGTCCCGGCTCGGACCATCAACAGTGTACGGGATCAAACCGGCGACCTGCCAGGTGGTGTTCTACTGACCACTCACCGCGCGACGGCAGAGGTGCCCAAGAGCTCCTTGAGAGCACCCACGAGCCCACCTCGGGGGTCGACGTTGAACTGCGGCGGGAGCCTCAGCACCTTCTCCCCGACGCGCAGGTGAACCGCGCAATTGCCGGGATGCTCGCTCACGAGATCGCGGATCTGGCGCACGAGGGAGTCGGTCAGCCGGTTGAGCGGCAGCACGACCTCTACGGGGGGATCGCTACCGGGCGTGGTGAGCTCGAGACGTCGCAGATCCCTGCAGATGAACTTCGGCTGGTCCTCACGCAGATCGAGCCGGCCACGCACCGCGACGATCGCGTCCTGCTCCAGCAGGCCGCCGTACTCGAGCATCGTCTTCGGGAACACCATCACCTCGATCGCCGCTTCGAGGTCCTCGAGCACGAACGTCGCCATGAGCTCGCCTCGCCGGGTGTAACGCCGGACGAGGGCGGTGACGACGCCTCCGGTCGTGATCGTGAGGTTCTCGGTCCAACCCCCCGGGCCGGTGCCGGCCCCGACCTCTCCCGCAGTATCTCCCCCCGGGGCAGCCGAATCGAGGAGGTCACGGATCGTGACGTCGGTGACGTTGCGCAAGGCTTTCTCGAGGCCCATCAGGGGATGGTCGCTCACGTAAAGGCCGAGCATCTCCTTCTCGAATGCCAGCCGCTCGCCCTTGTCGAACTCGAGGTCCGGGATCGCCACCCAGGTGCCGTCGAAGCTTGCCGGCGAGGCACCCCCGGCCGCGGCGTTCCCGGCTTCCTCATCGAAAAGCGAGAACAGGGTCGCGATCCCCTGCTCTTGTTCGCGCCGTCGGACCAGTGCCCGCTCGACGATCCCTTCGAAGGCGAGACAGAGCCCCTTGCGCGGATGGCCGAGCGAGTCGAAGGCTCCCGCCTTCGCCAAAGACTCCACAGCTCGCTTGTTGAGAGCGCTCGAATCGACCCGGCGGCAGAAGTCGTAGAAGTCGACGAAAGGCCCTCCGCGCTCGCGGGCGGCGACAATGTGCTCGACAATGGCCTCCCCGACGTTGCGGACCGCGGAAAGCCCGAAGACGATCACGTCGCGGCCGGAGCCCGGTCCCTCCGGTGCCCCCCGGATCGTGGTGAAGTTGGAGGACGACGCGTTCACGTCCGGCACGCGCACCTCGATCCCGAGCGTGCGGCACTCCGCGAGGTAGACGGCGGTCCTGTCCTTGTCGCCCTTCACCGACGAGAGCAGCGCGGCCAGGTACTCGACGGGATAGTTCGCCTTCAACCACGCTGTCTGATAGGCGACCAGGCCGTAGCCGTACGCGTGGGACTTGTTGAAGGCGTAGTCGGCGAACGGCTCGATGATGTCGAACAACTGCTTGCCGAGCGCCTCGTCGTAACCCTCCTTCACACAGCCCGCGATGAACTTCTTCCGCTCCGCGGCGATGAGCTCACGGTTCTTCTTGCCGCACGCCTTCCGCAGATTGTCGGCTTCCTCGAGGGAGTAGCCGGAAAAGCGCTGCGCGACCCTCATCACCGATTCCTGGTAGAGCATCAGGCCGTAGGTATCCCCGAGGATCGCCTCCGCGTCCGGGTGGAGGTAGGTGACGGGCTTACGGCCGTTCTTCAGGTCGGGGTAGTCACGGTGCATGTTGGCCGCCATCGGGCCCGGCCGGTACAAGGCGACGAGCGCCGCCACATCGTCAAAGCTCGTCGGCGCCAACGAGCGCAGCGTCGCGCGCATGGCGGCGCCCTCGAGCTGGAACACGCCGATGGAGTCGCCTCGCCGCAACATCTCGAAGGTCCGCTCGTCGTCGAGCGGCACCGAGTCGATGTCGGGACGGAACCCGGTCGTATGTTCGATGAGGTCGAGGGCCATCTCGATGACCGAGAGGTTGCGCAGCCCGAGAAAGTCCATCTTCAAAAGGCCAAGGTCCTCGACGCCGTGCATCTCGTACTGCGTTACGATCGGGGCGTCGCCCGGATCGGCGCCGGGCTCGGGCTTGCGCTGGACGGGCAGGTACTCGGTCAGCGGCTCGTGGGTGATGACGACGGCTGCGGCGTGGATGCCGTCCTGACGCCGCAGGCCCTCGAGACCCTTGGCGACGTCGATCACGAGCTTCGCGTCCGGGTCCTGCTCGTACATCTCGCGAAGCTCGGCTGCGGCCACGTAGCCGTCGTCGTGGCCCTCCACGCGCTCGAGA
>Ga0224555_1003406_pt1 | contig 16307 bp, 13 predicted proteins | sample 714S23034metaG_FD_180687 | JGI IMG/M metagenome (GOLD analysis project Ga0224555, IMG submission 180687) | Peat soil microbial communities from Stordalen Mire, Sweden - 717 S2 30-34 | ecosystem: Environmental > Terrestrial > Soil > Wetlands > Peat | place: Sweden: Norrbotten County, Stordalen...
CCTGCCACAGCGTAGGCACGCGAATCCCCGCCGCATACCAGTTCCACGCGCCTCCGAAACGCTGCAAGGGATCGAACTCCTGGTTATTCGTGATGCCGTGCTCGTCAGGCCAGACGCCGGTGACGAGTGTAGTGTGGCTGGGATAGGTGATGGTCGGCCAGATCCCCACCACGCCTTCCGCGTAGGTGCCGTCACGAAGCAATGTGCGCAGGTAAGGAATCTTCATGCCGTGCGCGTCGGCCTGCGTGATGTACTCGGGCTTGAGTCCGTCAATCGAGATCATCAGCACCGGCGCGGCGTGCGCCGCGAGAGCGAAGACGAGAAGGAGAAGCGGAAACGGCAAAACCAAAAAACGGCGTACGAGGGCTTTCATGCGGAGTGCTCCTCAAGAGATTTTGCTGGGAATCGACGAAGCCGACCGCACTCTCAATTTAAAAGTCACAAGCGAGCGAATTCCGTCTGCGGGAGAAGTATACAGGGTTCAGGTTTCAGGTTTCAGGTGTCAACGAACGGCGAACAAGGACGCTTGCGCACAGATGCAAGCAGGGCTGCTCCGGAGAGCAGCCCTGCTGTGAACTACGAACTATAAGAACTGCGAACTGCCTCTACGCCGGCGAAGGCGAGCCCTCGGGCAGGCCGCCGCCCGGACCGCGCGGGCTCTCCGGCTTGAGAACTTGCTGCGACGTGCCGTCGCCATCGCTGGGTCCGGCCAGGAATGAGCGCATGGCAGGCAGTTCCTTGCCTTCGATCAGCAGCCGCAGCTCCTCGGCGTCGATGGTCTCGCGCTCCAGTAATGCCGCTGCGATGCGGTGCATGGCGCCCTGGTTCGCCTCGAGAATCGTGTGTGCCGACTGATACGCTTCGTCGATCAGGCGGCGGACTTCCAGATCGATCTGCCGGGCCGTCTCTTCCGAGAAGTCGCGATGTTGCGCAATCTCGCGTCCCAGAAAGATCTGCTCTTCCTTCTTGCCGAAGGTGAGCGGACCCAGGCGGCTCATGCCGAACTCGCACACCATGGAACGCGCCAACTCGGTGGCCCGTTCGATGTCGTTGCCCGCGCCCGTCGACATCTGCTTCAGGAAGACTTCCTCGGCCACGCGTCCGCCGTAAAGCATGGCCAGCCGCGTTTCCAGATACTCGCGTGTGTAGTTGTGGCGGTCGTCGGGCAGATGCACGGTGACGCCCAGCGCCATGCCGCGGGGAATGATTGTGACCTTGTGCACCGGGTCGGAGTGTTCGCGCTTCGACGACACCAATGCGTGACCGGCCTCGTGATACGCCGTTACGCGCTTCTCCTCGACGCTCAGCAGCATCGACTTGCGCTCGGCGCCCATCAGCACTTTGTCTTTGGCGAGCTCGAAGTCGTACATGGTCACTTGCTTGCGATTCATGCGCGCGGCGCTCAGCGCAGCCTCATTGACCATGTTGGCCAGGTCGGCGCCCGAGAAGCCCGGTGTGCCGCGGGCCAAAACATTCAGATTGGTGTCTTCAGAGACGGGCACCTTTTTGACGTGAACGCGGAGGATTTCTTCGCGGCCGCGTATGTCGGGCAGGCCCACCACCACGCGGCGGTCGAAGCGGCCGGGGCGCAGCAGCGCAGGATCCAGCACGTCGGGGCGGTTGGTGGCCGCCACCAGGATCACGCCATCGTTCGACTCGAAGCCGTCCATCTCCACGAGCAACTGGTTCAGCGTCTGCTCGCGCTCGTCGTGTCCGCCGCCGAGGCCAGCGCCGCGATGGCGGCCGACCGCGTCAATTTCGTCGATAAAAATGATGCAGGGCGCGTTCTTCTTGCCCTGTTCGAACAGGTCGCGCACGCGACTCGCGCCCACGCCCACGAACATCTCCACAAAGTCAGAACCCGAAATGGAGAAGAACGGGACATTGGCCTCGCCGGCCACGGCGCGCGCCAGCAGCGTCTTGCCGGTGCCCGGAGGCCCAACGAGCAGCACGCCCTTGGGAATGCGGCCACCTAGTTTTTGAAACTTCTGCGGCTCGCGCAGGTACTCGATGATCTCTTTCAGCTCTTCCTTGGCCTCATCTACGCCGGCTACGTCTTTGAACGTCACCTTCTTCTGCTGCATGGAGAGCAGGCGTGCGCGGCTCTTGCCGAACGAAAGCGCCTTGTTGCCGCCCGACTGCATCTGGCGCAGCATGAAGAACCATACAGCGATGATCAGGACGAACGGGCCCACGTTGATCAGCAGGGGAAGCAGGAAGTTGTTTTGCTCGGGCTTGACGGTGAAGTTGACCTTGTGGTTCGAATCCAACATCGCCTTCTGCAGGTCTTCGTAGTTGGCCGGCAGAGTGGTGTGGAACTCGTCTTTGGGCGAGACCTTCAGATGGCCTTTAAGGTCGTTGCCCTGGACGGTGGCATCCTGCACCAGGTTGTTCTGCACCTTGTCGTAGAGTTCGGAGTAGGAATACTCCGTCTCTTTGCCCATATTCGCGCTTCTCTGCACGATGGCCCACAGCATCATCAAACAGATGGCGATAAACACCCAGAACATAATCGTCTTAACGCTTGAGTTCACCTACAACTCCTTTTCGCGGCGAAGGAGAAGCCGTTCCCGCGACCCCCATCATTCATCCCCGCCTAAACCACTCATCTTTAGACGCGGCAGCGCCCGTCAAAGTGGCAGGAAAGTACACCATTCCCGCAGGCGCACACCGAGAAAATGCCGCCCCTAGGAAGCAGTAACCCTGATTGTACTCTCAGGTTGATATGAGCTGCAGCAAATCCTCTACCGCGAAAGGGGTAGAACCCCCTGCATCACCGTTACTTGGACCGGGCGAGCGGCGCGCCCTCTGAGGCCTCCGGAGCCGTCTCCACGGCGGTGATCGCTAGGCCGGGTTCGCGCTCCAGTTCCACGCCCTTCATCCAAATTACGCGCCCACCGGCCTCGAGCACGGGCCAAAGTGCCCGCTCGGTTCCCGTAACATGCAGGCGTTCCAGCACTTCCTTTACTTTGCGCAACCCGCTTGAGTAGCGCAGCCGTACTCGGTCGCCGGGTTTCCAGTTGCGCAAGGTCGCCGTTTGCGGCAGGCCGTCGCCGCCGGCTGGCCCATTTTCCGGCGCTTCATGCCCATTCTCCGGCGCTTCATGCTCCTTTTCCGGGGCTCCATGATTGCTAATCGCGATCCGGAGGCGCACTCCGAACTCCGGCGCGTCGATGGCGCCGGGAATCGCGACGGTGTACTGTGGGCCCTGCGCTCCGGCGCCCTTGCCGTTTGCGGCCGGCTCGGGAGCCACGGAGAGCCTCAGTTCCCGCGCCGTCCGTTCGGCGCACAGGCCCTGCGGCAGTGCCAGCCTTTGCCCGGCCCGGCCGTCGAGCGCCAGGGACCGCACTGCTTCTGTTGCGGCAAAATCGAGCGCGGCGCCAAACTGCTGCGCTGCATGGCGCACCAGCCGCCGCTGCACAGCCGGGGCGAGCGCCGCCAGACGGCCCACTTCAATAGCCAGGCCCGCGCCGGAGCCCTCCCCTGCCTCGCGGCCGCCGCCACGCGCCGGACGTCCCGGCAAGATCAATTGGGCCGCGAGCCGGGCCAGCTCCGCCTGCCACCATGCCTCCTCGTCGTGCGCCAGCTCCGCCATCTGCGCCAGGTGCTGGCGCAGCCGCGGGTTCCAGCCCTCGAGCAGCGGCAGCAGCTCGTGCCGGATGCGGTTGCGCGTAAAAGTCAGATGCCGGTTGGTCGAGTCCTCGCGCCATGGCTGGCCAAGAGCGTTCAGATACGCTTCAATCTCGGCGTGCGTGACGCCCAACAGCGGACGCACAATCCGCCCTTCCGGGCTCTCGAGTCTTGGACTGATTCCTGCCAAACCCTCGGTCCATGCGCCACGCAGGAACTTGGCCAGAACCGTTTCCGCCTGATCGTCGAGCGTATGCCCCGTCGCGATTGCATCGAGCGGGGTTTTGGACAGGAGTTGTCGGAACCAGGCATAACGCAGCCGCCGCGCGGCTTCTTCGATGCTCTCGGCCGGCTTGCCCGATTGCGCATCGGCTCGCGCCGCCGCAGCCGTGTCCACGCTCGCCTCGTGAAACGGAATCTCCAGCTTTGCCGCGAGTTCGCGGCAGAATTCGAGATCCCCATCGGCCTCTGCGCCGCGCAACCCGTGGTGCAGGTGCGCGGCATGGAGCACAAGGCCCAGCTCCTGGCTGCGTGCCGCTAATGCGCGCAGCAGCGCCACCGAATCCGCGCCGCCAGAGATCGCGACGGCCAAACGCATGCCGGGCTTGAGCAGAGAATTATCGAGTGGCAGGCCCGGAACAGAATTGGGGCCGGATTGCGTCTTGGGCAAACGGGGCACGAGAGGATGATAGCGCGACGGCGCCGATCCGCTAGGCTTTCAGTTCCTCGACGCGCGGTCATGTTTCAATTCGCGTTGAGTTCGCCTGCCAAGCCAGTAACTTCCGAATCGCCGGTAATCCACCCGGAACGATGGATTGCGGCTTCCAGGCGCTCAATGACCGCATCGGCGATTTGCACTAACTGACACAGCATCGGCGAGGAACGACGGCTCGACCTGGCGAAGTTACGTTTCCAACTTCAGTGAGACAATGAGAGCACTCATTCAAGAAGGGAATGGTCGCACGATGACAGGGCGTGTCCACTCGCCGCGAAAATCTGCCCGGCAACTGTTGCAGGCTGCGGACGGTCTTAGTGCCCCGCGCTTTGCATGCTCAGGAGCATGAAAGTTCCCCGAGGAAATTTGCTTCACCGGGTGAACTTTTTGGGCAGTCAACGCGACATACCGGTTGGAGAGTTCGATGCCTGACGATCGGGAGCTTTGGAGGCGGATCACCGAGGGAGATGAACAGGCGTTCGAGGACTTTTACAGCCAGACCGCGCTGCGGCTTCGAGCTTTCTTGCGGCAAATTGTTGGCAGCCAGGAGGCAGCCGAAGATGTCGCGCAGGAGACATACACCAAGATATGGAACCGGTTCAACGGCGATAAGCCTGAGGCCGGACAATTGCGAGCCTATCTTTATGGCGCGGCTCGAAGACAAGCTGTGGATTGGTGGCGCAAGCAGTCCTCCTCCAGGCACGTGTCCGGCGGCGATACGGTTGAAGAAATCGCCGTCGCATCCCAAGCCGAGAAGAGGTCCGTCGTGGAAGATGCGTTCCAAAGGCTGCCTGCTGAACAACGGGCGCTGTTGTGGCTGCGCGAAGTCGAAGGGCAAACTTACGATGAACTCGCAGTGATTCTGGATGTCCCTATGGGCACCGTTCGGTCGCGTTTGTTTGCAGCCCGGGACGCCTTACGGAAGATATGGCACGGCGAAAGGAGGCCAGTATGACGTGCAACGAAGCGGCGGAGCTTGTTTCCGCACTTTGCGACGGCGAGACGATTCCGCGGGAAGCTGCAGAGCACATCGGGGTTTGCAAAGCGTGCCAGGCGCTCTTGACGGAGTATCTGGAAATCGGCGCGGAGTTGCGGCGCGTGGCCAGCCTCGCCGAATACGAAGCGGTCGGGCCGCTGAGCTTGAAGAGAAAGCGCGGAGCGATTCCCGCACTTTGGCAGAAGGGATGGCAAACCATGCGGATACCCAGGTTTGCCTTCGCAACTCTGGTCGTTGGCATCGTTGCGCTGGGCTTGAGCCTGGCCTTGGCGAAGGTACACGCGCACAGCGAGGGAAATGTCGTGCTGTTGACGGTCGCGGCGAGCGACGGCCCATCGCACCCGTGCCCGTTATCCACCATAGACAAGAAGAACTCGGAATGTGGCCGGGGCGAGCGGGTAGGTTCCGGCTATCTGAGTTACAGCGTCAGACTGCTCTCCAAAGAAGACGATCGCGTCAGGCTCGGGGTCCGGGCAGAGTTCCATTCCCACGGAGAACATGGCTCGTCCACGGACCTCAAAGATGTTGCGGAGAAGCAATACTCCTTCGAGCCGGGAGAGACACTGCAGATCGAAGTTGCAGGATTAGGTCCTCTTAATGTGACCGGGGAATGGATGGACTATATGCCGTACTTCGGCCAACTGTATCTGGAGCACAACTTGGAGCCCGCTCCAGACGAGCTTCGCATCATATCGCCGGTTCTTCTAAAGTCCAAAACTGTTGTCATGGATTTTTGGGGGAGCAGCGTCATCGCGGATCAGAAAGACGATCTGGCCTGGTTCTACGTGCCTCGCGATGGTCTCTATGAGCTGTCGCTCTCGCAGCTTCCGGAAGCGATCGAGGGACACGCCGAAAACAACCGGCTCTCATTCACAATCAACGGCGCATCGTACACGCTGCTGACGGGCGCACCGATCGCGAGAAACGAAGAAGTGTGGATTTTGTACACACCGAACGTCAGGCCATCCGGCGCATGGGCAAGCCACGCGGTGATCGGAACTGAGATGTTAGGCCATTTGATCCCGCGATCAAAGGTAGAGAACTGAGGGCTCGGAAACTGGGCTAAACACCGCCGCAATGGAAACGCCGCCTGCCACCAGATGGCATGCGGCATCACGAAAGGCATGGTCGCAAGATGACTTGGCGTGTTTACTCTTTGCGGCAATCGGTCGCAACTGCCGCGTTTCTTCTAGCCGCTTGCTTCGATCTGGTCGCTTCGGCACACGGACAAGACGTTTCACCAGCGCACATTGACATAACCGCCAAGACGCTGGCCTTTGAGGTTGTGTCTGTGAGACCCGCCAAGCCCAACTGCCTGGGCATGTCGACCGACGGGTCCCCGGGCCGCTACATGGGCCGCTGCATTACGCTTTGGGGGATGATCTATAACGCCTACGAAGTTCGATCATTCCAGGATTATCCCCCGGGGTTACCGGCGTGGGCGGACAAGGACACGTTCGACATCGAGGCCAAGGCGGACGATGACACCACTGCGGCGATGAAAAAGCTCTCCATGCGGGAGCAGGGACACATGGGCCGCGAGATGTTGCAATCGCTTCTCGCCGAGCGCTTCAAGCTTCGCGTTCACTATGACTCCAGGGTGCAGCCCGTTTACGAACTCGTGCTTGCGAAGGGCGGATTCAAGTTGAAGCCGTTGCCGGCCGACGAGAAACCGGGTGGGATGAGCGGTGGACCCGGCAGGATGACGATTCACGGAATGTCTTTCGAGGCTTTCGCCCACTTCATGTCTTTATCGAATTTGGCCGGCCGCACCGTGGTCGACAAGACGGGCCTCACCGGCAATTACGACATTGATCTCAAATGGACGCCCGACGACCAGCAGGGCACGCCCGATGCTGGACCGACACTTTTCACTGCGCTTGAAGAACAACTCGGATTGAAACTCGTTCCGGCGAAGGGACCTGTGGAGACACTTGTGATCGATCACGTGGAGCGGCCATCAGAGAACTAGCTATGGCTGATTGAGAGGCAGCACCGGAGCTAACTCTCTATCTAGGGAGGAGGCCAGCGCACTGATAGAAGCGTCGACCTTTCCGGAATCGTGAGTTCCGGTTGGTTTGTCGCCGATCCGGACATAACGCCAGCTTTGAGTCATGCAGGGGTGGCCGGGATTCGGGCTATTTGAGCTTCCAGCGACTTTTTGACAGGACCCGTGTTCCACTCTTTACCCGCGCGCAGCAGGGACCCGCATCTAACCGCTCATACGGAACGCCGGAAAACATGGAAAGCCAGGCAACAAGTTTGGAACGCGAGAGCCTCAAGAGGCGGATACGTGCCGTCTCCGTAGTTCTGTGTGCTGTTGCGGCGTCAGCGGGGCTGGCCGGTTGCGAGCTCTACAACAGCCTTACGGGCACTGGCGGCACCACCAGTTCCACGCCTGGCTTCGCGACGACCGTGGTCATTGGCGATTCACTCAGTGCCGGATTCCAGAACGGCTCTTTGCTTGACTCGCAGCAGCCGAACGGCTGGGCCAGTCTGGTGGCGAAACAGGCAAACTTTTCGCTGGCTCTGCCTCTCATCGCCTCGCCAGGCGTCCCGGCAGTCCTGCAACTCGAAAGCCTGGGGCCGCCCCCGGTGATTCAGCAGGCGGGTGGCATCAGCATCGGCCGAGATGATCCGTTGACACAACCGTACGACCTCGCCGTCCCCGGCCACCTTCTGAACGACGTGATTCATACCGCGCCGGTGCTCGTGCCTACTTCGGACGAAGAGCTCATTACGGATCTGGTGCTTGGCTTCCCGCTCGGAGACACGAAGAGCCAGATGAATGAAGCCATCGCGCTCAATCCTACGGCGATTTTTGTCTGGGCAGGAAACGACGATGCCTTGCAGGCCGATGAAAGCGGAAGCCCGAGCTCCATGACCCCGGTTGCCACTTTTACCCAGGAGTTTACGCAACTGCTGAGCACCCTTCACTCTCAAACCAAAGCTACGCTCATTGTCGGCAACATTCCCGACGTGACCGCCATTCCATATCTCACGCCGGCGGCCACTGTGATCGCCACGGTGGCAACGGAGACAGGGCTCTCCCAGGCGCAGGTTGCCGCGGACCTCGGACTCGCAGACGGAGATCTTGTCAACGCCACCGGTGAGAGCGAAGTGGAAACCGCAATCAGTCAGATCAAGCAGGGCAAGACGCCCACTCCGTTGACCGATTCAGGTTTTCTGAGCGTGGCGGAGATCGCGCAGGTGCAGTCGACGATAGACGCGTATAATTCCGCGATCAGCCAGGAGGTCGCTGCGGTCGGCGGCATCCTTGTAGACATTCACTCTTATTTCCAGACGCTCCAGAGCGGCATCACCATCAACAACTACAAAGCGACCACGGGATTTCTCGGAGGCCTGTTCAGCCTGGATGGCGTGCACCCGACGAATACCGGCTATGCGCTCATCGCTAACCAGTACATTGACGCGGTGAATTCGAGCGCGAAGACCAACATCACCGAGGTGAATGTTTCTGCCGTCGCAGCCGCCGACCCGCTGTTCGGCCTCAATGTCACGCCGGGCGAAGCGGTCGGGATTCCGCTGATCGCCGCACGCCGCACAGACGCACTGATTAAGGGCTGCAAACAGGGCTGCCACTGAAAAAGCGTGCGTCCCGCGATTGTCGGGCCGTGCACCCCCGCGCCTCATGAAAAGAAGTTATCTGCTTTGTCCTATTTTGAAGTTTCTCTAATGCATTGCCGCCTGCAAATGTCTGCTACCTGCCTCATACCTGCCGGCATCACACCCCAACCACGCAGCAGCGGAATTCGGTGGACTGCCCGGAGAGACAGTTGTGCGCCAGTTGCCGCAGACGAAGCTGTTCCGACCTCGCTATTCCGAAGATTCTCGATGTATTGGCCCGGCCTGTGAGGACTCCTGCTGCGAGGAGTGGACGGTTCATGTTGACCACAGCACGTTTGAAAAGTACCAGAACCTGCCCGCCGGGCCGCTGCGCACGATCCTCGACGAGAACGTACTGCGCATTCCTGGGCCAGCGCCGGCCAGCGGCGGCTCTGCGTCAGCGCCCTTCGCTCAAATCCGCATGAATTCCTCCGGCAACTGTCCGCTGCTTTCCGCAGACCGTCTTTGCCGAATCCAGGTGGAACACGGCGAAGGGTTTCTTCCCCACTCATGCGCCACTTATCCGCGCGTAACGTCCTGCATCGGTGGCGTGACGGAAAGCGCGCTTTCGCTCTCCTGCCCCGAAGCCGCGCGGCTGGTATTGCTGAATCCGCAGCTGCGGACCGGCGCGGGCCTGGACGCCGGACTGCGTGCAGGGGGCAATCGCACTCATGAAGGCGACCCGTGTCTAACCTACTTCTTGCCCATCCGGAATGCTGCGCTGGCGCTGGTCGAGAATCGCGTCTACCCGCTCTGGCAGCGCCTGTTTATGCTCGGCCTGCTCAGCCGGCGATTCGATGCCATCGCGCCGGATGAGCGATGGGAGAGAGTTCCGCAGCTCTTGGCTGACTTTGAAGCCACTGTCGCCTCAGGCCACCTGCAAGCCACCATCAGTACTCTGCCGGAGGATTACGCGCGGCAGTTGGATCTGGTGCTGCTTTTGGCAGGTATGATGCTGCACCGGTCCTACGTCCGCCCGCGCTTTGTGGAGTGCATTCAAGCCTTCACCGAAGGCATTGGCAACGGCGCAGGGGCCACATTGGAATCACTCACGGCCGGTTACCGAACGGCCCACGACCGCTACTACGAACCGTTCTTCCAAAAGCACCCGCACATCCTGGAAAACTATCTAGTGAACACCATGTTCCGATGCCGGTTTCCCTTTGGGCGCGACTGGGCACAGACTTGCGCCACGCCCTCGATGACCCGGGAGTCGACCTTGCTTACCGCACAGTTTGCCCTGATGAAAGGCCTGCTCATCGGCGTCGCCGGCTTCCAGCGCGAGCAATTTTCCGCCGCCCACGTTGTACATACAGTGCAGGCGGCCAGTAAGCATTTCGAGCACCACACCGAGTTCCTCGCCGGAGCCCATGCCTTGCTGGTCGAGAAACGCCTGGACGGCCAACTGGGATTGGCAATTCTACTCAGAAATGAGAAATCGCGCGCACCCTGGCCTGAATTCCCCACGCCGTGGCCTGCCTTGCCGGCGATTCATGCTCCGATTCATGCTCCGATTCATGCTTCGGGGCCATCCGAGCGAACCGCGGTCTTTCCGGTGCGACGCCTGCCGCCGAACTAATCAACATCTACTAGAGCCGGCTGTCCGTTGAACGCATCCGCAAAGTGGCGCTGCACAGTTCGGATGCGGGCAAGCCCATCTATGAGGGCTTCGGCTTCAAAGCGTCGAATGAAATGCTCTTTGCGGCGCCGGTGGGCTGATTGCCAGAACGGGGCGTGAAAATGCAGCTATGCGGGGACTGCAAAGTTGTATACTCGCAGAGCCATGCAAGTCTTTGTCATCCTGCCCGCCGCGGGAATGGGAACCCGCATGGCGGGTCCGCAGCCCAATCCGCAGCCCAAGCAGTTTCTCGCCCTCGATGGCGTGCCCATCCTCATTCACTCGCTGCGCGCCTTTGCCGCGGCCCCGCGCGTCACGTCCATCTACGTGGCCGTGCGCAAGCCGGAGATGGAGCGCGCCGAGTTGCAGGTAGCCGAGTATGGCTTCTCAGACCGCGTGCACGTGGTGGAGGGCGGCGAAAAGCGTCAGGAATCCGTGGCCAACGCGCTCAACGCCCTGCCCGCCGAGGCGGACGACATTGTCCTCGTCCACGACGCCGTGCGCCCGCTCATCGACGTGGCAACCATCGAGCGCACCATCGATGCGGTTGCCGAATACGGCGCGGCGATCGTCGGCATGCCCGCCGTGGACACCATCAAGCAAGTGGAGCGCACCGCGCATGGAGCGCTGATCACCGCGACCATTCCGCGCGAGTTCGTGGTGCAGGCGCAGACGCCGCAGGGCTTCCGCTACGGCCTGCTGCAACGCGCCTTTGCCGAGGCCAACGCCGACGGCTTTGTGGGCACCGACGAGGCCTCGCTCCTGGAACGCGCCGGAATTCCCGTAGCCGTGGTGCACGGTTCTCAGGTTAATCTGAAGATTACGCAGACCGGCGACCTGGAGCTGGCGGAGTTCTATTTGAAGCAGCGGAGTTCGCGGAGTTAGCGGTGCTAGCGGCGACCCGGGAACGCCGCACGGCCGCGGTAATGCCGGAAGCACAAATACACTGACCCACGCAGGCGATCGAACATGGGAAAGACAGACATACGCGTCGGTTTTGGCTATGACTCGCATGAGTTCAAGCCCGGTGTGCCGCTGCGCATTGGCGGCATGACCCTCGACCACTCCGAAGGACTGGCCGGCCACTCCGACGGCGACGTGCTGCTCCATGCCATTACCGACGCGCTGCTGGGCGCCGTGGCTGCCGGCGACGTTGGCAGCTTCTTTCCGCCCGGCGATCCGCGCTGGAAAGACGCCGACTCCGCCATCTTTCTCAATTTGGCGCTCGAAGAGTTGCAACACGCCGGCTACCGCGTGGTTAACGTCGATACCACGCTGATTCTTGCCGCGCCCAAAATCTCGCCCATCGCGGGCGAAATGTGCTCCCGCGTCGCCGATCTGCTCGGTGTGGAAATGGACCAGGTGAGCATCAAGGCCAAAACTCCTGAAGGCCTGAACCTCGATCACGTGGCCCAGTGCCACGCCGTCGTGTTGGTCGAGCGCGTGCAGGAGCCCGAAGAGCTCAAGAGCATGGAAGCTGTCATCGAAACCCAGCGCCAGCTCGAAGACGTGGTCGACGATCTGCTCTCGCAGGTCCACGGCGTGCCGAAAAAGCGCATCATCACCCCTGTCTACGACACCGAAGACATCACGTAAGTTTTCTATCGTCCCTTTTCGGACAAATTGGCTGGCTGCACGCTCAAATGCAGTCCGACCGCCTGTGCTAACATGGCGCATCGAAAAAACTGCTCTCAGGAGATTGCGTTATGGGTGAATTACTTCAACCTTGGCATATCCTCGTTCTCACTTTCCTGTTTGCGCCAATCGCCGTGGTCGTCCTGCCCCCGTTTTGGGTCATCTTCAAAAAGACGGGCTTCCAGCCAATCCTCTCTGTCCTGATGCTGGTTCCCCTGGTGAACCTGGTCCTGATCTATATCGTCGCCTTCTCCGAATGGAAGACCGGTCCGACGCAGAGAACCTAAGTCTGCCGATTTCCGTTGCGATTTGGCGCGTTTGGCTGTACCTTGGCAGCAAAGTTTTCATCCCACTCTGGAGCGCTCTCTATGAACTTTCTGGCGATGCTTCTGCAAGATACGCTGCAAAGTCCGTCCGATGCCATGCAGCAGACGGCGCAACATGCGATGCTGATGATGCTTCCCATCTTTATGGTTGTGGGCATCGTCTGCCTGGCGATCATCCTTATCCCCTTCTGGTTCATCTGCAAGAAGGCGGGATTGTCGCCCTGGCTTACGCTGTTGAACATCATTCCGCTGGGCAATCTGGTGCTCATTTACGTGCTGGCTTTCGCGGAGTGGAAGGTGGTTCCCGCGGGACAGATTCTGCCCTATCCCCCGCCGTATCAGCCACCTTATCCGCCCGTTCCGCCCGTAGCCTGAGACGGGCGCGGACTGCGGTGCGATAGCATCGTGAATGAAAGCCATCGTCACGATGCCTGATTCAGTTGCCTCTGTTACCGCGCGTCCGCGCGTCCGATTTGCACCCTCGCCGACCGGTTTTCTTCACGTCGGCAGCGCGCGCACGTTTATCTTCAACTGGCTCTATGCCCGGCACAACGGCGGGACGATGGTGCTGCGCCTTGACGACACCGACGTCGAGCGCAACACCGAGGCCAGCGTGCAATCCATTTTCGAAGGGCTGCGCTGGCTGGGCCTCGACTGGGACGAAGAGTACAAGCAGTCCGAACGTCTTGCGCTGCACCGCCGCCAGGCTGAAGCCATTTTCGCGAAGGGCCTTGCCTATCGCGACTTCACTCCCGCCCACGCCACAGACGACGAGAACTCTTCCGCGCAAGGCGCCTGGCTTTTCAATCCCGGCATGCGCGAAATGTCGCGTGCAGAGTCCGACCGCCGCGCCGCTGCCGGCGAGCCGTTCGCCCTCCGTTATCGCGTCCCGCGCGGCGAGGGCCGCATCCTGCACTTCATCGACGGCGTCTATGGCGCGCAGTCCCGGCCCGCCGACGAGGTCGAGGACTTTGCTCTGCTCCGCTCAGACGGTATGCCGACCTACCACCTTGCCTCCTGCGTCGACGATGCCGATCTCCGCATCAGCCACATCATTCGCGGCCAGGACCACCTGACCAACTCCTATAAGCATCTGCTCATCTTCGAATCGCTCGGCCCCGAACCCCTCAGCATTGCCCCGCCGCAGTTCGCGCATCTCCCTTTGCTCGTCGCTCCCGACGGCACCAAACTGTCGAAGCGCAAGCACGGCCCGGTGGTCAGCGTCACCACCTATCGCGATGCCGGCTTTCTGCCCCAGGCCTTCGTCAACTTCCTCTGCCTGCTGGGCTGGTCGCCCAAAAACGATCGCGAATTCATGACCATCGACGAGCTCACCTCGGCGTTCACGCTCGAGGGCGTCAACCGCGCCAACGCCGTGGTCAACTTTACCGAGGAAGATCCCTTCGACGCGAAAGCCGTCTGGCTCAACTCCGAACACATTCGCGCCCTGCCCCTCGAAGAGCTGAGCCGCTGCCTTGAGCCGTTCTTCGCTCAAGCAGGATTCCATCCAAAACCTGGAAAACTGGAAGTTGTTACGCCGCTGATCCGCGAGCGCATCAAGCTGCTGCGCGATGCAGTCGCCGCCGCAGACTTCTTCTTCCTCGACCAACTCGCACCCTACGATCCCGCCGAGCTGATCCCCCTCAAAAAAGGAGAATCGACGGGCGACGCCGCCCTCGCCTTGCGCGTTCTCCAAACCGCGCAGCAGGTTCTCGCCGTCACAGCCTTCGATCACGACTCGCTGGACGCGGCTCTTCGCGGAGCCGCCGCTTCACTCGGCCTCAAGGCAGGCCCGATGTTTCAGCCCATCCGGGTCGCCGTGTGCGGACGCAAGAACGCCCCGCCGCTTTTTGAAACGCTAGTCGTTCTCGGCCGCGAGGTGTGCCTCGCCCGCATCCGCCAGGCCGCAGAACACCTGAAATCGCTCGCCTGACCACAGAACCATTCTTACTCTGGACCTGGGGCACCCGGCACCCTTCGAAGTTGTACAATTCAAGGAAATCGGAGCCAAAGATGAAGCCCCAGACGAGATATCTGTCGTTATGTATTCTTTTTTGTGCTGTGGTGACCATTGCATTTGCAAAGACAAAGGAACGCCCCGACAGCGACTATCAGGACGGGGTGCTGGTGAGCTTCCGGACCGCTGCGGCCGGAAGCAATTGCTCATCTTCGGGGTCGGTAAAGGGATCGGTCGACGACGATGGAGAGGTTGAGGGAACGACGGATAGCAGCGGTTCATGCCATAACATCAGTGTTCGCTTGTACACGATCAAGGTGGGAGACAGCACCTTTGTCATAAAGCATGCACCTGAAAACTGGAACCGACGAAGCGTTCTGGATCAGCAACTCCCTGGATTCAGGTTCAAGGTAAGAACTCAGAAGGATAAGTTGTACATAAAGGTTGGGGAGCGAGAATCCCCTTTTTTCCTAGTAGAGGCGAAATAAACCTCCTATCGCGCAGACAATTCCTGCCTCTCAGGTCCAAGAATCTGGACTTGGTAGTGGGTGGCCCATTTCCCCATCCCGGCCACGCGGTACACTTGCGCACAGGGGGGCAAATGACGTTAGCGGTTGGGAAGTGGGGGACGCTCGAACGGAAAGATGGAACCTTCGGAGATTATGACGTAAGGGGAGTTTGGGTTTCTGACGCTCAGCTCAAGAGAGGCTGGCTCATTCACCTCGACGGCCTCGATAGTGGCTCATTTGCAGTCTGCAATGGAGAAATCCGCAGGGCAGGAGGGGAGTACTTTGCCGGGCCGAGTGGAGAAATGTCTGTAGCAATTAGCCCCGAAATTGCCGACCTAGGGGCATCAGCAAAGAAAGCAATATTTGATGCAATTACGCAGTGGGAGACAGAAGAGCGAGAAGAGCCCCCGCACCCGTGACGTTCTTCACTCCCGCCGGGCGCCCCAGGTCCAGACTTTGACACCTCGGCACCCGGAGCGGCCTTCTTTTGTCTCAAAAAATTCGTCACAGCCCAATCATTTTCTTTGCGCCTTCAGTCACAATGGTCTCAACGATTTTTTTGAAAATCTCTGCCGCCGCCGGACCTGCCACACCCATCAGTCTCTTAAAGCGAGCTGCCGCCAACGGCGTCCGCGCTGTGTCCGTTGTCAGCTCATCGAAAGTTGCCTTCAGCGCGATTTTGTCCTCTGAACTAAACTGATCCAATTCATCGGCGTATTCCCTTGCCGCTGAAAGCGCACCTACCGTCCAAGGGAAGGGCGATCCACACCACCCGCAGTATTGAGGTCGCCGCCCGTTATTGAATGCGATTTTCTTCTGGCATTGATTGCACGTGCTGATATTCGCGGAGCCGCAGTCAGTGCAAAATGCGGGTAGCTTGTACCCCTCATCTTCGTCGAATTCTCGTAATGCTGCTTCCTGTATTTGGTCCCAATCACGCGGGGGCGGGTCTTCAGCGCCGACGAAATGACCCTTCAAACAGTATGTTGCCCCTCTAATCATCGTCTTTCTATGCTACGCCCGGCCGTGCGAATTCGATCATCTTCCGCGCCGCTCTCATTGAGCACAGCCCTGCGGTGGAATAATGAACTAAAGCCATGTCCAACGAAAACCCGGAAAACTCGGTCTCTCCGAACCAGGAAGCCCGCACGCCCTCCAACTTCCTCAGCGAGATCATCGCCGAGGATGTGCGCACGCAGAAGTTCGGCGACGCCCAGATCCAGACCCGCTTTCCACCTGAGCCCAACGGCTACCTGCACATCGGCCACGCCAAGGCCATCTGCATTGACTTCG
>Ga0224555_1003409_pt1 | contig 16296 bp, 12 predicted proteins | sample 714S23034metaG_FD_180687 | JGI IMG/M metagenome (GOLD analysis project Ga0224555, IMG submission 180687) | Peat soil microbial communities from Stordalen Mire, Sweden - 717 S2 30-34 | ecosystem: Environmental > Terrestrial > Soil > Wetlands > Peat | place: Sweden: Norrbotten County, Stordalen...
GGTCCAACGCCTCGCGGCAGGAGCGAATCAGCGCCGCAATCTCCCGCAGATGGGCTCCGCGCTGGATGGCGGGCAGGGCGGCCCAAGGTTTTTGTGCTTGTTCCGCGGCCCGGACGGCGCGATCCACATCCTCGACGGTGCCGCTGGGGAACTCAGCAATTGTCTGCTCGGTGGTGGGGTTCACTACCGGAAGGGTTTTGGACGAAGCGACAAATTCGCCGTCGATCAGCATCTCATACCGCTTGAGGTTGGCATGCACAGCGCTCATAGAAAGAACTACCTCCTGGCGGGAGGTGGCAAACACTCTCCCGCGCCGCGAACCATCATAAAGCCCAAGCGCTAGAATGTGGAAGTAGGAATATTTTCAATAGCGAATTCACGGACTTGCGACGGACCTGGACTCGAAGCGGCCCCTTCCGTCTGTGGATGAGGCCTGAGGGTCTCCGCGATACACGGTTTTGTACCCGGCAATGCAATAGACAAATTATCTCTCGTTAGAATATGATGATGCCTTTGATCCAAGATCCCGCTGCAATGGGTGGCAACCATGCGCGCTTCGCTTTTCATTACCTGCTATAACGACACCTTGTTTCCTGAGACGGGCCGGGCCGTGGTGCGCCTGCTGGAGCGTCTGGGCGTCGAGTTGGAGTTCAATCCCCAACAGACCTGCTGCGGCCAGATGCATGCCAATACCGGCTTTCGCCGCGAGGCCTTCGCCCAGGCCAAACGCTTCATCCGTCTTTATCGGGACGCGGAAACCGTCGTGGCGCCCTCCTCTTCGTGCGTGGCCATGATGCGCGATCAGTATCCCGGCCTGATCGAGGAACTCGGTGACGACGCCCTGCGCAAGGAATTTGAGGCGCTCTTGCCCAGGGTCTACGAGTTGAGTGAGCTACTCGTCGATCAGCTGGGCGTCGAGGACGTAGGCTCCTACTTCCCCCATCGCGTGGCCTACCACGCCAGTTGCCATGGAGTGCGGGCGCTGCACCTGGGCGAGCGGCCTTACCGCCTGTTGGCCAAAGTACGCGGATTGGAACTCGTGCCGATTCCCAATGCAGATCGCTGCTGCGGCTTCGGCGGGACCTTCTCGGTGAAAAATGCCGAGGTCTCCTCGGCCATGCTGGCCGCCAAACTGCAAGACGTCGTCTCGACCCGCGCCGAGTACTGTACCGCCCTCGACAACAGTTGCCTGATGCATCTGGGCGGGGCCTTGCATCGGCAATATGTGGGGATGAAGACCATCCACCTGGCCGAGATTCTGGCCAGCTCCGAAGCGGATAACGAACGGTTCCCGGTGGAGGCGATTCGATGAGCAGCGTAGATTCCAACCGCGTCGTACTCGATCCGCGTTTCGCACCGCCGTTTCCACAGGGGGCGCTGCTTGTTCTGCGCAATCCGCAACTGCGCAAGAATGTGGCCCACGCCATCGACGTGATTCAGACCAAGCGTGACAAGCTGGTGGCAGAGAAGACCGACTGGCAGGCGCTGCGCACAGCGGCGTCCGCCGTTCGCGAACATGTATTGGCAAACCTGGGCGAATATCTGGTGCAGTTTGAAGAGCGCTGCACCGCGGCCGGCGGCATCGTGCATTGGGCTGCCGACGCCGCCGAAGCCCGCAGCGTCATCCTAGACCTGCTGCGCCAGGAAAACGCCAATGAGGTCATCAAGATCAAGACGATGACCTCGGCCGAGATTCAGTTGAATCCCTTTCTCGAGACCAACGGCATCAATGTCTTCGAGACCGATCTGGCCGAGATCATTCTGCAACTGGGCGAGGAAGAGCCCTCGCACATCGTCGTCCCGGCGCTGCATGTGAATCGCAGCCAGGTGCGCGAGATCTTTGCGCGGCGCATGGGCCTGAAGAATCTCTCCGACGACCCCCAAGAATTGACTAACGCCGCCCGTAAGTACCTGCGGCAGAAGTTCCTTACCATCCCCACGGCCATTGGCGGCGCCAATTCTTTGATTGCCGAAACCGGCTCGGTTGCCGTGGTCGAGTCGGAAGGCAACGGACGCATGTGCCTAACTCTGCCGCGCACCCTGATCACTCTGGCCGGAATCGAAAAGGTGATTCCCCGCTTTCAAGACCTTGAAGTCATGCTGCAATTGCTGGCCCGCTCGGCCACCGGTGAGCGCATGAATCCATACACCTCGCTGTGGACTGGGGTCCTGCCGGGCGACGGGCCGCAAAAATTCCATGTGGTGCTGCTGGACAATGGCCGCTCCTCGATTCTCGCCAAGCCCAAGCAGCGGCAGACGCTGAAGTGCATTCGCTGCGCGGCCTGCATGAACGCCTGCCCGGTCTATCGCCAGACCGGTGGCCACGCCTACGGATCGGTTTACCCCGGCCCCATCGGCGCGATCCTCACCCCGCAATTGATGAACATGGAGCACGCCCAGTCGCTTCCTTTTGCCTCTTCCCTGTGCGGCGCCTGCTACGAAGTGTGCCCGGTCAAGATCAATATTCCCGAGGTGCTGCTCGAATTGCGCTCCCAGGTGGTGAACCAGGAACGCGAGCAGGCGAGCCGAATTTTCGATCCCCTGTACCTGGGCCTGCGCATCGCCAACTTCCTCTTTTCCAGCGCCGGACGCTTTCACACGGCGCAAGGTCTTGGACGCATCGGAGCGCACCTCTTTACGCGCAAGGACGGCTGGATCCACAGCCTGCCCGGCGTCGGCGCCAAATGGACTCAGACCCGCGACCTGCGCGGACTGCCCCCGCAATACTTTCACGAGTGGTGGGCGGCGCGGCGCAAGGAGGCAAAATGAACACTTCCTCTCGTCAACGCATTCTGGAGCGGGTGCGGAGCGCAACCGGAGCCGCTGCCCCAGCTCGGATAGCCGAGACATACGCCGCGCTTCCTCGTGACTATATCCGCCAAGGCGCCATGACGCGCGAGGCCTGCCTGGGTCGGATGATCGAGCGTTTGCGCGAGTACGACGCCGAAGTGGTGGAGACCGCTCCGGAGCAGCTTCTGACCGCCATCGGTGCTCAACTGGAAGCCAGCGGAAAGCGGGTCTTTGTGGCCCCGGAAGGGCTACCCGGTGAGTGGCTGATTCCCGGCTTCGACTGGAAGGTCGACCGCGGCCTGACCACGGCAGAGATTGAAGCAGCGGAAGGCGTGGTTACCGCAGCCTTCTGCGGCATCGCCGACTCAGGCACCATCGCCCTGCACCATTCCCCCGCCGAAGGCCGCCGGGTGCTGACCCTGCTGCCCGACTGGCACCTCTGCATCCTGAGAGCCAGTCAGGTGGTCGAGACCCTGCCGGAATATTTCAGCCGTTGCCCCAAGCCGCCAGCGCTGGCCACCTACATCTCCGGTCCCAGCGCCACCGCGGACATCGAGATGACGCGCATCAAAGGCGTGCATGGGCCGCGCTTCCTGCATGTGCTCCTGGTTCACGACGAAGGCATTTTCAGAGTTGCAATCCGGCAAGGCCTGGATTCCGAGTCGGCGCGACTAACAGAAAGAGACGACCTTCCGGCGCTTCCCGGGACCCCAGATGAACTCTGACAATGCTTTCAACTGTAAGCAATGAACTCGATAGGTAGTCCTTCAATAGTGAACAGCTGCGCTCGCAAGGCGTTATGCTTGACCGTAGGCCGTTCGGCGGGCGGCAACCAAAGTAAGGAGACAGCAGGTTGGCCAAAGCGAAGATCAAAAGACTCTATTTGATCCCCATTCTCTCGAAGGCACTCAACGTGATCGAACTGCTGGAGCAGAACCATGGCCCCCTTGCTCTCGAAGAGGTCTTTCAGAAGACCAAAATTTCCAAGACCAGTGTTTACCGCATCCTCAAGACGCTGGTGCATCGGGGCTATGTAGCCGAATCGCAGAACGGTCAGTACCGGCTGGTTTCCCGGCCCCGCCGGCTTCGTTTCGGCTTTGCCGCGCTGAGCGGCGAGATGCCATTTTCGGTGGCCGTTGCGCAGAGTATCGCGACTGCCGCCGCGGATGCCGGAGTCGAGTTGCTCATGCTCGACAACCGGTACGATCCCGACATTGCCCTTCAGAACGCTGAAGAGTTTGTGGCCAAACGCGTCGATCTGGTGCTCGAATTCCAGGTCGAGGAAGCGGTGGCCCCGCGTGTGGCTCACATCTTCAAAAAGGCCGAGATCCCCCTGGTCGCCATCGACGTGCCCCACCCTAACGCCACCTATTTCGGCGTCGACAACTTCGAGGTGGGTTACGAAGCCGGCGCACTGCTCGCGCAATTTGCCCTGAGAAAGTGGAAGGGAAAGGTCGACTGGGTTCTCGGCGTCGGATTTGCCGAAGCCGGCAGCTTTGTGCAGAGCCGCATCTCCGGAGCTTTCGACGGGATTCGCGAACGGCTCAGCCAGATTCCGGCGGACCGGTTTGTGCAGATCGAGGGCCGGGGCATGCGCTTGCCCAGCCAACTTGCGGTTGCCGATTTTCTCCGTACCAGGCAGGCCGGCGAATCCATCTTGGTCGCCACCGCCACCGATTCCAGCGCGCTGGGTGTACTCGACGCCGCCCGGCAATTGGGCCGCGAAGCGAATTTCGCCATTGCTGGACAGGACTGTATCCCCGAAGTGATCGAGGAGATGCGCACAGGCAGCAGCGCCCTCATCGGATCGGTTTCGCATGAAGCTGAGAGCTACGGCCCGCGCCTGATTCAGCTTGGCATCTCCATTTTACGTGGGTATACGGTCCCGCCTTACAATTACGTACGCCATCGCGTGGTGACCCCGGAAACTCTGGAGGTCGAGCAGGCGATTCCCCCTGCCATCTGTCCTGATGAGCTGTGTCCGGAATAGGATGATCGTTCGATCCCAGGGATGCCGCCCCACAAGGGGCTGCTTCCTGAAGGCGGAGGGGATCGAGATGCCACGCAAGTCGGGAATATGGCGCTGATTCCGCGGCATTTCGAGGAGAAATGAAGCCCCTCAGGAAACCCGGCAACCTCGCACCAACAAAATTTAGGCGCACGAAGTTTGTTCTTTGACAACGCGGATCTTTCTGGCATAGAGTGTTTCCAATGAGAAATTCGTTCACATAGGGATTTCTAATATCGAAGGGATGACCTAACTTGGGCGTAAATCCGATCTTGGGAGTGTTGCTGAGCTGGCTGGGCGGCGTGGCGTCGGCTAGCTTTTACGTACCATTTCGCAAGGTGCGCGGATGGTCCTGGGAGACCTACTGGCTGGTTGCGGGCGTGATGAGTTGGATCGTCGCGCCCTGGCTGGTCGCCGGTGCGCTGACGACGCATTTTTTCAGCGTGTTGCAAGCGATACCGCCTTCAACCCTCTTCTGGACGTACTCTTTCGGCGTTCTGTGGGGCGTGGGAGGCCTGACCTTTGGGCTCACCATGCGCTACCTGGGAATGTCGCTTGGCATGGCCGTAGCCATGGGCAACTGCGCGGTCTTCGGTACGCTGGTGCCGCCACTATTTCACGGCCAGTTTCACCAACTCCTGTCGCAGCGCTCGGGCATTGTTACGCTGGCGGGCGTGGGGGTCTGTGCATTGGGCATTCTGCTGGCGGGCGCGGCGGGCATATCCAAGGAAAACGAGCTCTCATCTGAGGAGAAAAAGGCCAGCGTGAGCGAATTCAATCTCCGGCTTGGCCTGGCGGTGGGTATTTTTGCGGGTGTATTGAGTGCGTGCTTTGCCTTTGGCCTGGATGCGGGCAATCCCATCAAGGCTCTCTCGGTGGCTTATGGTGGCAATCCGGTCTGGCAGGGCCTGCCCGTGCTGGTGGTGTTGCTGGCGGGCGGCTTCACGACTAACCTTATCTGGTGCGTCGCGCTCAATCTGCGCAACCGCAGCTATGGAGAGTACGTGCAGGTTCCGCTTGTGGCTGGCGAGCCGGCACTCACCCGCAATCCTGCTGCGAGTGCGCGGAAACGCCCCTCGCTCTTCGGGAATTACTTCTTCTGCACTTTGGCCGGCACCCTCTGGTATATGCAGTTCTTCTTCTACACCATGGGCGAATCGCAGATGGGCCGCTATAAATTCTCCAGTTGGACCTTGCTCAACGCCAGCGTGATCGTCTTCAGCACACTGTGGGGAATCGCGCTGAAAGAGTGGCGTGGCGTGAGTTTGCGGACCAAAGCCCTGGTTCTGCTGACGTTGCTGACGCTGGTTGGATCGACCGTCATTGTAGGCTATGGGAACTATCTGGCAACTCAGTAACGCGACAGCAACGCACGGGAGACCGCAGACGCAAGGGGAAGAGAGATGAGCGTGGCAAGTGAACTGAAGCCCCAATGCCGGTGCTTTGCGGCAGCGGACCTGGGCGCAAGCAGCGGACGTGTGATGGCGGGGCAGTTGACCGATGGGAGTCTGCGCTTGCGCGAAGTGAGCAGGTTTTCCAACGCATTTTCCAAAGACCCCGCTAGTGGATACCTCTGCTGGCCGATCGACGAGATCCATGAGCAGATCCAGAAGGGACTTGAAACAGTAGCTTCCCTGGCGCCGCTTGCGAGCGTTGGCGTCGATAGCTGGGCAGTGGATTATGTATTGCTTGACGCAGCGCATCGCAGAGTAGGCGGCGCGATCTGCTATCGCGACCAGCGCACGCTGGGCATGATCGAACGCGTGACCGCGCGCATTCCCGCCCATGAGATCTATCGACGAACAGGAATTCAATTCCAGCCCTTCAATACTCTCTATCAGCTTGCCGCCATGGCGCAACAAGAACCCGAGTGGCTCAGCCGGGCGAGCCATCTGCTGATGATTCCCGATTATCTACACTTCCGTCTTTGCGGCGTGTTGTCCAACGAATACACCAATGCCACCACTACGCAGATGCTGACCTTGCAGGGGGCGTGGGATAAGAACCTGTTCGTGGCCGCGGGACTCTCCAAAATACTGATGCAGCATCCGGTGGATGCGGGAACCATCCTGGGCGAGATGAAGTGCGGAGGAAGCACAACAAAGGTGGTCGCACCCGCCAGTCACGATACCGCTTCGGCCGTAGTGGGGACGCCATTCGAAGCGGATAGAGAGGCCTTTCTGAGTTCCGGAACCTGGTCTCTGATGGGCATCGAGAGCAGGGTCCCCTACGCGTCCGACCAGGCGCGATCGATGAACTTCTCCAATGAAGGCGGCTTTGGCCGCCGCTACCGCGTCCTCAAGAACATCATGGGACTATGGATTGTACAGAGAATCTGCCAGGAGTTTGAGCTTCCCATCGACGATGCGCTGATCGCCGGCGCGTTCGCAGCGGCTCCGTGGCGATCCATTGTGAATCCCAACGATGCACGCTTCCTGAACCCTCCTTCGATGCAGCAGGCAATCGTGGAGTATTGCCGCGAGACCGGGCAGCTGCAGCCTGAGAATGCGGCGGAGTTTGCGCGCTGCGCCTTTGAGAGCTTGGCCCTCTCGTACCGCTTGGTCAAAGAGGAATTGGAATCGCTACGCGGAAAGGGCCTCTCGCGGATTCGCATCATAGGAGGAGGTTCCAGAAATGCATTTCTCAATCAGCTGTGCGCCAATGCCTGCCAGTTGCCGGTCTCGGCCGGTCCGGTGGAAGCCTCGGCGCTGGGCAATCTCTGTGCGCAGATGATCGCACTGGGCGAGATTGACAGTCTTGACCATGCGCGCGCATTGATCAGGATGTCTTTTGAGATTGAAGAATTTGAGCCGGATGAGCCAGTTCCTGACCATGTCTGGAAACGGTTCCGGCAATATGTGGCAGTCACCGTAGAGGAGAGTGTTCGATGAACGAAGTGAGCAGCAAGATACAGGCGGCCTACGATCTGGCCAGGGAACGCTTTGCGGAGACGGGAGTTGATACCGAAAGCGCCCTGCGCACGCTCGATTCGGTTCCCATCTCGATTCAATGCTGGCAAGGAGACGATGTGCGCGGCTTCGAGAATCCGGACGGAGATTTGACCGGCGGCATTCAGACCAGCGGCAACTATCCGGGACGGGCGCGCAATGCCCAGGAGTTGCGCGCCGATCTGGAGATCGCTCTTTCCGAGATTCCCGGTCAAAAACGTGTGAACCTTCATGCCATCTATCTGGAATCCGAGGTTCCAGTCGAGCGTGATGCGATCGAGTCAAAGCATTTCGCGCGCTGGGTGACGTGGGCTAGGGAAAACGATCTGGGCCTGGACTTCAATCCCACCTGTTTCTCGCATCCCAAGAGCGCGCAGAATGCCACATTGACCCATCCGGATGCCGATATTCGCCGCTTCTGGATCGACCACTGCCTGGCCAGCCGCAAGATCAGCGAGTATTTTGGCAAGGAACTGGGCAAGCCCGCGGTGATGAACGTGTGGATTCCGGATGGAAGCAAGGACCAGCCCGCGGATCGTCTCACGCCGCGCCTGCGCTTGATAGAGAGTCTGGATGAAATCGTCTCCGCGCCTCTGGGAACAAACCACAAGGTCGCGGTTGAGGGCAAACTCTTCGGCATTGGCGCGGAGAGCTATACGCCCGGTTCGAATGAGTTCTATTTGGCATACGCGGCCACGCGCAAGACACTGCTTTGCCTCGACGCCGGGCACTTTCATCCCACCGAGAATGTGGCCGACAAGATCTCGACGGCGCTGTGCTATCTGGACGAGATTCTGCTCCATGTTTCGCGCCCGGTTCGCTGGGACTCTGATCATGTGGTCCTGCTGGACGACGCAACCATCGCCATCGCTCAGGAGATCGTTCGCTGCAACGCGCTTGCGCGTGTCAACATCGGCCTTGATTTCTTCGATGCCAGCATCAACCGCATCGCGGCCTGGATCATCGGAGCCCGCAACATGCGGAAGGCCTTGCTGCTCGCTCTCCTGGAGCCTGTTGCCATGCAAAAGGAGGCGGAGAAAAACTTCGATGGCGCGGGCCGCCTCGCCATCTTTGAAGAACACAAGTCCATGCCGTGGTCCGCAGTGTGGGAGTATTACTGCGCAAGCGAGGGTGTTGCCGAAGGGATCGGCTGGCTGGAAAAAGTGCGCAACTACGAGAAAGAGACATTGTCCCTGCGCGGAGGAACGCAATGAGCGATTCCCTGGAAACATCATGGTTTATTGGAGCCATGGTCAAAGCCACTTCGGATATGTGGCTGAAGGGCTGGGATGAACGCAACGGCGGCAATGTCAGTCTGCGTCTGACTGCGGAAGATGTTGCGCCGTTCCGCGATGCGATGAAGGAAGACCGGGTCGTCGCGATTGGCGAATTCGTTCCCGAGTTGGCCGGACAGTATTTCCTCGTAACGGGCTCGGGCAAATACTTCCGCAATGTGCAACTGGACCCGGAAGAGAATCTCGGCCTGATCGAGATCGGAGCGGATGGCGAATCGGCGCGTATTCTGTGGGGCCTGAAGGGAAACGGAGTTCCAACCTCCGAGTTGTCCGCTCACCTAAAGTCGCACCGATCGCGCCAAAAGGTGACACAGGGGGCAAACCGCGTCATCATGCACTGCCATGCGACCAATCTCATCGCGCTCTCTTATGTGCTGGATCTGTCGGCCGCCGCGCTAACCCGCGCCCTGTGGGAGATGAGCACGGAGTGCATGGTGGTCTTTCCCGATGGTGTCGGCGTATTGCCGTGGATGGTGCCAGGGACGGTTACCATCGGTGAAGCGACGGCGGAGGCCATGCTTAAGCATCCTTTGGTGCTATGGCCTTTTCATGGCATCTTCGGATCGGGCGCAACGCTGGATGAGGCATTCGGTCTGATCGATACCGCGGAGAAAGCCGCAGAGGTGCTTGTGAAGGTTCTGTCGATGGGCGGCAAAAAGCAATCTATCACCACACAGCAACTGAAGGATCTGGCCGCGCGCTTTCACGTGGAACCCATGGCCGAGGCTCTGGCAACGGAGAAATGGATCTTGTAGAGCTTTGCTCGAAGGGAACGCACACTTCCAAACCAAGGCTTGATAGCCGGTTCTCTTTTCTCCATTCCTCTCACGGTTCGATTTGTTGTTATTCATTCGGCGTGAATCCCGGCCTCTCCATGCAATGAATCCACTACTACCCGCAGCATTTCCTTCACGAGAACGCCTTTGATTGCATTCGGTTGCCGCATCTCTATCGGGTGACATACACTTCTGATGTAAACTACATCACGAGAAGGAAGGAACATGGCCCCACCGAAGAAGACAACTGCCCGACCGAAGCGCAGAATCGTGGCTCCGGCACAGAAGTGCACACAAGTCCGGCTCACCGTCGATTCCAAATTCACCAAAACCCATTTCAACCAACTTTTTGCCGTGCTGAAAATCCGCAATAAGAACGCCCTGGCCGAATACATTATCATGAATTTCAAGACTAAGGCCGCTCAGACGCAGATTCTGGCGTTCTATAATGGCCCGTGGCTGGACATTCCGTTTCAAAGTATCGACACCTCGTTCGTCTTTCCTTTGACCCACGAGATTGCCGACGAGCTGGAGAGAGTCGGCGGAGAGATTCTTGGCGGCGTGAATAAGTCCAAGACGTTTCGCGTGATGGTGGCCTACTTTGCTGCCGTCTATAAGCTCAAGACTCCCGTCCAATCTACATTCGCATAGTTTCGTCAGGACATCTTGCTGACGGCGACCGCATATGCGCGATGTTCGCGGAAGGTCTGCTGCCGACGAGCATGGGTCATTGTTCATGCTCTTCGTGGGCGCTGGCGGGGCTTCTTCAGTCATGAGCTATCTGCTGCCTCTTTCCTGCTGGCGTTGGCGCGGATTCGCCAGACGTTGTAGGAAACGCAGGGCGTGTTGCATCTCCTCGTCCGTGAATTGGACGGAGATGCCGTGTTGCGCCGCAGTCTTTGTGACCATCCGCTTCCACTCCATGGTGCCTGCACACGCGATCCGCGATCCGTATTTTTGTATGGCCATCTCCAATCCGAAGAGGACTGCGGCTTCATCCTGGTTGAGAACGGTGACGATGCGCCCGCGGTCGATGACGGAGACTCTCCCGTTCAGCGTATACGAGACATCGCCGGTCTTGCGGTTGATTGTCCAGATGCGGGTCGCGGCGATCTGGTTTGCAAGAATCTGTTGCTTCTGTTGGGCTGCAAGCCGTTGTTGTGCAAGGTCGGACCAATCGGTACTGCTGTCATCATCGAAAGATGGGCCGATATGCAGCGCGCTTGATTCCAGGGTGGCGGCGAGCCGCCGTTGATTGCGCTGGTCGGCATATTGCCATCCACGAAGTTGTGCGGCAGCCCGCGTGTCTCCTTCGTCAGCCCGGTCCGCAACCCATGCGCGGAGATTCTTCGGAAATGCTTCCTGCCGTCGCCGTTGAATGGACAGCTTCAGGGCGCGCACTTCAAGTACAGATTGGGCCGCAGACTGGGAGAGCAGAACCTTCTTGTCTGGCCATGACAGAGCGGATGCGCGAATCTCTTTCTTCTGTTGCCGCAAAACCTCACGGAGGTATTGCCTGCCCTCCCTGCCGTCTGTCGAAAAGGCTTTGCACACCGCTCGCTGCCGATTGCGATACTGGTTATATTCATTTATCAGCGCGGAGCGGTCAGCTCGTAGTTGCGCCTTGCGTTCATCCCTCTGTGAGGCATTAGGTTCGCTATGTTGTGCGGTATGTGGTGCCGAATGTTGAAGGGATGTTGAAGCTGGTGTCCACGGCCCAAGAGCGGCTTCCGTGGTTTGGCGATTGATCTTTCCTGCGAAATCATGCCGGAATACATCGGACGCTTTCACGCGGATGTTGTGGTCGATGGCAAGGACTGTATATCCGCCTGACTGGCCCTTTTCAAGTCTGAGATGAGCCTTCGATAGAAGGAGGTGTAGATCGTCCCAAGTCACATTGCACCGGACAGGGAGTTGCCGGAAATGTGGGGCCACTTCCCGTCGGACGTAGGTTTGCAGAGATTCCTCATCGTGATAATGTTCAAACTTTGCCGCTGTCTCTGTCGGCTGTTGTCGAGCAGACCGAAGCGCATTACGTTCGGAACGCGATATGGGTATAGCCTGTTTCAATTCCTCATCCCAACGTGTCATACCAGGTGTATGTGCCCAACCATATTTCGCTTCGAGGAATCGTACTGCGGCATCCAGAGTCAACCAGTTGCGATATGGTGTCGGCGCTCTGAGTGTCTCTGGATGAACTTTGTTCAATATGATATGGATATGGAAGTGTTTCTTGTCGTCGTGTGCAACGATCAAGAATTGATGGCCTTCATATCCGAGTGCTTTCAATGTGTGTAACGCTGAGTCTACCCATTGTGGTCGGGTCGGACGTTCTCCGGGAGGCCATGACAGTTCATAATGACAAAGCGCATCCTTGCAGCGTGGGTTCAAAAATGCAATTCCCTCCATCTGAATTGCGACCGTGTCCAAACCTGCAAGGTTCTCCGACAATACCACATCTCCTCGCAACAAAAGTTCGCCAGTGTCGGAGTCGGGTTCCTATGTAAGGTACTTGCATAGCTGCTTGAAACTGCTCGCGTGCTGCCGAGTTGGTTGCACTTTGGCAATCATCTTCACTCCGCTGTGTTCTTGTTGAAGGTGGCGAGTGCTGTGTGCAGTTCCAATAGAACGCATTGAGTTCACGGCGCAGTTCTTCCTCATTGGGCAGGCTTTTTATCTCCATCAGGAGATGCTTTTGTAATCCAAAGAGCTTGCTGAGTCCTGCGGCGACCTCCCGGCTTACTTGGGAACGAATTGGTCTGTTCAGAGCGCATCTACGAATGTATTTGCTGACAGTCAGGCCCGCGAGGTGAGCCTGTTGGCAAATGATTTCCTTCTCCTGGGAAAAGAGTTTGATGAGCAACCCCCGGCGATGTTCTGTCTTCTTTGGCCTTGCCATTTCGGTGTTCCTGTTGGGTCTCGGGGCAAAGCCCTTAGCAAGGTGCGCAGGCCAAAACCCGAGTAGCGCAGCGAATTGGGATTGGGCCGGTGGATATGCCAAAACAACCGCAGGGAGTTTCGGTATATCCAGCGCCTACCTTGCCTTCACGCTTACCAGTCTTTTCATTCGCTCCAATAGAATCATACATATTTGACATAATAAAAGTCAATATGGTTAAATGCTGTTGTATGGAGAATGAGGCTCGTCGTAGAGCGCAGGTACTCTCGTCGCACAATATCGAGGAGTTTCGTGCGTTTCTCAAGGAAAAAGCGAATGAATCCGTGCCGCAACCTGCTTCGTACAGGATGGGCGGGATTGTACGGGCGGTATTCCCTCAACTGTCAGAGCTTCGGAAACGGGGATACACGCTCCATATGCTGGTCCGTATCTTTGCGGAGAACGGCTTGAGAATCACCCCAACAGCGTTATCGGGCTACATGAAGAAGCTGAATTGGGAGGCTGGTGGGGAGTCGGCAATCGGAGGTCGTAAAGGGACAACACAACTTTTGACATCTGGTTCTGAAACGCGCAGACATTTGGCAATGAAGCCGGATGTACCTCTGTAAGAAAGGGCGATGCATGGCGCAAGTGAGCTTTGTGGTGGGCAGTAATGGCGGCATTGGTACTGTGCCCATCACATCTTCGACAAGGTTTGATGGCAATCGCAGGAAACCAGGTGGAGGAACTGCGTTCGTTTCTCCCTCAAGACACGACATAACCGTCCACGCAACCTCCGGCTTCCTGCGTTGCCGGAGCGAGAAAACAGGTTGACATGGAAACCGAATGGCTTACCGTAAATGAGGCTGCCCAATACCTGAAGGTAAAGCCGCGCACGCTGCTCCAGTGGGTACGCGAAAGAAAGATCCCCGCACACTGGCTATCCGGCGTGCGACGGTGTATATGGAGATTCCGAAAGCATGAGTTGGATGCTATTCTGTGCTCGTCATCCGCTGACCCTGCTGAAGGGAGGCAGCAATGAGGGTCCAGCGACACACAAGCGGGTCTGTGCGTTACGACAAACGGCGCAAGACCTGGAATTACCTCTGGTATGACGGCCCAACTCGCCGGTCAAAGCGAATTGGAACGAAGCAAGAATTTCCAACCAAGGCCGCCGCATGGAAGGAAGTCGAGAGCCTTGAAATCCAGGCGAAACCGCCAGACGTAGAGAGAGAAAACACGGTGCGGAGTGTGGTTGCACGGTACGAAGCGGAGCGGATGCCCTCACGCCAGTTCACGGCGCGGGTGTATCGCTCTTTCCTCAACAACCACATATTGCCGAAGTGGGGAGACACGGAGATTCAAGCCGTACAGCCCCGCCCGGTTGAGCTGTGGCTCCGTGAGTTGCCCTTATCGCCAAAGTCCAAAACGCACGTGCTGTCACTCATGCACGGGCTTGTGGAATTTGCGATGTGGTCCGGCCTGTTGGACATCAGCCGCAATCCAATCTCTCTAGTCCAGAACACCGGCGCAACACGAAGGATACGCAAGGCGCGTAGCCTCACGGTGGAGCAGTTCCACGCACTGCTGAAAGAGCTACACGAGCCATTCGCTACGATGGCCCTGCTGTGCGTCTGTTTGGGCCTTCGCATCAGTGAGGCCCTTGCACTTCGGTGGGCTGATGTGGATTGGCTAGGTTCACGGCTGAGTGTCCGGCGCGGCATTGTGGAGCAGATTGTAGCGGATGTGAAGACGGAAGGCTCCGCCCGGATCTTCAATCTCACATGCGAGTTGTTGGAGCGCCTGAAGTCCTGCAAGCAACGGTCCGATTTTTCGGGAGCGGAGGACTGGATATTCGCAAGCCCACTCAAACTCGGCAGGCTCCCGTATTCCTACACGGGCGTGTGGCGGGAACTTGAGCGGGCCGCAAGCGCCGCGAAGATCGGGCATCTCGGGACGCACTCTTTCCGGCACACTCACCGCTCATGGCTTGACGCTGTGGGCACCTCAGTGGCCGTCCAGCAAAAAATGATGCGCCATGCGGACATCAGAACCACAATGAACATTTACGGGGACGTTGTAACGGATGAGATGGCTACCGCAGGAATCAAAGTCGCTCAACTGGCTTTTCAGGGAAACGGAGCGCAAGCAGAGCGCAAAGGGAGCTAAGTTATTGATTCTTTGGCTACTAAGGTAAGACTCGAACCTACAACCCTTCTGTTAACACTATGGGTAAACCTAGAGCAACGGATTATTATGGTAGCATTGAACCGTCACCCTGGAGAATGGCTAATGCCTCGTAAACCTAAGCAGGAAAAGCACAAAGGTATCTTCGAAAGAATGAAAGGCTCCGGCATCTGGTGGATTCGCTATACCAATGAACAGGGCAAGCGTGTTGCATCCAAAGTTGGAACCTTCTCGGCGGCGGTCAAGATCTACGACCAGCGTACGACGGAGATTCGCCTTGGCATCCTCCTTCCAAACTCTCCGCGGCGCGGCACCAAGTTCTCCGAGCTCGTGACCGACGCAATCAAGTTCTCCGAAAAGCATCACCGGGCCTCGAAGGATTTCAAGCAGCGGGTTGAGTTGGCTCTCCCCGTTTTCGGGAATCGCATCGCCGAGTCCATTACGACCCGCGAGTTCCAGGACTGGGTGGACGATATGGCCGAGGAGCGGGAGTGGACAGGTGGTACACAGAACCGCTTCAAGTCTTCCCTCAGCACGGTCTTCCGGGAGGGTATGCGCGCCGGCAAGGTATCCGTCAACCCGGCCAGGCTGATCCGGCGCGCTAAGGAATCCCTGGGCCGGGTCCGGTTCCTCTCCTACGACGAGGAAGCCATGCTCCGTAAAGCAATCGTCGCGAACTTGCCCGGTCGGATCAAGGACGATGGCGAGAGCGCCTTTGCCCAACTGGATATCGCCCTGCACACCGGGATGCGCAAGTCCGAGCAATTTACCGCCACCTGGGAGCAGGTGGACCTGGAGCGGGGGTTCATCTACCTGTTGACCACCAAAAACGGCAGCGACCGGTTTGTCACGCTCAACAGTGCCGCCGTGCAGGTTCTCAAAGAACTTCAGGAGCGTCACAAGCGGCTGGGGCTGCCTCCGGATTCCACACTCTTCCATTCCAAGCGCGACGGCCTGATCAAGAATCCACGCAAGTGGTTCGCCACTGCCCTCGAACAAGCCAAGATCGAGGGCGTCACCTGGCACACCCTCCGGCACACCTTCGCTAGCCGTTTGGTGATGTATGGGGTAGACTTGAAGACAGTGCAGGAACTGATGGGACACAAGACGATCGCCATGACCGCCCGGTACGCCCACCTCGCCCCGACTCACAAGTTGCAGGCGTTGGAGACCTTAGTGCGTACGGGGTCAGTTTCGGTACAAAGTGGCTACAAATTGGCTACCAACGCCAAAAAGTCACGCACGGCCAAGAAGGTTGATATACTTCAACTTGCTGAATCTAATTAAGTTGTAGTTTGTACGAGCTCGTAGCTCAGTTGGTAGAGCAACGCCCTTTTAAGGCGTGGGTCGTGCGTTCGAACCGCACCGAGCTCACCACTCATTCTGAGTGGATTAGCCCATCTTTAGGTCGCTC
>Ga0224555_1003411_pt1 | contig 16283 bp, 11 predicted proteins | sample 714S23034metaG_FD_180687 | JGI IMG/M metagenome (GOLD analysis project Ga0224555, IMG submission 180687) | Peat soil microbial communities from Stordalen Mire, Sweden - 717 S2 30-34 | ecosystem: Environmental > Terrestrial > Soil > Wetlands > Peat | place: Sweden: Norrbotten County, Stordalen...
TTCGACAAGCTCCCAAAATGCTTCCTCGCCATGATCAAGCTCGCCTTCATCAGGCTCTATCTCAGAAAAATCGATTCGTCAGACACTACCTAAAGCCCATTCGCTAAATGAACCTCTACGGCACGGCTGAAGCCGTGCCCTTAACGAAAAGGCACTGTTTCAGCATCCTCTTTAGCCCCTGAGGTCGCCATCTTCCATCAGGAAATCCCGCGCATGCGGCTTCCGCATCTCACCAACTGGCGTTTTTTGGCGCCCGCGGCGGTTGCCGGAAGCGACGCCGAAAGCTGCGATCTTCCCTTGCAAAACAGGGGAGAGATAGCGCAAGATACCGAATACACGAGGTGCCAGTCATGGCCTTCTGTCGGGCAAAATCTCTCCTATCTCTCCTATCTCTTCCATCGAAGGGGTCGGCCCTCAGCCTGGGGGCGCTGCTGGCCGCAGGTCTGGCCGGCGCCGGCTCGCTTGCCCGCGCGCAGGTCTTTGTGGTTGGGGAGAAGTCGGCCATGGCCGATGTCTCCACCGACTTCCACCCCACCCGGGTCGAATTTTCCACCAGCCCGATCGACGAACGCGGCCGTCGCGAACTGATCCGCGACCTGTTGGCGGAGCAGGGCTTTGCGCATCGCGCCCTGCCGCTGGGTGAGGACCTGGTGCTGGTGGCAAACGGCAGCCTCAGGCCCAGCGGCGACGGATACAAGGCAATGCTCTACAAGAAGGGCCAGTCGGCCGCGCCCGGCGACCGCGTTGTCATCTCCGCGGTCACGGTAAAGCCCGACCGCATCGTCTTCGACCTGAATGGCGGTCCGTACCTCAAGCACCGGTTCCTGCGTCACATCGAGCTCAACGATATGCCCATCGTTTCCCCGGACGACGAGTATGTCACCGGATGCCGCGTCACCCTGCTCTTTGAAGGCGGCATTCCCGAGGTCAGCGCACCTGAGGTGAAGGCGCTGCTCGATCCCATCATCGACTTCGGGGTAAAGACCTCCGCGGAGGCGTACGCCGACAGCCTGCCGCAGTTCCTGAAAGACGCAATCAACCAGCACGATGTGTTGGTGGGCATGAACAGCAAGATGGTGCTGGCCGCATTGGGACCGGCGCAATCGAAGGTGCGCGAGCTGGTACCCGGCTCAACCGACCGGCACTACGAAGAGTGGATCTACGGGCAGGCGCCGCAAACCGTGCGCTTCGTGCGCTTCGAGCACGACCGGGTAACGCAACTGCGCATTGCCGCGCTGGGCAAGCCGATCGACACCCACGACAAGAATGAACTGCGCGGCTACCTGGACGGCGACAATCCCGATACCACCCGCGAAATCGCCCTCGGGGACGGCGAAGCTGACAAAGGTTCGTCCGGGCCGCCCACCATCCTGAAACCGGGCGAGGTGGCGCCGGGGAGTTCGCAGCGCGTGCGCTTGCCGGTCTCGCTTCCTGACACTCCGCCGGGCGCTCCTACAGACAAGACCACCCCCGCGCCTGCGGCTTCCACCCCAGCGAACAAGTCCGCTGGGGATCCCGCGACCCCGTCGCCAAACACCGAGCCGGGAAATCCATCGATGGCGCCCGGCGGGCCGCTGGATTCGTCCGCCTCTTCCGCAAGTCCGTCCGCCTCGTCCGCAAATCCGCCAGCAGCGGCGCCGGCGGACCAGCCTGCGGCCGACGCGCCGGCCGATCTGCCAACCACATCAACGCACTAGGGTCTGTTGCATAAACGCGATCAAGCCGCCACGAAATTTCCCTCAGGGGCTAAAGCCCTTGATTTTGCTGGCTGTTTTCGGCACGACTGAAGTCGTGCCCTTTCAAACCCTATTATGCAACCAGAACCCCTATACCGAGCGGGGACTACTCGTTGTTTGCCGGTGATCCGGAACGACGCCGCTATGGCTGTGACCGAGAGGAACGTGGCCAACCAAATCCAACAGAGTGGGACCGCGATTATTTTATGAAGGGAATTAGCCAGCACTCGCCAGCACGGCTTGTTGCGCGGCCAGCAGTTCGCGAATGCCCTTTTCCGCGTAGTCGAGCATGGCGCTGAGCTGGGCCCGGCTGTAGGACACGCGTTCGGCGGTGGCCTGGGTCTCGACCAGACCGCCGTCGGCCAGCATCACCACGTTCATGTCCACGTCGGCGCGAGAATCTTCCTCGTAAGCCAGGTCCAGCAGGATGTTGCCGTCGACGATGCCTACCGAGGTTGCAGCAATCATCTGCCGCAGCGGCGAAGTCTTCAGCGTGCCCGCGGCCACCAGTTTGCCCAGCGCCAGGGCCAGCGCCACCGACGCCCCGGTAATGGCTGCGGTGCGCGTGCCGCCGTCCGCCTGGATCACGTCACAGTCCAGGATGACGGTGCGCTCGCCCAGCGCCTTCATATCGACGATGCCGCGGAGGCTTCGCCCGATCAGCCGCTGGATCTCGTGCGTCCGTCCGCCGATCTTCCCGCGTTCCGACTCGCGCGGAGTGCGGGTCAGAGTGGCGCGCGGCAGCATTCCATACTCGGCGGTCACCCAGCCGCGGCCCGAGTTGCGCATCCAGCCAGGGACGCCCGCCTCGACGGTGGCGTTGCACAGGACACGGGTGTTGCCGGTCTCGATGAGGACGGAGCCCTCGGCGGTGGCAACGTAGTTTGCGGTGAAGCGGGTGGGGCGAAGCGCATCGGCGGCGCGGCCGTCAGGGCGGAAGAGATCGGTGGGCGGCAAGGGAATTGGGGCTAGGGTTGAGGCCATGGCGCGATTATAGTGGTGCATGCCGAAACTGGCCTCGCCGAAGAGTCCGAGTACGCGCGAACAACCCGCAGCCAGCCGTATGCGGGCTCGCGGGAGGGCCATTGCGGCGGGAGCGTCGGGTGATGGCTGCACGTTTCCCAAATTGGGAATCGGTTCCGCTTCGGGAATCTTAGAGGATCTTTATCTTTGTGGCAGTTACGCTGTCCCTTTGCAGGATGCCAGTCCCGTTTTGGGAATCGCAGGCCGACTCAGGACTCCGAAGTCTGCACGACCGGGTCTCATTCTGTTCTACTTTCAGTTGGTTACGAGGACTGTGCCAGTTTGGCACTCAACCTGATTAGAGGGAGAGTGCCTGGCTCTCCGCAATCCTTGGAGATGTGGGCTATTACGGGAGTTCGTGGAGTATCGCCGTGTGGGCAAAGCCGAGTTCTACCACCGCAGGGATGTATAGCAGTACCGGATCAATCACGCCTTTGCCAATTCGCGCCGCGGCCGCCGATCTTTCCGGCGGGCTTCGGCTGGCCGGCAACATCCCGTTGTCCACGGGTTCCTGGCCGTGCCCTCGCCGCCGGCCGCAGCCGCAAGCGGCGGGCATGCGGGGCGAGGATCTGCTCCACGATGCGCGCAACCTGATGTCCGCGCTGGGCCTCTACTGCGACCTGCTGGCGATGCCGGGCGTGCTCCAGCCGCGGCACCGCAAGTATGCGGAGGACCTGCGCCTGGTAGGGACGCGCAGCGAGGCTTTGATCGGGCGGCTGATGGAGCAACTGGCCCGCAGCGCGGCAGAGGTTCCTGCGCCAGAGGGTACGGGGCCAGAGAGTCCTGCGCTGAATCTGGGTGCTGCCACGGCGCCGGTGGACTCCTGCTCCCCGGCCTGGCTGCGCGTGCTGCTGCCGGCGCAGGCTCCATGCAGGGATGCGGGAGTTGCGCCCGCGAGTCTGCGCGGGACGGTCGAGCGTTGCCTCGGCCTGCTCACCCAGGTGGCGGCTGGCAGGGCGATCGAGGTGAGCTTCGGCGAGGCTGCCGTAGCGCCGGTTCGAATCGGGGAAGAGGAGCTGGAACGCATCCTCGTCAATCTGGTGCGCAACTCGGCCGCGGCGCTGGAACGCGCGGAGGCTCCCGCGGGTGCGGCAGGGGCGATCCGCATCGAGGTGGGAATGCTGACCGGCGGGGTGGGCGATCCCCAGGCCTGGCCGTTCCGGCGGGTGCGGCTTACGGTGGACGACGCGGGTTGCGGCATGGCGCCGGAGCAGATACAGCGGCTGCTGGGCGCCTCCGGAGTGCGCTCGCGCGGCACCCATGGAATCGGCTTTCGCATTGTGCGCGAGCTGGTCGCCGCCTCTTCCGGGGAACTCCGGGTGAGGAGCGCGCCGGGGATGGGCACCCGGGTGCAGATCGAATGGCCGCTGGCTGCGATGTCGCTGCCGGATTCGGCGCGGAGCCTGCGCCGGGCCTCCGCACCCGCTGCTGGAAGGCGGGTGTCATGCTGACGCCACCCAGGTTTCCCTATATTCCCGTGGCCAGCTCCGGCCAGCCCAGCTCCGGCCAACCCAGCTCCGGCCAGCCCAACTCCGGCCAACCCGACTCAAGCGATCCCCGGCCGGGCCAGCGCGAGCCAGTCCAGCGCGAACCGGCCCAGCGCGAGCCGCTCGCCGCAGCGAGTGCACCGCTTTCCGATGCAGGCGGGGTGGCCGGTTTTCTGCCGGAGCATCCGCAGGAAGGCTTTCATCGTCTGCCCGAGGACATGCCCGCGCTGCGCCTGCTGGTGGTGGACGACGACGTGCAACTGCGTCAGGCGTGCTGCGAGATCGCAGCCGGAATGGGCTTCATTCCGGTCGCGGCGGGCAGTGTCTCCGAGGCGTTGGAGCAGATGCGGCGGCAGCCGGCGGAGATGCTGCTGCTCGACCTGATGCTCCCCGACGGCGGTGGCTTGAGGTTGCTGACCGAGGTCAAGGAGTTTTATTCGCGGACAGCAGTGGTGGTAATGACCGCCTTTGCCACCGTCGCCTCGGCGGTGGAGGCAATGCGCATCGGGGCGGGCGACTACCTGACCAAGCCCTTCGCGCTGGAGGAGTTGACCGCAGTGCTGGAGAAGTCGGCCCGCCAGTTGCACCTCGACCTGGAGAGCCGCCGGCTGCGCGAGCGTTTGCGCACCCACCGAGGCATGGGCAACCTGATTGGGAGATCGCCCGGCATGGAGAAGGTCTACCGCATCCTCGCGAAGGTCGCGTTCTCCACCCACCCGGTGCTTATCCTGGGCGAGAGCGGCACCGGCAAGGAGCTGGTGGCGCGGTCGATCCACGAGAACGGGCCCGGCCGCGCGCGGCCTTTCATCCCGGTGGACTGCGGCGCGCTCGCGCCGACTCTGATCGAGAGCGAGCTCTTCGGCCACGTCAAAGGGGCATTCACCGGCGCCGACCGCAACAAGGAGGGCCTGCTGGCCGCGGCCAGGGGCGGCACCGTCTTCCTCGACGAAATCGGCGAGCTTCCGCTGGACCTGCAGGCCAAGCTGCTGCGCGCGCTACAGGAGAAAGAGGTGCGCCCGGTGGGTGCGACTCATGCGGTGCCCATGTCGGCGCGAGTGCTGGCCGCGACCAACCGCGATCTGATCGCGATGGTGGCGCAAGGGCTCTTCCGCAAGGACCTCTACTACCGGCTGAACGTGGTGAACCTTAAGATTCCGCCGCTGCGCGAGCGGCGGGAGGACATTCCGCTGCTGGCCGAGCACTACCTGGAGCGGTTCGAACGCGAGTCGGGCACGGCGCACCGGTTCTCCGCGGACGCGCTGCGCCTGATCGCGGACTACGACTGGCCCGGCAATGTGCGCGAACTCCAGAATGCGGTGGAGCGCATCTGCACCATGTCGTCAGGGCCGGTGCTGCATACGGTGGATCTGCCCACGCAACTGCAGGACTTCCACGCCCAGCGCCTGGCGGCGGACGCGGCGACCCCGGCCGGCGATGACCCGGAGAATCCGGCCAGTGCCATCGTTTCCATGGCCGACATGGAGCGGCAGGCGATCCTGAGCACCATTCGCCAGCTGCACGGAGACAAGCTGATGGCGGCGCGGTTGCTGGGCATCGGCAAGACCACGCTGTATCGCAAACTGAAGGAGTACGGCCTGACCGGCGCAGTCGATTCGCCGGACAACTGACCTGCGATATTCGCCCTTCGCCCTCTCCTCCCGAGCGGCGGTTGCCGCGCGGGCTGCTATGCTTGGGCTTGCCGGTATCCAACCGGGGAGTGCGCACCTCATGTCTGATTCTGTAAAAATTACGGTTCGACCCAACGGCTCGCTGCGGGTGGAGGGGCCGATTGTGCTGTGCGATGCCGAGGGCAGAGAGTGGGACCTTGCCGGCAAGTCCACCATATCCCTCTGCCGTTGCGGCCAGAGCGCCAATCGCCCGTTCTGCGACGGCAGCCACAAGCAGGCAGGCTTTCAGTGTGCGGCCAGCCCCGTGCCTCTGCCCGAAGCTTCTGTCCCTCCACCTTCCGTGTCCTAATCCCTTGCCCTGATTCCGTCTCCTGATTCCAGCCCCGTGAGTTGCATCCTTTTGAGTCGCAATCGAAGTCTTCCGAAGGCGATGGCGAACGGCCTTTCAGCCGGTGACACTTCTTCGCGTTCGCGTTCGCGTCCGCGTGTCCGGCTGGTGCTGGCGATCCTGCTGGCCGGCCTGGCGGCGGCGTCCTTTGCGATTCACCCGGTGCGCGCGCAGGATGCATCCTCACAGCCGGCCGCCCGGCCAGCGGCACCGGACCTGGCCCAGTATCAGGGCCAATACCGCAACGTTGCCAATCCGGACCAGGTGCATGCCGTCTACGTCGAAGGCGGCGCGCTTTACGAGGAGAGAGAGGGCCTGGAACGGCAGAGGCTCACTCCGGACCCGGCGCCCGGCCTGCCTGACCGCTTTCGCATTGCGTCGCCGCAGGCGCACCTGGTCTTCGTGCGCGATGCCACGGGCGCGATCTCCGGACTGCAACTGGTGCTCGATCGCGACGGCCGGACGGCGGATGAGGAGATTCGCTTCAGCACGGGCACCACGCGCCCCAGCCAGGCCCGCGAGTACACCCGCCAGCAGGCCATGATCCCCATGCGCGACGGCGTTCGGCTGCATGCGGTGATTCTGCGGCCCGTCCACACCGGCGGGCGCGAGACGCTGCCGATGCTGCCATTTCTCATCGCCCGCACCCCTTACGGAGTGGACGAGTTCGATTCGCGCAGAGTGAACCGGGACAAACCCGACCTTGCCGCCAGCGGCTATATCTTTGTGTACCAGGACATCCGCGGGCGCTACGGTTCGGAGGGCACGTTCGTGATGAACCGTCCCATCGTCGCGCATGCCACGGCCAACGATGTGGACGAGACCACCGATACCCGCGACACCATCGACTGGCTCGAGAAGAATGTGCCGGACAACAACGGCCGGGTGGGCGTCTTCGGCATCTCCTACGACGGCTTTCTGGCCATCATGGCCGGCATCGACGCGCACCCCGCGGTGAAGGCCATCTCGCCCCAGGCGCCCATGACCGATGTCTGGATGGGCGACGACTTCTTCCACAACGGCGCCTTCCGCCAGAGCTACGCCTTCGATTACGTGCAACAGATGGAGGCGCAGAAGACCGACGCTCGCGTCGACCTGAAGCAGGATACCTACGATTTCTTCCTGCAGCACGGCAACTTTGCCAGCGCCGCGGCGGCAGCTCATATGAGCGATCTGCCCACCGCCCGGGCCTTCCTCACCCAGCCTGGCTACACCAGGTTCTGGCAGGATATGGCGGTCGAAGGCCATCTTGCCGATGTTGCTGTGCCGGTGCTCGAGGTAGGCGGTTACTGGGACCAGGAAGACATGTGGGGTACCCAGGCCGAGTACGCCGCGCTGAAGCAGCACTCGAGCGATCAACGCGTCTTCCTGGTGCTGGGCCCGTGGAACCACGGCGGCTGGGCCGGCTCCGGCAGCAGCCTGGGGTCGGGGTTTGGCGCGCTGGACTTCCCCGAGGCCACCGGCACCGAGTTCCGCAGGACCATGGAGACGCCCTTCTTTGAGAAGTACCTGAAGGACAGGCCCGGCTTCGACCTCGACGATACGGCCAGCTACCGCACCGGCGTCGATCAGTGGGAGCGCTACGCCCGCTGGCCTCCGCAGGCCGGCTTTAGTCCGGCAAGCCTCTATCTGGAGCCGGGACAGAAGCTCAGCTTCGCGCCCCCCGCCGCGAATGGGGACGGGATTGCGGCAACCTACCGGTCCGATCCCGCAGACCCGGTGCCGTATCGCCACCGGCCGATTCAGTCGACCTATGCGAGCGGCTCGAAATGGTTCACCTGGCTGGTCGAGGACCAGCGCTTTGTCACCGGACGCAAGGATGTTGTCGCCTTCACCACGCCCGCGCTGGACCACGACGTGACCGTCACCGGCAACGTAACCGCGGACCTGTTTGCGGCAACCACCGGGAGCGATGCCGACTGGGTCGTCAAGCTCATCGACGTGGTTCCGGACAACGCCCCTTCACCCCAGCCGGCAAGCTCGCCGCAGGCTCCGGACGCATCCAGCGCGGGGTACCAGTTGATGATCGCGGACGAGATCTTTCGCGGCCGCTATCTCAAGAGCTTTCTTGAGCCCGAGCCGCTCACCCCCGGCGTCGTGAATGAGTTCAAGTGGAGCCTGCACGCGGTCGACCACACCTTCCTGAAGGGGCACCGCATCATGGTCGAGGTCCAGTCGACCTGGTTCCCGCTGTACGACCGCAACCCGCAGACGTTTGTGCCCAACATCATGACCGCGCCGAAGAACGCATACCAGGCGGAGACGATGACCATCTACGCCTCTCCGCAGTACCCATCGCATCTGGAATTCGACGTGGCGAAGTAAGGTCAGTTCTCGGGACTCAGAGGGTGCTGAAAAAAACCGTTTGGCTCAAAGGCACGGGCTTATGCAACGGTTTCATTAAGGGCACGGATTTATCTGTGCCGTAAACGCCGCAAATTCATCGTGCCTTTCATCCGCTGAGGTCACCGTTTGCGGCCGCAGATGGCTTTTTCAGCAGCCTCTTCAGTGCCCGGTTTCCGCGGTTTGCCGCGACCGTTCCGCTTTCGGAATGTTCAACTTACAACCAGCAACTGGCGACTGACTCCGGACGCCGGCCTTGCTGTTCCCTTTTTGGGAATGGCCAGACTAAAGTTTGTCTAATGATCGCCGATAAGAGGATCGTAAGTTGCATGCTATATGCATTGGAGGTTCCACAGGTCCTCGCTGGCACTGGCGAGCGACAGTCTTGTTTGACCTGAATCTGGATTGCAGATCCTGTTGAGGAGAGATTCATGCATGTACTGGTTGTCGAGGATGATCGCGCCCTGGGTGCATTTCTGAAGAAGGGATTGGAAACGGAAGGCCACCGGGTGGAGTGGGTGGAGGATGGAGAGGCCGCCCTGGTCTATTCCGCTGAGGGCCGTCCCGACCTCATCCTACTGGACCTGGGCCTTCCCAAGCGGGACGGCCTGGAGGTTCTGTCGGAGTTGCGGGCGCGGCATGACGACGCCGCCGTGCTGGTGCTTACCGGGCGCGGCGATCTCCAGGCGCGCGTGGAGAGCCTGGATATGGGGGCGGACGATTGCCTGCTCAAGCCATTCAGTTTCATTGAGCTGACTGCGCGTTGCCGCGCCTTGCTGCGCAGGCGCCAGCAGTTTGCCGACCCGGTGCTGCGCTGCGACGATCTTGAGCTGCACCGCGTCGAGCACAAGGTAACGCGCGCGGGCCTGACCATCGGCCTGACCGCGAAGGAGTTTGCCCTGCTCGAATGTCTGATGTTGCACCGCGGCGAATGCGTGTCGCGCAGCCAGTTGCTACAGGAAGTCTGGCAGATGCGCGAGGAGTCGGGCACCAATATCGTGGACGTCTACATCAATTACCTGCGCCGCAAGGTGGACGCGGGAGGGGTGCGCGATGTCCGCCGGAGGTTGATTCAGACCGTGCGCGGTATGGGATACAGAGTCTCCAGCCCGATCCAGGCTGTACCCGCACCGGAGGCACCGCGCCAACCTTCCATTCCCGCCCGAATCTACGCCTAGCCCCCGAGGCAGGGCGGAAGGCTGCCGCGAGGATGCGCCGGGAGACTGCCGCAAAGGAGGTATTGCAGGTTCTCCTGCCGGGCTGTACGGTGGAATTAATTGTGACTAGCATCACCGACGCAGTTGCTACTCCAGAATCCTACTGGTTCCGGAGCGAAAAACTGGACCGAAAGATAGGTGCAGAATCGTTGCTTGGTTGGTGTACTTTGGAACCCCCGGGAAAATGCCCAGCGGAGTGCTTCTCCGCCGCACTTTCCGGAAATGAAAGGTAACAGAAACAATGAGATGGCTGCGCACCTTGCTTGCGTATTGGCGCCGCTGGAACGAAGTGATTCAGTGAATTGCCTCGATAGGTAGTGCCTCTTCGGATTCGAGCAGTTCCCCGACGGTTCCCTTTGAGGGGAAACCAGTCGGAAGACGCTTGCCGTCGTCGGCCCCAGGAAACGCCTACATCAGGTGGACGGCATCCACATCCAGGATAAGATTGCGCCGCGGAATCGCCTCGGTTTCCGCATAGGCGAGCAACTGTCGCAGCGTGCGGCCAAGGGCGTCCCGTCGCTCGGCCTTCAGTACAAAATGGAACCGGTAGATGCGCTTCAGCCGCGCAATCGGCGCGGCGGCCGGCCCCAGCACGCGAACCTTGTCCAGGCGCGCGGCGGCGAACCAGCGGCCCAGCGTGTTCGCCCACGCGGCGGCCTCTTCGAGCGTCTGCCCCTGCACTATCACATTAGCCAGCACGCTGGCGGGCGGGTAGTGCATCCATTGCCGGTATTGCAGCTCTTTCGCCACGAAACCACGGTAGTCGTGCGCGGCGGCGCATTGGATTGCGTAGTGCTCCGGATGGTAGGTCTGCACCAGCACCCGCCCGGGAAGTTCTCCGCGGCCTGCGCGCCCTGACACCTGGGTCAGCAGTTGAAAGACGCGCTCTGCCGCGCGGAAGTCGGGCAGGCCCAGGGCAAAGTCCGCGCCCACCACGCCCACCAGCGTGATGCCATGGATGTCGTGGCCTTTGGCGATCATCTGCGTGCCCACCAGCAGGTTGATCTCGCCCGAGTGCAGCCGGGTCAGCAGCCGCTCCATATCTCCGCGTCCGCGCACGGTGTCGCGGTCCATCCGCCCGATGCGGGCGTTGGGAAACAGCTCCTGCAGCCGTTCCTCGCCTTGTTGCGAACCCGCGCCCAGGTAGTACAGGTGCTCGCTCTCGCACTTCGGGCAGCGCGCTGGCACCGGTCGCCGGAAGCCGCAGTAGTGGCACTCCAGCCGGTCGCCGGGGTGCGCGTGCAGGTCGGTCCCGGTTACCGCTTTGTGGTACGTCATCGCGATCGCGCAATTTTCACATTCGATCTTCTCGCCGCAACTGCGGCAGATCACGGTGAAGGAGTAGCCGCGCCGGTTCAGCAGGATAATCACCTGTTCGCCGCGGTCCAGCGTGGCCTGCGCCTCGGCCATCAACGGGCGCGAGAAGATGTCCTCCTTGCCGGTTTCCTTGAATTCGGTGCGCATGTCCACCAGTTCCACCGTGGGCAGCGGACGGCGCATCACCCGGGTCAGCATCTCCACGCGCGCGTAGCGGCCGCGCTCGGAGTTGGCCCAACTCTCCAGCGACGGCGTGGCCGACCCCAGCACCACCACGCAGCCGTTGAACTTTGCCCGCATCACCGCGACGTCGCGCCCATGGTAGCGCGGCGTCTCCTCCTGTTTGTAGCTGCTGTCGTGTTCCTCATCGACCACGATCAAGCCCAGGTCCACCATCGGCGCAAAGACCGCCGAGCGCGTGCCCACCACGATGCGCGCCTCGCCGCGGCGGATGCGGTGCCACTGTTCGGCGCGCTCGTCCGGCGTCAGCCCCGAGTGCAGCAGCGCCACCTGCGCTCCGAAGGCCGCGAACATCTCTCCCGCCATCGCCGGCGTAAGCCCGATCTCCGGCACCAGCAGCAGCGCCGACTTGCCCGCGTCCAGCGCTCGCTGCATCGCCGCGAGGTAGACGCTGGTCTTGCCGGAACCGGTGACGCCGTAGAGCAGGATCGGCCGAAACGAACCCTGCGTCATCGCTGCGGCAATCGACCCGAGCGCCTCCATCTGCGCCTCGTTCAGCGCGTGTTCATGCATGCGCGCTTTGCCATTCGCGGGCAACCCGCCCAGATAGAAATCCTCCGGTGCATCCTCGATCGCGACCAGCCCGTGTTTCACCAGCGTGGCCAGCGTGGTTGCGGGCACGCTGAGTTCGCGCAGGACTGTGGATTCTCGCAAATCGGTCACCCGCATGCGCCCGCCCGCAGCCGCCAGTTCCGCCAGGATCGCCGTCTGATTGTGGTTCAGCTTGGGAAGGCGCGCGTCCGCAACCAACGTCGCGACCCGCTCCGTGCGTTTCGCGTCGCGTCCTTCGGCCAGCGCCTCGCGGGTCAGCCACTTCTTGCGCACCATGCCATCCAGCAGCGCCTTGTTCGCCTGCGTCGCCGAGCGCAGCGCCGACGCCTTGGCCGCGCTCCCATCTTCCAGGTAGTTCAGCACCGCGTATTCCCGGTTCTGCTGCTCCGCCGGCAGTCGCGACCGCCGCGAAGCTCCCTTGGTCGCGCTGTCGTACAGCACTCTCCGGCCGGCCTCCGCAATGCGGTAGACGAAATGCCGCTTCACCTCGGCTGCCAGCGGCATCATGCCGCGCAGCACTTCGCCCAGCGGCGCAACGTAGTACTGCGCGATCCACTGGGCCAGCCGCATCAACTCCTCCGGCAGCAGCGCCGCATCGTCCAACACCTCCTGCACCGGCTTTATCTCTACATCCCTGGGCGGCGCATCGTCGTGCACGCGGACCACGACGCCCAGCAAACGCTGCCCGCTGAAGGGCACCAGCACGCGCGCGCCCACCTCCGGCACACTGCCGTTCACCGCATAGGTGAAGGTGCGGTCGAGCGGGACGGGAAGAGCGACGTCGCAGTAGGCAGGCATCGCTATTCAGACTAACCCCCGCATGCTTTCCGCCATGCCGCAAACTCGCGGAAATGATGCTTTCGTGCGTGGAGGAACCGTTCAGGAGCGGGTTAGCGCCGCTCACTGCGATGGTTTGCCGTTCGCGTAGAAAGCCTCGGGTGAAGGGGTTGCGATGGTATCCTGATAAAGGCGTAGTGGCCTCTGCGGACCATCCACTCAAACTAATTCCACGAGGTGTTTTTGAATGGCAACGGCAACGATCGATAAGGCAGTTTTGGGCAGTGCGACGGAGTACAAGGTCGCGGACATTGGTTTGGCCGGCTTCGGCCGCAAGGAGATCGACATCGCCGAGCACGAGATGCCGGGGCTGATGTCCATCCGCCACAAGTACGCCGCGGACAAGCCGCTGGCAGGCGTGCGCATCACCGGGTCGCTGCACATGACCATCCAGACCGCGGTGCTGATCGAGACCCTGGTTGTCCTGGGCGCGGATGTGCGCTGGGCGAGTTGCAACATCTTCTCCACCCAGGACCACGCTGCGGCGGCGATTGCTGCCTCCGGCGTGCCTGTCTTCGCCTGGAAGGGCGAGTCGCTGGAGGAGTACTGGTGGTGTACGAACCAGGCGCTCAGCTTCCCCGGCGGCAAGGGACCGCAGCTGGTAGTCGACGACGGCGGCGACGTTACGCTGCTGATCCACAAGGGAGTGGAACTGGAGAAGGGCGATAAGTGGGTTGATTCGCCTTCCGGATCGCACGAAGAGAGCGTGATCAAGGACCTGCTCAGGATGATTCATAAGGAGACGCCTACGCGCTGGCAGTCGGTGGCGAAGGAATGGCGCGGCGTCAGCGAGGAGACCACCACCGGCGTGCACCGGCTCTACCAGATGTTCGAGCAGGGCAAGCTCCTGGTGCCGGCCATCAATGTCAACGACTCCGTGACCAAATCCAAGTTCGACAACCTCTACGGCTGCCGCGAGTCGCTGGTGGACGGCATCAAGCGCGGGACCGACGTGATGGTCGCGGGCAAGGTCGCCTGCATCTGCGGATACGGCGACGTGGGCAAGGGCTCGGCGGCATCGCTGCGCGGCATGGGCGCGCGCGTGATGGTGACCGAGATCGATCCGATCAATGCGCTGCAGGCCGCGATGGAAGGCTACGAGGTCACCACCATCGAAGAGTCGCTGGGGCGCGCCGACATCTACGTCACCTGCACCGGCAACGTCGACATCATCACCGTCGAGCACATGAAGCTGATGAAGGACCAGGCGATTGTCTGCAACATCGGCCACTTCGACAACGAGATCCAGATGGAGCCGTTGAATGCGCTGAAGGGCGTGAAGAAGCTGAACATCAAGCCGCAGGTGGACAAGTACACATTCGCGGGCGGCAACAGCATCTTCATCCTCGCCGAGGGCCGCCTGGTCAACCTGGGCTGCGCCACCGGCCACCCCAGCTTTGTCATGTCGAACAGCTTCGCGAACCAGACCCTGGCGCAACTCGACCTGTGGAAGAACAAGGACAAGTACAAGGTGGGAATCTACATCCTGCCCAAGCACCTGGACGAGGAGGTGGCGCGTCTGCACCTGGAAAAGATCGGCGTCAAGCTGACCACGCTCTCCAAGCGGCAGGCCGAGTACCTCGGCGTCCCGGTCGAGGGTCCATACAAATCCGAGCACTACCGCTACTAGCTGCCTGCGGCTTCATCACGGGTTCGCGGACGGCCGGGGCATCTACCCTGGCCGTCGGCATTTGGCGGAACGACCGCTACTGAATCGGCTGCAAAATCATTTCCGCCAAGGGAAGCAGTCGGGTATGCTTCTATCTAATAATCACATTCAAATAAAGGAGACCCATTGAGGCTGGTCGGCTGCCTGCTGCTGCTATCTGGATTTGTCCTGTCCGTCGTGGCCCTGGTGCTGCTGGCCTCGCTGGGGCAGCGGTTTGCCTTCGTGGGGGCAGGATTGGGCGTGGAAGTGCTCGGCGTCGCCCTGCTTACCCGCGCCAACACGGCAATCGCCAAGGAGCAGGGACGATGACCCCAGTGCTCTGCCTGTTCTCCATTATGCTCATGCCGCTGGCGGCCGCCGGACTGGCGCTGATCCATCAAGGGCTGGGCCGCTCGCGCTCGGCGGCCCACGCCATGCTGGCGACGCTCTGCGCGCTCGGCATTTCCGCCATCGTCTTCGTTCTGTTCGGATTCTCGTGGGCGGGATTTGCCGGCGGCGCCGCGCATTCCTTTACTGCCGGTGGCGTGCACTGGGACTGGCTCGGCGCTGCACCGTTCTTCCCCAACGGCCTCAGCATCGATCCCTCCGATCCTGCCGGGCTCACCAAATCGCTGACCCTGTGTCTCGAGATGCTGGCCGCGGGTCTGGCGGCAACCGTTCCGCTCAGCGGGGGTTCCGACCGTTGGCGGCTGGCGCCGATCTGTCTCGCCAGCGCGGTGCTCGCCGGCTTCATCTTCCCCTTGTTTGCACACTGGGTATGGGGTGCGGGATGGTTGGCGCAGTTGAGCGCAAACTTCGGCATACCCGGATTCGTCGATCCCGGCGGCGCAGCCGTTATCCAGGTAGTGGGTGGCCTGATGGCAGTCTCCGTCGTCTGGATCATCGGCCCGCGGCGGGGCAAGTTCGCTGAGGACGGAATGCCGCTCGCCATCCCCGGGCACAACATTGTGCAGGTGCTCTTTGGCTGCTTGCTGGCGCTGGTCGGATGGATCGGACTTGACTCCGCGGCCTCCATCCTCTTCTACGGCGCCGGCCCGCAGCAGGTCGTCTGGATTGTGATCAACGCCATGCTCTCCGCATCGGCCGGATGCCTCGCGGCGATCGTCGTTACGCGCGCGCGCTACCGCAAGCCCGATGCCTCGATCGCGGCCAACGGCTGGATCGCCGGCCTGGTGGCGGGCAGTGCGGCGTGCGCCTTCGTTTCGCCGGTGGCGGCTATCGACATCGGCCTGGTCGCCGGACTGCTGATCACCTACATGATTGAAATTGCCGAACTGCGACTGCGGGCGGACGATCCCGGCGGGGCGGTTTCAGTCCACGCCGGCGCCGGCCTGTGGGGATTGCTCGCCGTCGGACTCTTCGGCCATTTCTCCGACGGCAATCGCGCCGGCCACATGCTAGCCCAGTTGATCGGCGTCGCCGCGCTGCTCGGCTTCATGCTCCCGCTCATCTATGGCGCCAACCTGCTGCTGAACCGCATCGTGCCCTATCGCGTGGATGGCGACGGAGACTGGCAGGGCATGGACATTCGCGAACTCGGCGCGGGAGCCTATCCGGAGTTCGTCGTCCATGCCGACGAATTCGTCCCCCGCTAACCTCGCCGCGCTAACCTTGCCTGTCATTCCGCAGCGCAGCGAAGGAATCTGCTTCTTGTTCTTGCATCATGGAATCAGCGAGGGGATTCCAGGTCCCGGGCATGCTCACGACCCAATCACAACAACCGGTACGGCCGTCCGCGATACAACCCCATGCGCTCGACCGCGCGCACCCGGATCAGCTGCACGCTGACGTTGTCGTGTCCGCCCGCCGCGTTCGCCGCCTCGACCAGCTTCGCCGCCGCGTCATT
>Ga0224555_1003412_pt1 | contig 16281 bp, 11 predicted proteins | sample 714S23034metaG_FD_180687 | JGI IMG/M metagenome (GOLD analysis project Ga0224555, IMG submission 180687) | Peat soil microbial communities from Stordalen Mire, Sweden - 717 S2 30-34 | ecosystem: Environmental > Terrestrial > Soil > Wetlands > Peat | place: Sweden: Norrbotten County, Stordalen...
GAAGGCTGGCAAGAGACTATGAGCGCCTGGCCACAACTCTGGCTGCACTACACTACCTCGCATTCGCCTGCCTGATGCTCGCAAATCTGGTAAAGACATTCGCGCAAAGTTAATAACAGGCTCTAGAAAGTTTGAGCGGAAAAGGCAAATACCGGGACTTGACATGAAACTCAAGAATGACGACGAGTTGTTTTCTCAGGCGCGACAACAGCTTTTCACCTGTGTCATCGGTGATGTGATGGACAAGCTCGGCCTGCAGCACCAGTTCTTGCCTCCGCAGATACGGCCAATCGATCCACAGATGGTGCTCACCGGCTACGCGATGCCGGTACTCTCGGTCGATGTCTTCGCGGAAAAAATGATGGGTACGGCGAACCGCCTGATGGAAAAGCCATTCGGTCTAATGCTCGAAGCACTCGACGACCTGAAGCCGCACGAAATCTACATGAACACCGGTTCGTCGCCGCGCAATGCACTGTGGGGCGAGATGATGAGCGTGCGCGCAAGCAAGTTGGGCGCAACCGGCGCCGTTGTGAACGGTTACCTGCGCGATACGAAGGCGATCCTGAAACTTGGCTTTCCGGCTTTCGCATTTGGCTCATACGGACAGGACTCGGCGCCGCGCTACAAGGTCGTTGATTACCGCGTGCCTGTTGAGGTCGGCGCGGCACGGGTGAGGCCGGGCGATATTCTTTTTGGAGACATCGACGGTGTGTGCGTCATTCCATTCGAAGCACGGGAAGAGATCTTCCGCATGGCCTTTGAGAAGGCGAGTGCGGAAAAGCGCGTGCGCAAGAATCTTGAAAATGGCATGAGTGCTGTGGCGGTCTTTGAGAGAGACGGCATTCTATAAGGAGAGCGATGGCTGATCCAGCGAGAGCGCAAAGTGCTGTACAGTGCCTGGTGGATGGGCATTATGCATTGGCTGAATCTCCGGTCTGGGATGCTGAGCGGCAGACACTTTTCTGGGTTGATATTCCCGCAGGCGCGCTACATCGACTGGATTATCCAAGTGGCACAATGAAGAGTTGGAAACTCAGGGATCGGGTGGCCGCGATTGCATTGTGCGAGAGCGGAAGATTGCTGGCTGCGTTAGCGAGGGAGATTGTCATCTTCGATCCGGACAGCGGGGAATACCAGCCGCTGGCAGCGCCGGAGCGGAACCTACCGGAAAACCGCTCGAATGACGGCAAGTGCGACCCGCGCGGCCGTTTTTGGTTCGGCACGATGCATGATTCGGGCGCTCAGGTGTGTGGGGCGTTATATTGCGTCGAGCAGGATGGCAGCTACCGCCAGATGGAAACAGGCCTTGGCATCCCTAATGGGATTTCGTGGAGTCTCGACGGGTGCACGATGTATCTCGCTGATTCCTTCTTCAAAAGTATTTACGCGTATGATTTCGACCTCGAATGTAGCGCAATCACGAACCGCCACGTTTTTGCCAAACTCCCTGACGCATCTCCGGCCGTGCCTGATGGCGGTACGATAGATGCTAAAGGCTTTTTATGGTACGCGGAGTGGGACGGTTGGCGCATTGTGCGTTACTCGCCGCACGGTGAGATTGATCGTGTGATTGAGATGCCGGTGCAACGACCTACGAGCTGTGTCTTTGGGGGGCCGGAACTCGACAAGCTTTTCATCACCTCGGCCATCTGGGATATGGGCTGCGATGATCTCGAATCGCAGCCACATGCGGGCGGAATCTTTGTTGTAGATGTGGGTGTGCGGGGTGTCGTGAGTGCGAAGTATAAACGTTGAATGAATATGTACCGGAAACCGTGGGAGCGTGACAATCCGGGTGCGTCACCTTTGAGCGGAGCTACCTCGCTCTATGAGAGTCTAGGCGTGCGTCCACTCATCAATTGCCGTGGGAGCTATACCATCATCGGTGGATCGCTGACGCTGCCCGAAGTGAAGCAGGCGATGGATGAAGCCTCGCGCCGCTATGTCGATCTCGATGAGTTGATGGAAGCCGTCGGTTGCAGGCTTGCGCAGATCACGCAGGCTGACTCTGCAATTGTCACCTGCGGCTGTGCGGCAGCGATCTCGCTGGCCGTCGCCGCATGTATTTTTGGAACAGACACCGAGATGGGCAGACGATTGCCAGGTTTCACCGGCCCTAAAAACAAGGTCCTCATTCCAAGGCATTCACGCAACCCGTATGAGACCGCATTACGGCTGATGGGCGTTGCCCTGGTCGAGGTGGAAACGCTGTCACAACTTGTGGCAGCTTGCGATGATCAAACTGCTATGGTCTATCTGCTTTCAAGCCCGGAGGAGGCGTGCTGTGAACTCAATGTGGCAGCAGTTTGTCGCATCGCAAAGGCGAAAGGTATTCCGGTGTTTGTCGATGCGGCCGCAGAAAAGCTAGTTGTTCCAAACGTGCATCTTAGTTCGGGCGCGGATCTGGTGGGATACAGCGGCGGCAAATGTCTGCGGGGCCCGCAGGCAAGTGGGCTTCTACTGGGGCGTAGAGACTTGGTACAGGCGGCATGGCTTCATGGCGCGCCACACCAAAACATCGGTCGCTCGATGAAGGTAGGCAAGGAAGAGGTCATGGGCCTGCTTGCCGCGGTGGAGATGTGGATACGCCGCGATCATGATGCCGAATGGAAGCGGTGGCAGAGTTGGCTCGCGCATATCCGGGATACGATACAGGAGGTTCCATCGGTATACACAAAGGAGCTGCTGCCGGTGAGTCTTTCCAACTACGCGCCGCGATTGCAGGTAATGTGGAGCGCGCAGAGTCTGAGGTTGAATGCCGGGGAGCTGTATTCTGCACTGGATTCCGGCGAGCCGCGCATACAGATTGCGGATCCATCTGACAATGGCGCTGAAAGCATCATCATCATGCCGTACATGATGGAAGGCGAGGAGTATAAGGTCGTTGCTGAATCGCTGCGCGCGATGCTGTCGTCTCGAATATCTGGCTGATTGGTTGGGAAACTACGGCTCCTATTTCAGTGTAGCGAGATGGGCAGTGATGTTATCGGGGTCAGCTTGTGTCAGCATACCATCCCTGGCTGGCATCTTGCCTTAGACGCACTGTGACCGTTGCTGCCGCCGCCATCGGCGGTAATCATCAGGCGGCTGGCATTGGGGTAGCGGAGCTGTCCCATCGCCAACCACCAGCGGCGAATCGCGTGAACGGCGAAGCTGGCTGTATCGTGATCCGTGCCCACACTCCCCAGCCCTTGTTGCCGGCGATGTCGTAGACTCCGACAGGGGACGGCACGGCCCAGTTCGGGATCGATCAAGTCATATACATTGACCTCTTCCGGGGTCGCCTGGGGACGCCATTCCCGGCCGTTGTTCTTGTAATTGCCGACCAACTCCTTCTTCTTGGTATCCACAGAGATGACCGGCTCATCCGCTTTCAGAAGCGATGGTTGACGCAGATACGAGGGCAGCCAGTCACCAAGGATCTTTGATACGATTTCCGCAAACGCTTGCTGTAAACGCTATCAGCACCGTCGTTGACCGCACTATTCCGGCCTGATAAATGACAATAAAAGCCAGGGAAAAGGTACCTGACGTCTTCCGAACGCTTTCTGCCTGCGTTAGACGGGCAATTGTTGCTAGTTGACTGGTATCCGGGATACAGACTATAACCTGAGAATATACAGAAAGCGCTTGCGCGGGCGCTTTGGATGCATCGCGATCACTGCATTATTCTTCGGTTTCCGGTGGCCTTATGCAAGTTCTCATGCAAGACGTTGCGGCGGTGGCTAAGGTCTCCATCACCACGGTTTCGCACGTCCTCAACAACACCCGGCCAATCGCGCTCGAGACACGGGCTCGCGTGCAGAAGGCGATCCAGGAACTCGGTTATTACCAGAACACTTCGGCGCGCTGCTTGGTACGCGGCCAGAGTAATGTTCTCGGGCTCATCATCTCAAACATCGAGAACCCCTTTTTCGCCCCCTTAATCAAGGGGTTCAATGACGTTTGTCAGAAGACGCATTTTGAAGTCATTCTGGCGATGACCAATCATCAGGAGGAAAACGCCGAAGCCGCAGTGCGTCGCATGATCCAGCATCGTGTAAGCGGCGCTGCAATTATGAGCGCGCACTTCGATGCGAAGCTGGTCGACTGCCTGCTTGCCCGAGACATTCCTGTGGTGCTGCTTGACGATCCCAATCTGCGCGACTGCAGGAGCAGTGTGCGCATCGACTATTCGTCCGGTATTGCGCAAGCAATGAAGCGGCTGCGGGCGTTCGGGCATCGTGATGTCGGCCTCATTTCTGGCCCGCTCAAGCTGCTTCCGGCGCGACGCTTCCATTCCGTGGTAATGGAAACGGCGCGCGCGTATCAAATGCGCGTCGTAGGCGAGGTGGAAGGCAACGATCAGCCCGACGGCGGTGCGACCGCTGTGCAGGAGCTGTTGGCGCAAGTGGTCAGCCCGACAGCGGTGCTGTGCGCGAACGATCTTACGGCCATCGGTGCTATGAGTGAGACTTTGCGGCTCGGCTGGAAGGTGCCGGATGATCTCTCAATCGTGGGCGTTGACGATATTGTTTTCGCACAGTACAGCTATCCGTCGCTCAGCACCATTCGCGTCCCGCTGGAAGAGATAGGACACTCTGCATTTCGACTGCTGCAGACCATGGTGGGAGGCAACGGCAGCAAGGCGGGAATGGAGACAACCGTCCCGACCGAGTTTATAGCACGCAATTCGATTGGGCCAGTGAAGCGCAGAGGGACGGAAAAGGAATCCACAACACAATAGTTGAGTTCTACTCGATGGTGCGAGCATCAGCTCAGTAACGCCTGAAGAAAGGGGATGAAATCATTCAGGTCGCGATGCATGTCGTTCTTAGCATCGACGGCTGAGCCCGATTCGATCGGATATCAGCCGCCGAAGTGTGCGCTTGGATATCTGCCACAGCGCGAAGGCCAGCCCATCATGCCGGATTATGTTCCTTCGTCGACCGTTGCGCGAATGCCTCACCGAAGCCTGGCGGGATCTGAAATCGCCGTATGAAGAGAATTTTCCCCGTGGATATTCCATTGACCCGACGGGCGAATGCTGCAAACTCCCGGACTGTCGATCACATGGATAATCGCCGCAGCCTCATCTGCTGAAAAGCCGCACTCAAAGCTGAGATCGACATCGGCATTGGAAGCTTCTGTGGCCCATTCTTGTGCGTTTAATGTCAGCGAAAGTTTGTGCCACAAGCGAACGGTCTCTGTCAGCAACCCTTCACTCAAACCGACTCCAAAGGAATTGTTCGGTCTCGGCTGCTTTCTCGAGCCTCTGCTCGATCGGGATTCCAGTCCCACCGAGTGCCAGCATGACTGCGCGATACCCGGAATTAGATCCGCTGCAGCATCATTGCACCTATTATGTATTAAAATTGGCAGCCAGACGATTTAGACAGTCTGTGCAGGCAAGAATGCCTATTGATGAAGACAGGGTAATCCCGATCAAATAAATTGAATACTCAATTGACAATCTCAGGTCGTTGTAAGCTTTGGCGAATTCGCTCAATAAAATTGCGGCGGATTCGCGGCTGTGTTTTCCAATCGTTCACAGCGACCAGAAGCTGGCGTGACATGGGAAGATCATGAATTCTTTTGGGGACCACGCCCTTGCCGTGCGAGCCTTGCACACAGCAAACGGGCAACAATGCTGCACCGAGCCCGAAACTGACGAGGCTCTTGATTGCCTCCATATTTTCCATTTCCATGGTGATACGGGGCGAGACGCCCATGCGCTCGAAATAGGCGTCTTGTAGTACTTGCATTGCTGTACCGCGCAGATGCGAGATAAAGCTGAGCGCCCCGAGATCGCGTGGTGCGAGTTGTTGCTTCACTGCAAGCGGGTGCATACGGTCGAGTACGATAACCAGTTCTTCTTTGATTAGTGGAGTTGATTCAACCGCAGCAAGTGCGGGCGATGGCGGCATGACAATGGCGATGTCAATGTTGCGATCGAGCAATGATTGTAGCAGCACTTCGGTCGTGGCGGTAATAACCATGAGTTCGACCTGCGGATACTTCCGGCGGAAGCTAGTAAGGCTTCGCGGCAGTAGATAGTTAAGCGTGCTTGCGCCTACCCCCAGTCGGATCGTGCCACTGACCGAGGTGGAGAGCTCCCGGACTGCGGTCTCGGTTTGCACAACGGCGATGAGAACGCGCTCTGCATGCTGCTGCAGCACACGGCCAGCATCGGATAGGAGGACTTTTTTCTTTGAGCGGATGAAAAGCTGACAGCCAAACTCGGTTTCCAGCTGCTTGATGTGCAGTGAGACGGTCGATTGCGAGAGTGAGAGCTCATGTCCAGCCGCAGTGAACGATCCTGAGTGGACGACTGCTTGAAAAACGCGCAGATGACGTAAATCCATAAACGTTCCTCGAGAGTGCGTACCGACGTGCGACCCCAATTCTACCGCGCCTTGCGGACGCGTCAATAGTCGAAGATAAAGTAGGAAACGGATAAGCGAAGGCAGCAAGCAGAAAAATGGACGCGAAATTGCCATGTGTTATCTGCAGAATGTAGCCGGTGAGTTCCTGAAAGATGAACCCACCCAGTGCGCCGGCTCCGCCTCCGATGTCAACGTCAAGCGAGAGCGATTCAGGCAGAAGGATATCGCTTCTGCGGCAAGAGTGCTGCAGCCCAGTCCCGATGCATCGCGGTAAGTAGTGAATCCAAGGCAACAACTGAGGTAAGCGCGTTCAAATGTGATGCCAGTTTTTACCGGCAGTGCAATTGTTGAGCAGTCAAGCAGCATTCGTTCCCGCGCGGCCACTACAGGCATGCCATGTTAGATCGGTCGCAGCCCTAATGGCAATGAAAGCCCTTGTGCCGCGGCAGGTGATGAAGTATTGGAGCTGGATGAGGGTGCTTCTGCAGGTGGCGCAGTCGGCTCTGAAACAGGGCCGCACAGGTGATCATATGGAAAGAGCACTCAGAAGAGCATCCCGATGCTGCCAATACCGAGAAAGGCTGTGCGCCACGATCCCCATCGCGCAAGGTTCGCTGCTACAAAAATGGCGCGACGAGAGAAGAACCATTTGATCCCGAATCGGAAAGGCCGACGGCAAGCGTGCGCTCCTCAGGTGCAAACCGTCGCGCATGACGCAAATGGCGGCAGAATAACTTCCGCTTTCACTAAGGCCGAGGAGAAACGCGCACATTCGAAGCCAAGCACGGCAGTCACTGAAGCAGGCGCCATTGCGGCGCGATCCATGGCATCACCGAGAACCACAGCCGATCTACGCGCTGATGTAATCAATGAGATGGCCTGCGAGCGAATAAAGAACCTTCTATACAAGGGTGAATGCGACAACGGTGTGGCTGTACCTCCCTCTGTCCAGTACAGGTCGACTTGCATTATGTGCAAGGATGTCGAGTACGGCGTGGTCCAAATTGTTGACCGCGATTACGACATAAGGCAGCAAGCAAGGAAGCTAGCGCCATGGGTTGTGTGCCAGAGATGGAACAAAGCCTGCGCGACTCATTCGGCGGCTGGCGGATCGGCTAGACGTGTCCAGTGCAAGTCACTCACTGCCTCGAAATATTGGAAGTCTTGAGATGAATGCATTGAGAAAATCGATGGAACACATTTCCACCAGTTTATCGGAACTCACATAAACCCCTTGTAAACACGGGTGATTCGTCTTTATTTGGCAAATGTTCTCTCTATACACTCCAGAAAGATTCCAAAAATATCTTGACAATCTACAGGGCCTTTGCCAGACTGAACGCACATTAGACGCAAACGTTTGCGGTAGCCGCAACTTCTTGCCGACGAGGGTGCAGAATTGTCAAGAATCGATGTTTCCCTCCGAGCGCGCGGCCGTCCACAGCGTTACTGCAAAGGAGTGTTAGATCGATGACGACTCTGCTTCTTTCTTATCGCCAGCCGCTTTCTCTCAAGAAACTTGCCACGTACGGCGCCGTGCTACTGTGCTTTGTCCTCACCGCATTTATCTTCGTGCCTACCGCATCGGCACAGGGGCTCGGCAGTATTCAGGGCACGGTAACGGACGATTCAGGTGCAGTGGTTCCGGGCGCCACGGTGACCGCCGTGCAGTTGAACACCCAGCACCCCATCATCGCGACCTCGAACAAGGACGGTCTGTACATCCTGTTGTCATTGCAGCCGACCAGTTATTCCATCACGGTCAGCGCCCCTGGTTATGCGAGTTTCCGGCAAACTAATCTTGTGCTGCAAGCCGACCAGTTTCTCACGCTCAACGTGAAGCTCGCCATCGGCAACGTGGAAAGTAGGGTGGAGGTGGCTGGCAGCGAGGAACAGATCAACACGACCAACCCGACTCTTTCGCAGGTGATCGACCATGACCGCGTGGAAGAGCTTCCGCTGAACGGACGGAACGCAGCGCAGCTCACGCTGCTGGTCGCCGGCGCGGTGTTCGGCCCGACGGACGGAACCGACCAGGGCCTGCAGAAGTCCTTTCCCGAAGTCGTCACTCCGTCCTTCAATGGCGCCCGGGTGTTCCAGACCAACTACATGCTGGATGGCGGCAACAACCTGGACGAGTACACGAACGCGAACGGACCGTTCCCCTTCCCCGACGCGCTTCAGGAGTTCAGCGTCCAGACCTCGAACTACAACGCCGAGTATGGGCAGAACGCCGGCGGTGTGGTGAACATCGTCATCAAGTCCGGCAGCCCGCAATATCATGGCCTGCTGTTTGAGTTCGTCCGCAACCGCGTATTCAATGCGGCCTGTTACTTCTGCTATCAGGCGACGTCCAGCGGCAATCCGACCAAGACGGTCGACCCGCTCAAACGTAACGAATTCGGAGGAACCTTCAGTGGTCCGCTGGCCGTCCCGCACCTGTTCAATGACAAGAACGGCTACTTCTTTTTCGGCTATCAGAAGGAGATCTACCGCACGGTTACCGCCGCCAACCAGTTCCTGCCCACAGACGCGGAGCGCAGCGGCGACTTCTCGGCTCTGCTCACGGTGAACTCGAACAACCCCAGCGGCGCGGTGGAAAAGATCAAGAATCCGGCCACCGGCACGACTTACAGCGGCAACAAGGTGGATCCCTCGACGTTCGATCCCGCAGCGGTCAAATTCCTCAGCCATCTGCCGCATGTGCAGGGCAACGGGCAGTACTTCTTCGGCCACCCTTACATTGAGGACTTTGGACAGTATGTCACTCGCGTCGACCACAACTTCGGGGCGAAAGATCAGGCCTTCCTGCACTACTTCGACGACCGGTTCAACATCGCGGGCGTACTCGACATGAGCGACCTGCTGACGTACTGGGATACCTCAAACATCCGCTGGATCAGCGCCCTGGTGGGCGAGACGCATGTGTTCACACCGCACATCGTGAACAACTTCGTCGCCAACTACCTAACCGAACTCTCGATCCGCAACCCGCCTGACAACGCGCCCAGCGTAACCGACTTCGGCGTCGACATCTGGCAGCCGTATCAGAAGGCCATCCAGAGGATCAATGTCTCGGGTTACTTCGTGCTGGGCCAGAACCCCTATGCACAATTCGAGCGCAACAGCTACACCTTCTCCGACGACCTGCACTGGGTCAAGGGCAACCACAACATCGGAATCGGCATACATAATGAGGTCAGCAAGACCGACGTCGGCGGTCTTGGCCAGGCCTCCGGCCTGTTCACCTTCAAGAAAAATCGGGCGGCCGACGCGGTGGCCAGCCTTGAACTGGGCTATATGAGCACCTTCACGCAGGCTGCGGGCGGCGCGCTCTCCGCCCTCCGCAACATCTTCCAGGGCTATTACATTCAGGACACCTGGAAGCTCGCCCGCAGGCTTTCGGTGAGCTACGGCGTTCGCTATGAGCCATATCGCGCATGGACCGAACGTGACGGCGAGAACGAAACGTTTATCCCCTCGGCCTATATTGCCGGCCGGGTCTCGACGCAGTATACGGGCGCTCCCAAAGGCCTCTTCTTCCCGGGCGACACCGGCATTGCGTCACAAGGCTTCTATCCCATCCGCAATCACTTCATGCCGCGCGCCGGCTTTGCTCTCGATGTGTTCGGCGACGGCAAGACCTCCTTGCGCGGTGGTGCGGGCATCTTCTACGACACTCGCCTCCAGTCGGCCTACAACTCCAACGGCAATGCGGTGTCCAACGTGTCCATCACGCTCACCAACCCCGGTGGACCGAACTCGGGAGGCCAGTTCTCCAGCCCCTTCGTCAATACCCTCAACCCGTCCCTGTCGATTACGAACCCCTTTCCTCGCAGCCCGGCAGTCGGGCACAACGAGGCTGTTCCGCAGCCGGTGACGGCGTATACCTTCGACGCCGACGGCAAGTTTCCTCCTCCCGTAACGTATGAGTGGAACCTTACTGTGGAGCAGCAGTTCGCCAAAAACATTTTTGCGCGTATCTCCTATGTGGGCTCGCAGAACACGCATAACAGCACGTTCCTCGAGTTGAATCCGACCATAAACGGCGTGCGCTTCCGGCCGGAGTATTCGACGATCACCCTGTTCAACAATGGCGCGAACAGCAGCTATCACTCGCTGCAGCTCTCGCTGCAGCAGCACCTCTCTCACAGCCTGACGGTGCTGGCCAACTACGTCTGGTCGAAGTCGATCGACGACCTTCCCTACCAGCCGCAGAACGATCTTAGCTACACGTATCCCGTGCCATGGTCGCCGGACCTCACCGCGGCGTACCAGGCTGCCGGCTACAACCTGAATGAGAGCAACTTCCGTTCGCTGGACCGCGGCCGTTCGGACTTTGATCGCCGCCACGTGTTCTCCGGCTCCTACGTGTGGAGGCTACCGCTGGTCAACGGCACCTCGAAGGTGCTGCGCGCGGTGACCAACGGTTGGGAGACGACCGGCATCGTGCAGGTGCAGTCAGGCGATTCGTTGACCGTATTCTCCAGCGGCGACGGCTCGGCGACCGGCATCGGCCAGGACCGTGGCGTTTATCTGGGGGGCAATTCGTACGCCCACGGCAACTGCGGCACCGCCACCGGCCCCTGCCTGAACTGGCTGAATGCCTCGGCCTTCTCCACCGCACCGGCCCTGCAGTTTGGCAATGTGCAGAAGGGATCGCTGACCGGACCGGGCTATGTGGACTGGGATGCAGGGCTGTTTCGCACCATTCCGATCCATGAACGGCTGAAACTCCAGTTCCGGGCTGAATACTTCAACGTGCTGAACCACGACAACCCTGGCGATCCGGTCACCGATCTCTCCGCAGCGAACTTCGGAAACATCACCACGCAAACGGGCCCCACGGGGCCGTACATCGCGCGCACTGCACAGCTTGCGCTGAAACTGACCTTCTGAGTGCGCCACGAGCAAAACGAGTCGGCGACAGACGACTCGTTTTGCGTAACTACATAACCGGTGAGGGTAGGCCCCTCGGAGCCGTCGTGCAGGCGGAGGCTTCAAACCACCTTCCGCTGCTGCGGTCAAAAGCCGTGGTTGTGAGCAGTGAAGGCTAAAAGGCCCGGAAGTAGATCGAGTCAGGTATCTCCCAGGAAGAGGAACGAAGTGAACCACCGCATCTCATGTCGAAAAGAACAAGACGATATCGAAACCGTGGGTTGTTAGAAGCCTGCGGGACAAGCTCTGACGGAGCCTGTTTACGGGCAGAGCGGTATCCGGCATATAGGTGGCCTGAGCCTGGGCGAGGCGGTTAAGTGGAACGTGGGAACCTTCGGTGTCGATGCTAACGGAGAAGTCACAAGTGGAATGAACCACAAGGGCGAGAGTACGGAAGCGGCACCAAGGGACGGAGCATCCCGTAGTAGTGTTGAAGTCCGTGAAAGCGGATGGAGCGAAGGGGGTGCGTGTAGTGGAGCCAAGCCAGTCCGGCCAACCAGCGATGGGAGGAGCCGGGAGGACAAGGCAAAGCCGTACAGTATTACGCGCATGGAAGTCCTTGAGGCGTACTTCAAGGTGAAGAGCAACAAGGGAGCGGCAGGCGTCGATGAGCAAACGATCGCAGACTTCGAGAGCAACCTTAAACGGAATCTCTACAAGGTCTGGAATCGCATGTCATCGGGCAGTTACTTTCCTCCGCCGGTGCGGACGGTTATGATCCCGAAGGCAAACGGCGGAGAGAGAGCGTTGGGTATCCCGACAGTCGCAGACAGGGTCGCGCAGATGGTAGTGAAGAATCGAATGGAGCCTCTGGTGGAGCCGCTGTTCCATCCTGACTCCTTCGGCTATCGGCCGGGGAAGTCGGCGTTGGACGCAGTGGGATGGGCACGGCAGCGATGCTGGTCCTTCGCCTGGGTCTGTGACCTGGACATCAAGGGCTTCTTCGACAACATCGATCACGAACTGTTGATGCGAGCGGTCAGGAAACACGTGAAGGAGAAGTGGATGATCCTCTATATCGAGCGCTGGTTGAAAGCACCGGCGCAGGATGAAGCTGGACATCTTACGATGCGTGAACGTGGCACGCCGCAAGGCGGAGTCATCAGCCCACTGCTGGCCAACCTCTACCTGCACTATGGGTTCGATCTATGGATGCTGAAGAAGTGGAGGCATCTGCCGTTCGAGCGTTATGCGGATGACATCATCATCCACTGCAGGGCGAGTTGGGAAGCGAACATGGTGCGGGCAGGAGTTGAGAAGCGTCTTCGCGAATGCGGCCTGGAGTTGCATGCGGAGAAGACAAAGCTCGTCTACTGCAAGGACTCGAATCGGCAGGAAACTCATGCTCACGAAAAGTTCAACTTCTTGGGCTTTACGTTCCGGCCTCGGAAGGCGACGACTCGTAGAGGAGGGCAGTTCTGCAGCTTCAGTCCTGCCATCTCGAACGATGCAGCGGGAAAGATCCGCGATGAGATACGGCGGTGGAAACTGCACCTGCGAACGGCGCAGTCCATCGCTCAGCTCGCACGGGAAATCAATCCCAAACTTCGTGGATGGCTCAACTACTACGGTCGCTTCAACCCTTCGGCGCTCCGGCCCATCGAGAGGCATGTCGGCCAATCGCTGGTCCGCTGGGCATGTCGTAAATACAAGACGCTACGCAATCACCGCAGTCGCGCTTGGACATGGCTGCTTCGAGTTATAGCTCGCCAGCCAGGTCTGCTCGCACTGTGGGAACGGCAGCGTTACACGACTTCCACCATAGGAGCCGTATGAGTCGAGAGGCTCACGTACGGTTCTGGGAGAGCCTCCGGGTGAGACTCCCGGGGGCTACTTAACGCAGCTTCGATTTTGCGGCCGTGTCAACGAACGCGGCCGCCGTTGTTTCAGTTGCAAATAGAACCTGAGTCCATAGAGATCATGCGATTGACACTGTTACCGGGCCTTCTTCTGCTGACCGCCTTCCACGGGATGCCGGCTTCCGACGTACCACAGAGCGACCTCGGTCGCAAGTCGATGGTGCGGCATGACATGGCGATCTTCAATCCGAACTACACGAAGCTGCGCGCGGAGCGTGAGCCGCTCCTGAATGAGCTCAGCGATCAAGTCTTCGCCCGGGAGCTGCGCGGCCAAAGCGCTGCCTGCTCGCACCAGGTGCTGCTCGAACTGCACTGGCTGCTGGAATATACCGCCGACTTCCCACGCATCGACCGGCGCCTCCATGACCTGCGCGATAGCCTGGCACATCCGGAACGCGAAAAACTGGCCACAGAACAGGATCCCGTGGATGGAAGCTTCGGCCGCTGCTATACGGAATGGATGGAGAAGGTCGACGCCTCCTACGACTACATCGAGATGTACCGCGCGCACGGCATCAAGCCGAAATACCCCTTCAGGTACCTGGACCGTGTGAACTCGCCGGAGAAGCTCACGCAATACATCGAGTCGGTGGCTGTCTCCGACGTAGCCCACACCGGCCGCGACAATCGCAAGGAGCTCAACGGCGCTCTGGTGGACTTCATCCGCCTTCTGGAGAGCGGCCAGCCAGCCGGTTACCACTGGGATCCAGGGCTGAAGTCCACGATGCGCGAACTGACCAACCGTCTGCAGAGCGCGCAAACGGGCTGGTGGGGCGAGTCATACAAGCACGACGGCAACACAGAGTTTGTGGACGACCTCAGCATTACTTTCCATGTGGTTCAGGCGCTCCACGCGCAGGTAGCGTTACGCAACAGGATCGCGACGACACTGTTCGCCGTCAGGGATGTGAATTATCCCGTGGGATGGCTGGAAGGCGGTCAGCAGACGAACCACAACAACATGGATGTTGTAGTGCTGATGCGCGACATGTGGAGCGAGATGACCGACGCACAGCACGAAGCGGCCCGCAGGGAAATTCGCGCGATGCTGGACTGGTGCCTGAAGAACTCCCTGCAACCGGACGGAAGCTTCGCAGCTTCGGCCGGTGGCGACGATTCCGTCGAAGAGGCAACCCACTTCGGCGTCGGCTTTCTTGCGCGCATCGGTTACTTCGACAAGAAGAAACGCTTCTGGACCGACGAGGACTTCCCGGTGGCCGAAACTAACCGGCAGCAGATCCTGCATTTCATTGCCTTGCACAAAGACATGGGCGCCGCGGGTGGAACGTACTACTCCAGCTCCGTCGAAGAATTAACACACTAGCCGCGATTTCTCATGGGTGTTGATTTCCGTGTGAGCGCAGTTGTTATTTAAGCCGTTGGCATCGTTTCTTTCGGCAGGGCCGGTCCTGCTAGGCAGATTTGGCCCCTTGCGGCGTGGTTTGCATGTTTGTGCGCGCATTTGTTGCATGTCTCTGCCCGGCGGTGAGTTCAGCGCAGGTGAAAGTTGAGTTTTCTTTGGGCTAAGCGAAATACTGTTCACTTAAGTATCCTGATGGCTTCTCGGATGTTGATGCTGGGAAGTGAGCCGCCATGTCGCGAGCGGAGCGGGAATTTGCTCATCTTGCGCTTCACGCCTCGGGGATTGCGCCGATCTCGGCTGGACACGACGCGATCCTGGAGGATTTCGTCAAGAACCGCGTTATGAAATTTCTTCTTCTGCCGAGGGGGGAATAGATCCGTAGAGGTGCAGCTTGCGCCGCACCACGCGCACGGCATGAAGGAAGGAAAGACGGTCGGGATCTTCGTCGGCTTTGAGCGCGGCCTCGTGCATCAGACCGCGGATGGCGAAGTGGGCCATCATGAGGCCGTAGAACTCCTGGCGCACAAGATCGGGGGTTTTGCTGCGAAGCACGATCTTGGCGCCGCGCAGATGGGTCTTGAGTTCGTCGAAGGCAGTTTCGATCTCCCAGCGTTCGTGATAGAGGGCAGCAAGTTCTTCGGCTGGGGCCTTGCCGGGATCGAGGATGGTGGTTGCTAGTCGATAGATGGGCTCAGCCCCCTCGATTCCCTCCAGGCGGTAAGGGGTAAACTAGGTATCCGGAATCTTGGCCAGATCTTTCGGGATAGCGGTTTTGCCATGCTATCTCGCCGCTACCGTCCTTATTGGATGGGCCTCAAAGCGACGTCATTCCAGAGCAAACAACTTCCTCAATGCCAGCCGGTCATCGCCGCTGTGGGTAGTTGTAGCAGCCTTTCCGTCGGCCAACTGCGGAGCATTGGAGATTGTTGGGCTCAGCGCGGTAGCCGCTGAATACGGCGTGCAAGCCTTTCATTCTTACTTGGTGGGCGCCAATCCTGGAATGGTATTTCTCGCCGGAGCCATGATCCCCATCTACGGGCGAACCGGCGTGCAAAGCCTGCCGGAGTAGCTGGAAAAGCGATTCAATGCGCATGCACGGCTGCTCAATTCCTGGCTCGTTCTTGCCACCGGGACGACTCTTGGTTGGATCGGGCTCTATGGGATGGCTCGGGTGCTTCATGTAGTCTTCGGTTGCCATTTACCGAGAGTGTTGTCTTGGCCGCAGCGGAGGTGTTGATCTACGCATCACTTGGAGGGCTACGCGGAACCATTTATAAAGAGGTCTTTCAGCGTCTGGTTATCGTGCTGGGTCTTGCCCCTCTTCTTAACCGGACCGCAACGGTGTTTAACAGCGTTGGACCTGATCGCACCCGCTGGTCGTGCGATGGCCGCCCTGCTGGCCGTTTTCGCCGTGTTCGAAGTGAGATCCTGGGAAAGCGAGTATGGGCCGGACTCGCTCATGCCCGGCAGAACGGTAAGCAACTTGGCCGGCCCGCAACCGCAATCTTGCATGCCGATAGGGTCCGCAAACTGCGTCGCTTCGGCCCCAGCAAATCTGAAACCGTGCGCAGCATCCGTGCCGCTCGGCCAGAGCAGTAAAAGGCCTGTTTTATCTATTTCGCAGCGTTGCTGCGTATTCCGGTGAAGTGGGCCACCGATTCCGGTGATGTGGGCCAGGGTCGGAGCGAAGCGACGCTGGTTGTTTTCTTACATTAGCTACGTGGCCCACATGAGTCAAGAAAAGGGTAAGTAA